>Ga0214921_10008122_pt1 | contig 13733 bp, 17 predicted proteins | sample LL1505_MetaG_FD_177992 | JGI IMG/M metagenome (GOLD analysis project Ga0214921, IMG submission 177992) | Freshwater microbial communities from Lake Lanier, Atlanta, Georgia, United States - LL-1505 | ecosystem: Environmental > Aquatic > Freshwater > Lake | place: USA: Georgia | collected... | reverse complement strand
TGCGAACCATCAAAGATAAACGTGCTTTCAACGCGATTTGAACCAGCATGGGATGCCAATCTGTCTCCGACCACTAAAGACTCAATCGGTTTGTAATTTCCGTCTTCACAGAGAACTGGAGTTCCTGCTGGAAAGCAGAAGGTATTTAGAAAAGTTCCTACAGTGCCTTTCGCAAAAGTGGAGCCAGCTGCTAGAGCCGTAATTCCAGAATACATAATTGCGTAGAAGAGTGCTGTTACACGGCCCATTAAATTTTCTAAATTTTTAAACTTACCCTTGAGTGTCTGCATGATCATTTGAATACGTTTATTGAATGAACGAACTATATTAGATATTCCATCTGTTAGCCCGGATAAGGTTGTACGAACACTCATTAATCCACTTCCAGCAGTGGCCATTGCGGAATTCAATGAACTTGCGGCTTCATAGACTGGTGCTAGAACACCAGGGGCTTCTTTTAAGAATACATTCTTAAGACAGAATTCAATATTCTCTTGCGCATTGTATCCATAGAGGCCAGCAATAGGCATAATATGGGGCTGGCATCTGTATTTGGGCCAATTCTGGGCAATTTCCTTTGATGTGCCAAGGCCAAGAATAAGCACAATTCCAATTGAAAAAACGGCTATTAAAATTCCTGGTTTTATAAACGGATTTTCTTTTTCTTCAGTGTCCATTCCCTGCTTTAACAATATAAACTCCTATCTATTTGATAAACGCTTACTTGCGACCGCGGCTGCGGCTTCCGTGTCTATTTCGTTGCCGTCTGTGGCTTCTGTGATTGCGGTTTCTACGCAAACGAGCACGGGTGCGGGAATCCTTCAGAACACGAATGCGCGACCCTCTTTGAATTTGCTGGGCATTTATTACTTCCGGTATAGTTTCCAGGGCAGCAGTTGCGCCTGTCCCTACGGAAGGTGCTGTAGGCGCAGGCGCCGTAGGAGCAGGAGTTACTGAAGGAGCAGGAGCAGGAGCAGTTAGACCAGTTCCCGCACCTGTATTCGTCGCAGATGAAGGAGCAGCTGTAGTCGTAGGCTTACTAACTTTACCTCCCATTTCTAGAGATGCCAAAGAAAAGAAATGGTGGGTAGAATAGCCCATAAATAATGACCAAATATGACAGGGATGGATGCGAAAGTCGCAGGCGTTAATATTATTTTACTTGTAGGCCTAGCAGCCGCATTTAGCTATGGTCAACGAGCCGAAATTATGGCAAACTGGGCTCTTCGCCGCTGCGACCCCGGTGTAGTTGCTTCCGCATATTTATATAAACCAGATAGTGATACACGAACAGTGGCTGAATTTACAAAAGATAATTTCCAATTCTGCCAAGGGAAACTAGCAAAAGATGTAATTGAAACCGTTTCATATCCAGTCAAAGTAATTCAGGAAAAACAAAAAGATATTGTGGGTGGAATTATGTCAGGCGTAGGTGCTCTGGGTGAGTTAGGAAATAAACTAGCCAGTTTTTTCAATCAACTTATGGAATCTGTTAAAAGACGTTTTGCTGCAACATATATTCAAATTCAAGAGACGTTCGCACATCTTTTGAATATAATGGGAAAGATCATGGCGTCAATTACAGCTATGGCTATGGCGCTAATTGGAGTTCTTGTGTCGCTAACAACTCTTATACAATTTTCACTCTATGTTCTTTCTGTAATAATTGGTATTCTAATTGCTCTTATGGTTATCTTCGCCGCTTTTCTGTCACCTGTTTCATGGCTTGTATTTGCTGGAATTGCTGTAGTGGGTATTCTAGCAGGTGTAATTGTTGGTGTGATAACACAATCCGCATTTTGTATAGCAGGCAATACACGTGTAATTCTAGCAAATGGCTCAACTAAACCAGTTTCGCAGGTTAATGTGGGTGATATTCTAGCAGATAAATCCTATGTAACTGCGACTATGAAATTCCAAGTCCCCGCCTCAAAATATGAACCTCTGGTCTCAATTCATGGAGTTACAATGAGCCCAACGCATATGGTTGAAATGCCGGATTATAAACCCATTGCGGCAAAAGATCACCCGGAAGCTGTTCCTGCTGGTACTCTGCGGGAACTCTATAATCTTAATACAACAAGCCGGCGTATTCCTGTAATGAGTGATGCGGGAATTTTAACACTGCTAGATTACGAAGAAATCGCAGAAGATGACGATGATGGAATTGCTGCTTGGAAAAAACATGTGTTTGAATTCCTAAATCCGGGTATGCCTTTTCAAAACGAAAACCCTGAGAATATTGAAGCTGGAATTGAGGGCCATCTTACAGTGAATCTAAAGGACGGTCGGCGCATTCCCTTGGGTGCGATTTTGTGCGGCGATACGATTGAATGTTTCGGCGGCTTTACAACTGTCTGCGGTGTTGTGGAGATGGTAGTGGACGATGACGCAATGCTATATAATGGAATGACAGCGGGAGTATGGATGCACAATGGAGTTCAATGGGGCTCAGCAGAAAAAATTCCTTGGATTCCTATAACACCAATTAAATCAGGTCAGAAATTATATAATTTATTTACTGAATCGGGAAATTTTGTTGTAGACGGATACGTAGTGCGGGATTTCTCGGAAGTAGGTCTAGCAGATTTATCTAAAACATATTCATTAGTTCAAAAAAATTTTAGTAAGGATTGATAGAGATGAAGCTTAATTTTGTATGGCTGATGACAATGCTCGGTTTATTATTTTTTGCTAATGTTCTCATGGCGCTCGGTTATGTAAATCAGCAGTCATGCATGGAAGAGACATTTATTGAAAATTTTGTAAATCCTCCTCTTTCCCCCGCGGCTTCTCTTGCGTCCGGCAATTATGTTGCGATTGGCACCTATGATAATTTAGTGAAGAAGCCCGAGCATGGCTTGTCTGAGTGGCGTGGCCCTGCGCCCAATGAACCTCTGACTGGCCCTGAGGTTGTTATTGATGACGACCACCTCTACATGTTCGCCAACAACCAGAGCAAGCCTGAGTGCTGCCCGTCTTCATACACGTCATCAACTGGATGCGTGTGCACCACACCGGGTCAGCGCGACTTGCTCGGAAAGCGGGGCGGCAATAACACAATCGGTGCGGGTGAATAAATTTTATAAATATATCATAATTTCCAGCAGTAATACTGTATGAAATTATTAAAATGAAAATTACTTTAAACAGCCGACGCCCATTGCTGTTCATTGGAATCGGGAGCTACAAAAAAAGGTTCCTTTTCACCCTCTCGTAGTTTAGGCGCGGCTGGCTCTTTCTCATCCAAGAAAACAGTCTGAACAGGTCCTAGAAATCCATTGTTTCCGCAGACGCGATAGTGAATGTGGGCTTCTAAGCGGCCTTTCATGGGCACTGTATACGGTTGCGGTGTGCGGACTTTTAAGACTGCGGTGTTATCTTCACCAACGATGGTGACGCCCGCATTATGAAAGCCCAGATATGCTTTTCTCCAGTCATTGATTTTTTCAAGATGCTCGGTATCAGGCTCGGCTGCCCAGAATAGCACCTTGCGTCCCGGTCCCTGTATCGCAACACGTTTTTCATAATTCGCAGCTTCCGGTGTCTGTTCTTTTAAGAGAGAGCACGGCATAACTGTTTCGCCTAAAAAGGGAAGATATGTGGACCGCTGGAACGCAAGGTAAAGAGCGCACACTGTAACGAGCAGACTTAATAGAACCTTACCCGCAGTAGACTGTGAACTGGTCATTCCCTTAATGCTTACAACAAGCGTCGTGACCACAACAACGATTGCGGAAAACAAATGTAACCATTTCATGCTGTCACCCATATTCTATTCTGTAAAGAAGAAAAAACTTGAGGGATGGATAATTAAATAGAAATAAGGTAAAAAGAAATGATTGTAATTTGGCTTTCTGGTCATGCGGGTGCTGGTAAAGATACAGTTGCAGCAATTCTCTGCAAGAAATATGATCTTCAACGTGTTGCTTTCGCAGACAGTTTGAAGGATTTTGTGGCGGTAAAATACGGTATAGAACGCGGCCTCTTTGATACTCCCGAAGGGAAAAATTCACTGGTGCCCGCCGTTGGAAAAACAGTTCGTGAATTACTTATTGCTGACTCAGCAGAAGCTAAAAAAGAAAATATAAATATCTTTGCTTCCCATGTATTGGACAAAATTAAGAGTTCCAAGCAGAAAGGTTTTGTAATTAGTGATTGGCGATATCCCCATGAATACGAGCACATTAGAGATAATATGCCGGATACCAAGCATGTCTGTATTCGTATTACTCGTCCAGGTTTACAGTCTCTAGCAGATCCATCCGAACATGCTTTGGATAATTGGTATTTTCATACAGAAATTATAAATAATTCACTAAAACTTCTTGAAAAAGATGTAGTAAATTTCTTAACTACTTTTAAATGAGCCTAACTAAGGATTTCTGTCATTGTGTCAAAAAAGTGCGGAAAACTATTAAGTTGCGTAGAGGACAATCACAGACAAGACAAGCTAAAGAATCTGCGGCTATTGCTGTCTGCACAAAATCTGTATTACAAACACGCGGCTTAACCATGCGCAAAGTACGTTGTGGCCCGTCTGGTCCCAAGAAGCAGCGGCTCTTCACACAGAAAAAACGCTGAATCTATTAGGGTATGCTAGAACTTCAAAAAAGTGTAGGATTCATACACATTGTATTTTCCTTTATTTTTTCTCTTTATTTCCTTTGGGCTCCAGCAAGATTTGATATTTATTATTTAGTATATTTTTTCTTACTTTCTATTTCATGGAGCATTATGAAAAATGAATGTGCTATTTCATATTTATTCAAATACATTGGAGATGCGGATTACAAAATGGGTGATACCGCTGATGTTGAAGATTATAATGCGGTCCTAGGATCCACAGCAGGAAACATCTTCTTAAATTACGTGCTGTTCATGTATGTATTTAATTTAGTGTTCATTGCTCTGCGTTTTAAAGGTGCGCGGAATCAACTGGCTGTCCTACTAGCAACAGTATCCTATGGTCTCTATATCATAATGCTTCGTCTTGCTAAAAAGGAACAAAAAGATATTCTTCAGACCAGCAATTTAGTCATTAATTCTATTCTGCTAGGATATTTCTTATACCAGTGATTCACCGCTATCCTCCCTCGGCCGAAATCGGCGGTAGCTGCTCCAATAACTAGTTATAAGTGTTCCAGCACAACAAATAAAAATTAATGCGACTACTCCAGCTGCCAAGCCTATATCAACTGCTTGTTCACTATAAAACATTTTAATCCTATATATTTTCTTTTTTGTCGTTTAAGCCTAAGGATTTCTCTGCTTTAGTAAGTAGAGTTGAATGGCCGCTAGCCGCCGTATATTAAAAGAAATTGAGGATATAACCAAGGATCCTCCATCAAATTGTACAGCAGGGCCTATAGATGGTAATATTTATCTATGGGAAGGTATGATTTTTGGACCGGATGATTCACCATTTGTGGGTGGTGTATTTAAACTTCGTATACAATTTCCAGCAGATTACCCATTTAAGCCGCCTTCTGTAAATTTTATAACAAAGATTTTTCATCCAAACATTAATTCTGCTGGAATTATCTGCTTGGATATTTTGAAAACGCAGTGGTCGCCTGCTCTAACGATTAGTAAAGTGCTGCTCAGTATTCTGTCACTTCTAACAGACCCAAATCCGAATGATCCATTAGTGCCCGATATTGCGGAACTCTATAAGTCTGACAAAGCATTATATGAAGAAAAGGCCCGGCAATGGACGCATCGTTTTGCTACCAATTAAAGATGTCTTTAACAGGTTATAACAAATATGATAGGCTTATTTAGTCATTTTCAGGGATTTAGTGTAAATAACATTAAATGCGTGAATGATGGTGATGTGACACAGTTGTATATTTGTAGGGAATTACTGGAGAAGAAAATTCCCCCTCAGAATGGAGCAGCCAACAGTGTATATGTTGACATTGGAGCTTATGTGGGCGCATGGACATCTATGATATCTGCTCTTACAAATTCAACTGCTGAGATTCATGCTTATGAGCCGGGAAAACAGCATTATAAACTCTTGGAGGAAAACTGTGGAAAACTACAGAATGTCCATCTAAATAATTATGGAATTGGCGAAACTGAATCTGAGGTGCGACTTATTTACACTGGTGGCGGTGGTCATTTTCAAACTCCGCTTGATGATTTAAATATATGTACAAATACTGAAATGATTCAAACAAAGCCTTTTAGAATTCAAGAACCTATTCACATTATGAAAATTGATGTTGACGGTTACGAATGTAAATTGCTGCCTACGCTATATCCTTTTTTACATTTGATTCATAGTTTAATTTGCGAAATGGATGTTTATGATTATTCAGCAAATCGCGAAGAATGTATTAAAATTGCTATACCTATTCTTGAAAAATTAATTTCGCATTTCCCCTATACATATGGTCTTTCACGCCGTGGAGCGCCATTTTGTGTGGAAATTAAGCAGGAAAATATTAAGGATTGGATTGAGGACCATTATGATAATCATTTGTCAACTGATTTACTTTTTACGCATCATAAAATTGGGTCAATTACATGTGTTAAATATGCTAAAAATATGTGGTATGCTTAAACATGGCAAAAATAAAGAATACTAATGGAGGAAATCTGTAAAAATACACTCGTACCGCAATCTCTAGTATTGAGACGATGCGAATGTTTTTATTGTGGAGCCGAAGATACAGGCGTTGTTGTTATTGAGCATTTATTTGGCATGAAAGTATGCGATACGCACAGAATTAATGCTAAGCGTGATTGTAAGGCATATCTACATAGAGAAAATTTAGTTCGGGTAAATGATGCTTTTAGGATTCCAGCACTCAAATGTTTTCTTGATATTCTAGCAGCGCATCCTTTTATTGCTGTTCAACGCACAAATGGAGACATTGAGTATGATTGGTGTTTTAGAGAAGGGCATTTCTATGATCCTGCTTTTCTTTCACGGAGCGCGGAGGGAAAATGGAGTGTTCCCACACATTGTCGGCGAACAAATCAGAATAAGAATGTTCCTATTATTAATTTCTTACGGCCGGAAATTAATGGAAAAATGAATCTGCCGGTTAATTGGCATGCCATCATTGAGGATGCGATAGATACTTTGGTAAATGGTGTTTACAGTGCCGACGCTGAAGCATACGATTATGCTAGAAATCATGATGAGTCTGAAAAAATTGTAGAAACAGAAGGTGTTGCCACAGTTATTTATGAAGGTCGTGTAGAACGAGTTTTTGTAGGACATTTGGGTCAGCGCCCACGTGAAGATGCTGTAGAGAAAACTGAAGAAGTTGGTAACTTTTGTCCCTAAAGGGAACAAGGCCTTTGTTCCTAAAGGGAACATGGTAACGGCCAAAGAAACGCCTCCGCCGGCAAATCCTTCTTATTAATCCTATATTTTGTATCAAAGATAGGCTTGGTAATTTGTTCGCAGGGAATAGCATTTGAGCAGTTGTGTCCAATAATTTTATAAAGATCAAAACCGGGGAATCGCTCAGTTCCATCCGCATTCTTCAAGACATTGTATCCATCCTTCTGCTGGAGCCATAGCCACAACATATTATACAGTGGTGACTTAGTTTCCATCACTTTAATTCCAGGTTCTTCTGTTAGTATACGAGCAGGTTTTGCGTCTTCGGGCGCATCCTCAAAGAGCGAATCCATTAGCGAACATGCTAGACGCACAAGATCAAAGGAAGGATTCGGATCAACACGATTGTGTTTCTGGTTGAAATACGGGGGACAATTGTACTGGCCCGCCGCATCGCCTTCCTCCTCAAATGCGTCACTGATGAAAAATCCACCACGCTTTCCAAGATGAAATGCAGCGCGATTAAAATCAATGATTTTGAAAATGCGACCAAATGTGGGAACAGCATACACACGAGGACCGCCGAGCGCATCCTTCAATTCATAATAGAGTGTCGGCTCCGAAGTCCATGACCACATAATATTATTCGTATGTAAATCGTTGTGAACAAAATGATATTCCTTTTGCGCAACTGCTAGGGCCGCAATTACCTGAAAGAGCCACGCAGTCCAGCGCTGCTCCTTTGTCTCCTCCAAATCCTCATCCTCTTCGTCTAAGAGAAGGTCCATTGTTCCGTCGCAGCATTCTAGCACTGTTGCCATCACGGGAAAGTTCTTGAAGATTGCGATAATAGGCGGGCCGCCCGATGATTCACTGAAAGCATAACTTCCTTCATCGTCCGCCGCATTCCCATCATCCTCTTCTTCATCAGCAGGCAGAGACGTAGGAACCTGTCTGAGATTTAGCCGAGGAACACTTACTGGTATCGGAGCCTCATCGCTTTCCAGCAGTTCAATCTCATCGCCAATTTCATTTTCAGATGTTGGTGCGGCAACTTCTGTATCTATACTATTGCGCTGGCCTCTATCGGTCATATCCGCATCCAAATCTTCGCATGAAGCAACATCGTTAAAATCAACAGATGTGTCACTTACAATTGATCTCCGAGGACGCCGCTCGTAATCCTGGGGCCTAAAGGAAGATGCTTCACCCATTTCATCAATGATGCGGAGTTCAAAGAGACCGGCTGCTAGATTCTCGGCGAACCATGACTCTTGCTTGATATCTTCATAGTCCTCTGACAAATTAAATGTATAGCGGTCAAGACGTCCACAGAAGTTTCCATAGCAGCGGACCCAGTGGGGTGACAACTTCTGCTCAACAAGATGACTAGCACAGACTGCGAAAAGTGAATCTAGATAGGCTTCATTATTAGGGTCATTTATCTTTGCTAGAGTATGTTGCCAGGCTGCCAAATAAGAAGGAAGTGCGCCATCATCAGGTAGAACATATTCACCGCTCATGTAGGAAATAGGATTCAGGATATGAGCACGCTTCATGAAAAGATTTACCGGTCTCGTTGGGCTATCAAGGGGTCCTACCATTCCCTGAAAACGGTAAGGATCTATGAAACCGGAAATATCTTGAATCCACTCAGCGGTATTGAGCAGAAATCCCTCCGATTTACCCGGAACAAGATTTGTGAAGATTTTTTCCAAGGATGAAAAATATGTTTGGGGTTTTGTGAAATGGGGTTGGAGATATTCTACGACTTTTTGCGGAATAGGTTTAGATGTGTATAAAATTTCAAGCCCCGGGCTTGATTTAGGTTCATCACAGAAAGACTTGGATGTCTTTATTGTTTTTATTGCCTTGCTGGCCACTTTTTGTTTGTTCTTACCCATTACTTTTTTCAGAGGAAAGGGCTTTGCTACAAAACCGCAGCGCTGCGGTCCGCATGCTACAGAAATAATATTCATCACCAAAAGAATGAGTCAGCCACAAGCACCACCAACAGGTAACAACAAATTGTTGAACCTTCGTTTAAAGAAGTTTGATATGTCGCGTATTAAGGCTCGGCACGTCGTTGTTATGATTGGAAAACGTGAAACTGGTAAATCCTATCTTGTAAAAGATTTGCTCTGGCACAACCAGGATGTTCCGGTGGGGACGGTAATCTCAGGTACAGAGGGTGCTAATCAGTTTTACAGTAAAGTTATTCCTTCACTGTTCATCCACGAAGAGTATTCGCCGTTAATCATTGCGAATATGTTAAAGAGACAGAAACTTCTAGCAAATAAGATTTCCAAGGATATTGAGGCTCGTGGCACAACGAGTGTTGACCCGCGGACATTCTTGATTTTGGACGACTGCTTGTTTGATGCTTCATGGACTCGTGATAAGAATATTCGTTATTTATTCATGAACGGTCGTCACGTTCACGCCCTGTTTATTATCACTATGCAGTATGCGCTCGGTGTGCCGCCCGCCTTGCGTACCAACGTGGATTTCGTATTCATTCTGCGCGAAACTATTGTTTCTAACAGAAAGCGATTATATGAGCAATATGCTGGAATGTTCCCCGATTTTGAGTCATTCTGCCAGGTGATGGACCAATGTACTGAGAATTACGAATGCTTGGTGATTGACAATAACGCAAAGAGCAATAAGTTGGTGGACCAGGTTTACTGGTACAAGGCACCGCCGCATTCAGATTTCAAGATTGGGTCACCGGAGATTTGGGCTCATTCAGCGGCCAATTCCAAAAATGATGAGGATCAAGCAGAGGATTTTGATGGACGCTTCGGTGTGGGCGGAAAGAAGGCAAAGTCTGCGTTGATTCAGGTTAAGAAGTTTTAGGTTGGCCGAATATCATTGAATTGGCTACGTGTATGTAAGTAGGCTGACGCATATCCTTCAGAAAAACCGATTGATATAATATTATAAATTTTACTTGCTATCAAGACAGTTCCTGTAGCAAATAAGATTGGACCCTTATCATTGGCGTATTCTGTGCCAATAACATAGCCGCTTAGCAGAGTATTTACAGCAAAAATAAAAATAGTTGCGATAACTGCTCGTTGGTAAAGTTTATCAAATGAATGAATTGTATTTTTCCGTTCAACTGTTAAGCTTTCAAATGCGGCCTTGACAGTAATCACATCAGACGGTTTTTCAGGATTCATGCGAAGATACGTGGATAATTTGTATTCACGCTGGATTTCTATTGTGTAAAGTGCCATGAACACAACAAGTGCTAGAAGATTCACTCCACAATTCACTTTATAAAGTGTGCTTCCATTCATAAAATTCTGCTGGGGAAGACAGGCTTTATCTCCGCAGACACCGGGAACAAAAATAACTAGGAGAGTTCCATTAAATACACGATAGGCTTCTAGCAGAATAGTTATTGGTGTCACTGCCTTTAGGGCAAAGTTCCGGAGCATTCTACTCTTTACGAAGTAGTTGAGCCGAATCCACCCGCACCACGATTATCCCGCGGCTGAGGAAGAGCATTTAGTGAATCAACAAGAACTACCTTTGCGAACGGAACATAGTCCTGTGCGCAAAGCTGGAAGAAGAGTCCTCCATCAGCAATGATATATTCAAATTCACTGTGATTATCAACACAGACCATTAGTTCACCGCGGTAGCCCTCATCAATGAGGCCTACACTATTTGCTAGACGCAGAGGAGTCTTAGCACCAGTTGATGAACGTGGAAGGATAAGAAAGGGACTGGGACCACTTGTTGCTGAGATACAAGCACCATAAATCTGGCTGCTGAGCTTGGCTGCCTTGCCCCTTGTAGGCTGAATGATTGCTCCTAGTAGAGGTAGATTTACACCCGAATCAGTCGGCCTGTAGGCACTAATTACCTGCTGGAGAGCGGCGCGCTGCTGGGGATTCTCCGTGAAAAGATATAGAGTGCGGTAGGACATTTTGAAGTCAATTTCTTATAGAAAAGGGCTTCAAATTTTTACTAAAGTAAAAATAAATTCAGACAAATTTAAACATTCAGTGTTACCTTTGCCGCAGCATTTGACGCCTGCTCCTTCTTACGAGCAATCGCCAAGTCGGCTTCACCACCACCGCCGAACATATCCGTCGGCAAGGCATTCTCCTCCTTTGAGCCCGGTCCGAACTTGGGAACGGCCACCTTGGAGCCCGCCATACGTTCACGCTTCTGCTCTTCGTAGAGCGCCTCCTTTTGTGACTCATTCTGCTTGTAGTTCTTCATGAGCGTGTTCAACTGGTCCTCAGCATACTCCTGGTCGGCGACATCAGCCGGCTCAGGGTCCCACGGTAGCCAGAAGCCCATCTGGCCAACGTATACGTTGAAGAAGGGGTCCAACTTCTGGAGAGTCTTGGCCCGAGCACCGGCCTCCGCCGCCGTATCATATACGCCACGAACCTTGAGGCCACGGATGCTGGTGCGGAACTCGTTCTTGGTGAAGAACTCCTCCTCCAACTTCTTCCGGTTCTTGAACATGAAGTTCTCATACGCCTCCTGGATCTTCGTTTCCTTGAAGTCACGCATGTTCTTCTTCACATACTGGGCAAGGTCATCCGCCGCATCCTTAGACAGGGAAGCACGAACCTCCTGCATCGTCTTAACAGCCTCGTCACGCCACTTCTTGGCATCAACAGGTGAACCACTTACATCTGTGGCCACATCTAGGCCCGCATTTGCCACCAAATCCTCCACCTTAGAAATTGCCTTGGTCACCTGCAGAACCTGGTCCATCAGAAACTTCTCTGACGCTGAAACTTTGTACTCCACTTCGTAATTTTCCAAAAACCGGCTGTAGAAAAAAACTTCCTTGTTTGCCAGCACCTTCTCTGGAGACAAAAAACTGAGGCACACATACTTCTGTCCCGGAATCTCCTTGTCCTGCTCTAGCCATGTTTGCTCACCGTCACTCATTCCTGGATAGACTAGACAAACAATCTTTAAAACCAGAACGCAGCCGCCGAAAAAAAATGTCAGACCAGGATATAGCAAATGGACGGTTTCTCTGTGGCTGACGTAATCCAGCGTGTAACTAAGTATCTCCTTGAGGGCCTCGCCGTCGCAGTCGCGATGGTTCTCGTGATGAAGAAGAAGTCTCCTGACTACGAGGAGGTTCTCTCTGTTGCCGTCGTCGCGGCGGTTGTTTTCGGCATCCTGGACACCCTCGCCCCTTCAGTCGGCGGCTCAGCTCGCGCCGGTGCGGGCTTCGGTCTCGGCGCCAACCTGGTCGGCTTCCCGCGCATGGGTTAGACGTACTAATTTATTCCCATATTCGTGATATAATTGGTTCTTGTTCTTTAACCTAACACACATAACACCAGTGTTAGTAGAAATTATTACAAATCCAAATTTTCCTGAATAACTTGATGCTACATCAAATTATTTAGTAAACAAATACCATACAAATAAAATTTACGAATATCCACGCGACCGAAGAATTGCTTCTTGTGACCTCACGCCATTATCCGGATTCCATCTGTGAAACATAGCACGACCCTCGTCATCAATTGTTCCTTCACCGACAGCGTGTCCCGGCGGTGCGCCCGAAATCCACCGATGAGGAATAGCATATTGATTCATCAAAATATTGGATTTTGTCACATTTCCAGACGCATTTATGACTTCAATCTCAACATGAGGAGGCACGTAGATACTTCCGAGTCCAGCATAGTAGGCACCCGGTGCCTCATCTAGCACAATACGATAGTCGCCCAATTGTGTTGTTATAGTTCCACTCTTGCTCCGAACATCATAGGCCTGCTCTTGATTCGGATGGGGAAAACCTGAACCACTAAAACTGTGTCCACGCGTAGCGGGTGCGGCGGCTCTCCATTTAATTGTTGCTGCGCCGCCTACATTTCCGTTGACAACTATTTTGCCATTCTCAACTGAAACGTTTGCATTCATTGTCTCTAGCAAAGGCTAGTATTTTATTACTTATTGGTCACCTCCAGGCGTGCCGCGCGGTCCAGAATACGGATAGGCGCGCGCAATGCTGACTGCTTTCGGAGCAAGCGGCTGCCAGAACATTTCAGGGTCACCTGCCGCGCAGGAATTAATCTCCTGCGATGCGATAATGGGAAAAGTGTGGGGAAGAGGGGCCGTATTTCCATATGCTAGAGCCTGTGAATCTGCTGCTTCAGATGACAAAGAAGGACGGTAAATGCGACCCGTGCCAATTCCAGCATAATGCCCTTCAATTGTGTGGCAACCATCATAGGTACAAACACGCTTATACAGTTCAGGGACCATTGTATCTACGCATTTATGTGCGCCCATCTTGGTGTTTAAGATTTGATTCGCGCCGCGCATAAATGATTCCGCATCCGCAATCGTGCGCTGGCGAGCATCATGCTGGCCCCAGACGCCGGCGGCTTTAACGGGATATGATTCGCAACGAGGGCGGTAATCAGTGTAT
>Ga0214921_10008120_pt1 | contig 13735 bp, 12 predicted proteins | sample LL1505_MetaG_FD_177992 | JGI IMG/M metagenome (GOLD analysis project Ga0214921, IMG submission 177992) | Freshwater microbial communities from Lake Lanier, Atlanta, Georgia, United States - LL-1505 | ecosystem: Environmental > Aquatic > Freshwater > Lake | place: USA: Georgia | collected... | reverse complement strand
AGAAAGAGATACCTATCTCCATTACCTAAAAAAGGTTTATAGCGATAGAGACGCCCTGGAAGCAGCAGAGTGGAAAGGCGTCAAGAAGGGAAGGCGGGAAGGTAGAGAAGAGGAAAGAACAAAAGTAGCAATAGCTATGTTGCTAAAAAAAATAGATCCAGCTTTAATATCAGAAATTACTGGTCTTGCCCCCACTCAAATAAAAGAATTGATAAAAAAATCTAGATGAAACTCCCGAACGATTTTTTTGAAACTATACGCACGAACGTCCTCGTATCAAATGTTGTGCGCCAAAGAGTTGCGCTTACTAAGCGCGGCGTTGAATATAGTGGCCTATGCCCATTTCACTCAGAAAAATCTCCATCATTTACAGTAAACGACATTAAAAAGTTTTATCACTGCTTCGGCTGCGGAGCTCATGGCGACGTTATCAGATTCGTCTCGGAGACATCTGGTCTGAAGCCTAAAGACGCTGCAATTAAACTGGCCGAAGAAAATGGCATAGAAATACCAAAGCTCTCTAAGGCTGAGGAGAAGTTATATGAAGAAATCGATCAGATACATCATATCCTGAACTTAGCTGCAGAATTCTTCCATAAAAATCTTAATGAAAAAACCACTTCATATTTAAAGTCACGCGATATAAACGACGCGACCGTTAATGCCTTTTCTCTAGGCTATGCACCAAACAACAAATCGCTCACAAAATACCTAGAAAACCACAAAATTCCTCTAATGATGATGAATAAAGCTGGTTTAGTAAGCAAAGGCGAAGATGATAAAGTATATGAAGTTTTCCGCGATAGGCTTATGTTCCCGATCAAAAATATATATGGGAAGGTCATAGGATTTGGCGGTAGGACAATGTCAGACGCCAATCCAAAATACCTCAATTCGCCTGAAACTATAGTATTTAAGAAAAACGAAACACTTTACGGCGAAGATAAAGCAATGGCAGAAAGCTACCTCCAGGGTAATATGATAGTTGTTGAAGGCTACATGGACGTTATAGCTCTACAAAAAAATGGCTTTGAAAATGTGGTTGCGAGCCTTGGGACGGCCGTTACAAATAATCACATAACAAAGCTATGGCGATCATGCGATGAAATCATAATGTGCCTAGACGGCGATGAAGCTGGGATCAAAGCTAGTCAAAAAGTGGTGGACTTAAGTATAACCCAAGTCAACCACAACAAGAGCATCAGCTTCATTCTATTACCTAATAAACAAGATCCAGACGATATATTACAAAAAAATGGCGATGATTATTTTCGGAGGCTTTTACGAAGGAGGCTATCCCTCTCTGAAATGATATGGCATCTGGAAACTAAAGATGGTATAGGAACCAGCGCAGAAGCAAGAGCTAATTTGGAGCATAGGCTTGAATCTTACTCTCGCTTGGTCACTGATAGCTCTCTTGCTCGTAATTATTCTAGGTTTTTCAAAGATAAATCATGGAAATATTTTAGCGGAGGCAGGAAGAGCGCCAAAATTAGCAACTTGGAGCTTCCAACGAACTTAAGCGAATCCGATCTACTCGAACATAGCATACTCTCTTTGATAGTCAAAACTCCACTAATGCTACAAGACCCCAGTATTCAAGAGACACTTTCCAGACTTCCTATTGCAAACAATGCTTTGTCAGCTTTTCGCGATCATTTACTCTCAATAGAGGTAGCCATAGACACCCAAGCCTTGCAAAAAATAATGGAAAAAACTGGATTTTCGAAGCTTTTTGTGATACTTTGCGACCCCAATGCTATATTTCTTGATATATCGAGTTTAACTGAAGGCTATGATCAAAATTTGCTCTGGTCTATGTTAGTAAAAAAGCACAATTTACTAAGAAGTAAAATTGAATATGCCGCGCTTCTTCAATCTATGACAGACGATAGCTTCACCAAGGCGCAGCTATATCAACGTGAAATCCTAAATATGCAAGAAGAAGTCGACAAAATCAACGAAAGTTTAACACACATTAGGTAAGAAGCTAGATGAATACAGATTTTGAGCAGGATAAAATAGAAAAAGAGGAAGAGGCAGAGAGCGAAACCGCTCTTGAGTCTTTGGAGCAGTCAGCTAAGAGCAAGGGCTTCGTCACCTACGAAGAGCTTAATAAAGCTCTACCAGTCGGTCAATCCGTAGAAGATCTGGAGAAGGTCATTTCCACATTCTCAGATGCCGGGGTAGAATTTTTAGAAGATGACGAGGATATCAAGCTCGATATCAATATCGATGAGGAAGTAGTTATATCCACAGCCGCACCAGACAGCGACCTTCAAGAAGAACAGGAGGAGGTAGTTGCCTCTACAGATGACCCTGTCAGGCTTTACTTACGAGACATGGGCGGTGTTGAGTTACTATCACGCGAAGGCGAGATAGAGATCGCAAAAAAAATAGAAAGCGGCAAAGAGACTATGATTAAGTCCCTATGCGAAAGTCCAGTAGCTATGAAAACATTTATCAGATGGTATGCCGACCTGATAAACGAAAAAATGATGTTGCGCGATCTTATTGACTTTGAATCTAGTATGACCGAAGAGAATAGCATATCAGAAGATAGCGCTGATTTAGATGATGACAATATCACAGATGATGAACATTCTGAGTCTCGGGATCAAGAAGAAGATGTAAGGCATGTGCCTCTAGCAGAGGTGGAATCTCAATTACTACCATCTGTGATAGATCGTCTTGAGAAAATTGCGGCTTTAGCAGAAAGTTTGCTTGAATCAATAGCTCGCCATTATTCCAAAAATAGATCCTCCACTCTTTTATCTGACAAAAAATACAACTCTGACTTAGAGTCGCTAACTAAAGAAGTTGGCGAGCTTGGGCTGAACGAAAAACGTACGGAAGAGATAATTCAAAGGCTCTACGCAGCAAACCGTAAAATATTTAGCATAGAATCTGGATTGTTAAAATTAGCAGAAAAGCATAAGGTCAGTCGCCAAAGCTTCCTGACTCATTATATGGGCGCAACATTAAATGCCGCATGGCTAAAAAAAATGACTTCTGAGAAGGAGCTAGGATGGGACGAATTCATATCTTCTGAAAAGGAGCATCTCAATCAGGTTGCAATCGAGATAAAGGAAATTGAGGATGAGATGGGCCTACCCGTTCAAGATTTTAAAAATCTTGTGAACGCCGTACAAAAAGGCGAGCGCTTGGCTGCGAGAGCAAAAAAAGAAATGATTGAGGCAAATTTACGTCTAGTGATCTCAATTGCTAAAAAATACGCCAATCGCGGGCTACAATTCTTGGATTTGATTCAAGAGGGCAACATTGGCTTGATGAAGGCCGTTGACAAATTCGAATATCGCCGCGGCTATAAATTCTCAACCTATGCCACTTGGTGGATCAGACAAGCGATCACGCGCTCCATTGCCGATCAAGCTCGCACTATACGCATCCCAGTCCATATGATTGAGACGATCAACAAAATCATTCGCACTTCGCGCCAGATGCTTGGAGAGCTTGGCTACGAACCAACTCCAGCTGAAATAGCCGCCAGGCTCTCTATGCCTATAGACAAAGTTCGTAAGGTGATGAAAATCGCCAAAGAGCCCGTGAGTCTTGAGAATCCTGTTGGCGACGAAGACGGGAGCTACTTGGGAGATTTTATCGAGGATAAGAATGCAGTTTCGCCTTTAGAGGGGACGATTCAATCTAACTTACGCGAAGTGACAACAAGAATACTATCAAGTCTCACTCCTCGCGAAGAAAGGGTGCTCAGGATGCGCTTTGGGATCGGGATGAATACGGATCATACCCTTGAAGAAGTAGGTCAGCAGTTCAACGTAACGCGCGAAAGGATTCGTCAGATTGAAGCAAAGGCCTTGCGTAAACTCAAGCATCCTAGCAGATCGCGTAAGCTAAGGAGCTTCCTAAGCGGCCCTGGAAAATCTGGCGCTAATGAGTAGCATCGAAGCTACCCTAGTAACCACAAATAAAACAACGGCAAAGCCAAATGCAATTTATCGACGAAGCAAAAATTTATCTCAAGAGTGGTGCAGGCGGTAATGGCTGCTCTAGCTTTCGTCGTGAAAAATTCATTGATATGGGTGGTCCAGATGGCGGCGATGGTGGTCGTGGTGGTAGTATAATTATCGAAACCAACTCGCACATGAACACCCTGCTTGATTTTAGGTATAAACAGCACTTTAAAGCTCAAAATGGGGAAGGGGGTAAGGGCAGAAATCGCACTGGGGCTTCGCGCGATCCTATGATCCTGCAAGTTCCTTTGGGTACGCAAATTTGGTCAGCAGATGAAGATGAAGAACCCCGCATCATTCGTGATTTAAACAAAGACGGAGAAAGCTACGAGATATTAAAAGGTGGCAAGGGCGGTCTTGGTAATGCCCATTTCAAGAGTTCTATAAACCAGGCGCCAACTCGTATTACCCAAGGCGGGGAGGCTCAGGAAATGTGGGTATGGCTTAAGCTCAAGATAATATCCGACGCTGGACTCGTCGGCCTTCCTAATGCTGGCAAGTCTACTTTCCTAAGTCGCGTGAGCGCCGCGCGTCCAAAGATTGCGGACTATCCATTTACGACTCTTCGCCCATACCTTGGCGTTGTTCGTCATGACGAGGAAGAATTTGTTTTAGCCGATATCCCGGGCCTCATTGAAGGAGCGCATGAGGGGCATGGTCTTGGGGATAAGTTTCTAAAACACATAGAGCGCTGTGGGGTTTTAATTCACCTGATTGATGGAACTGACCAGGATGTAGCGGATAATTATCGCATCATACGTGGTGAGCTTGAGGCTTATTCTGAATTACTTGCGGCTAAGCGCGAGATTGTGGTATTGAATAAATGCGATGCTCTGGATGAGACTGCTGTAAAGTCTAAAGTCAAGGCGCTGAAGAAGATATCGGGTCAGGATGTCTATATCATCTCTGGACATAGTGGCGCTGGTGTTTCTGATTTGCTGCGCTTGGTCAAGAGAGAGATCCAGGAGTTTCGGGGTAATTTATAACATTGTCTCCCTCGCATCAAGCCCCAGGGAGGCAAAGGTTTTCTTCAATACTTCATCAAACTCCTCCATAGTAACATTCACCCCTAGCTCCTTCATAGAGGTTATTGGTGCGTCGCTGATGCCACAGGGCACTATCCCATTGAACTTAGCTAAATCAGGCGCTATATTCACAGCTACTCCATGATAGGTCACCCATTTTCTTACCCTAACGCCAATTGCCCCAATCTTGGCATCGCGTCCGCCTTTTTGCGTCCAGATTCCAACTCTGCCATCTACTATATAAGCCTCAATTCCAAACTCCTTGAGAACTCTGATAATCCACTCCTCAAGTTTTTTGATATAGAGCCTTAAGTCCTTTTGTCTATGAGGCGCCGCAAGATTCAATATAGGGTATATTATCCTCTGTCCCGGGCCATGATAGGTGAATTTCCCACCTCTACCAGTATGGATTACTGGGATATTGCCAGGGCTCAATAACTCCTCATCTTTAGCTCCTGTGCCAGCTGTATAGACCTCTTCGTGTTCTAGGAGCAGAATGGTTTCAGGGGCGCTGCCAGCAATGACATCAGCTACTATAGATTCCATCAAGTCTATTGTATCTGTGTATGGCGGAGGTGGTTTAAGTTCTTGCCAAGTTAGCATATGGTTTATATTATTTAGTTGTTTCCCTCGGACTAGCGCAAGCCAGATCCGATGGTCTCGTGCAATGAACTCCTGAGACTATCGGGTCAAGTCTTAAGGAAACAAGTCCAAAAGAACCAATAATATACCCATTATGATAGAACTAACAAAAGAAAAAGGGAAAAATGTTGGTATTTTTGGTCTTGCGCGTACGGGAATTAGCTCATACGAAGCCTTGTTGCCCTTTGCTAATCTTGTATGTTTCGACGACAAAGAGTCAAACAGAATCGATTTTGCTAAAAAATTCACCGACAAAGACTTGAAATCCATAGATGATCAAGCCTGGACTAAGCTTGACTATATAATTTTTAGTCCAGGCGTGCCATTGCGCTTTCCAAAACCTCATCCGTTAGTCGATATTGCGCATCATCACAAAATTCCTCTTATTTCGGATATTGAGCTGCTCTATAGGGCTAATCCTAATGCAAAATATGTTGCGATTACTGGAACTAACGGAAAGTCTACCACTACGGCTTTGATAGGGCATATTATGGGCGGTCAGTTTGGTGTAGGAGGGAATATTGGCGCCAGCGCCTTGAGCCTTGAACAGAAAGATGGATATGTCCTTGAGATGTCATCCTATCAGCTTGATTTGCTTCATAAAATGAAGCCTAATGTGTCGGTGCTTCTCAATATCACCCCCGATCACATAGATCGTCATGGTTCTTTGAATGGCTATATTGAGGCTAAAAAGCGCATATGGCGCAATATGGGGAAGGGCGATAGCTTGGTTATAGGGGTGGATAATGATATTACGCGCTCTATTTATGATGAGCTAAAAGGCAAGGTAGCCTTTGATCTTGTGCCTATATCAGCTCACGACATGATACCTGACTTGCCTTATAACAAGTCGTTGCTTGGCTTGCATAATAGAGAAAATATTGCTGCAGGCTATGCTGTAGCAAGGATTTTGGGTAAGTCGCATGAGGAGATTCTGATAAGGGTAGCGACCTTTGGAGGGCTTGCGCATAGGATGCAGTTTGTTGGAGCTATTGCGTTGCCGCCCTCGTGCTTGACACGACGGTCTCCCAAGGTCCTTGGATCATCGCCTAAAGGCTTGTTTGAGGGAAGCACTATATCCTTCTATAACGACAGCAAAGCGACTAATGCTGAGGCTGCTAGCAAATCTCTTGCCTCGTTAGAGAATATATATTGGCTTGCTGGTGGCGTTCCTAAAGAAGGCGGGATAGAGTCTCTTGCGCCTTTATTTGATAGGATCAAAAAAGCATATCTATTTGGGCAAGCGAAAAATCAGTTTGCCAAGACTTTGGGCGGAAAAGTGGATTATGTGATATGTGAGACCATGGAAGAGGCCTTTGGTTTAGCGGCAAATGATGCTAGGGCAAGTGGTTCCCCAGCCAATGTTCTACTTGCGCCCGCCTGCGCCTCGTTTGACCAGTTCGAGAGTTTTGAGCATAGGGGTGATAAGTTTATTGAGTTATACCAATCACACCTTATCATTAAACAAATAATCTAAATTACAAATGCTTCTGACAGCATGTTTACTTAGGCTGATCCCATTCCAGCGCCGCTCTCGCCTTCGCCATGGTCCACAATAAGCTTTGCAATGTGGCACCACAACTCCAGAAACAGGCGCAATGTAATGTACGATGCGGGGTTTTATATCAAAACCCAGGCTGATTTTCTTTGTTAGCAGCAACACCGGTCGCCGCTGGAGTGGCGTCCGGCCCAACTTCTCGATCAGCTCCAGTATTAATTTTTTGTTCGAGTACCAGCCCCTTAAGTTGATCTGTTATGTCCCTGCTTACCAAGGCTCTAGGATTCTTCGCATCAGTCTTCTTACCTCCAAGAGCAGCGACTGGCGGAACAGCGGCGCCTTCAGGATGTTTAGCCGATGCTCGCCGAACTACGGTGTCAATTCCTTCGAACAATGCCGCTGGCGCCTGAACACTACTCTTAGCAGCAGGCTTTGCTGCATCTTCCGGCTCACTACCCCTAGCAGCAGCCGCTTCTGCAACTTCCGGCAAAGCTTTTTCTGACAACAAACTCAAAGCCGCCTTCTGTGCTAAGAATTTGCTAGATAAATTCAACAATTCCGCTTCTGACAACAAACTCAAAGCCGCCTTCTGTGCTAAGAATTTGCTAGATAAATTCAACAATTCCGCTGGCGCCTGAACACTACTCTTAGCAGCAGGCTTTGCTGCATCTTCCTGCTCACTACCCCTAGCAGCAGCCGCTTTTGCAACTTCCGACAAAGCTTTTTCTGACAACGAACTCAAAACCGCCTTCTCTCTTAAGAATTTGCTAAATAAATCTTGTAGTTTAGAATCTAATTTAGGATCCTTCAAATACTCTACAGTCTTCTGCGTTAAAACATCCACAAACTCAGAGTTAATAATGCTTTTTAATACTTCCGGATTTTCTGACTTTAAGATATTATCGGATATTCTATAATCTTTGCCTTGGGGCAAGTTTTTTGGCGCTGTTGAGGTTACATTAATATAAAGGCCCTCGATCTTGAGAGCTTGCAATTCGGCGCTACAGCCGGCGCATGTTGCAGGCTCATATTTGGTGAGTGGCGCTAGTCCTAAATTTATTGCTTGCTTTAGGCTTACTCCCATGGCCCTAAGCCTATCGATGCCATGCATTTCAACGTGCGGGATGTTGCCATTCGAAATCATGGTAATTTTTTTTTCGTTAAATGACGCTGAGGCTGTACGATCTATCTTTTTCTTGGATAATGGACCAGTGGAGTCCGTAAGAGATAGCTCAATAGGATATTGATCTATAACCTTCTTAAGCTCCGGAGTTGGCTTAAACCAATCATCGGAAGCCGCGCACCATTCAGCAAATTTTTCTATAGCATCCTCTAGATCAGGGGGATAATCGTCGCTTTTAGGCCTTGCACGCGGCCTCGTGCCATCGCAAATATTCTCAAACAACAATCTAGCTTGCCTAGTATCCTCTTTTCTTAATCGATCTCGCATCAATTCTTTTTGGTACTGATTCAACAACCCCATCATATAGCCATGAGACGTCTTGTAAAGGGTTTTATAAAGAGCGCGCTTATTTGACTCGCTAGCATCGTCATAATAACTCTTTACGGCTTTATATCTTTGAACCATCTGATTTACAGTAACTGGACTTGAAAAGCTTATCAACAAACGATCTTCGCCCTTATTTTTATACTCAAGAACAACCGTATATGGATCGCTTGGAAAAATACTAGCGTAGGTATTAAGAGCTTTTAAATGAGCATTCAGCTCCGGATTCAATTCATGTGCTACCAGCTCATGATGACATTGTTTTAGCTCTACAGCTCCGCGTTTTTTCGCTTCGCGTTTTTTCTTTCTGTCTAAAACACCAACTTCGTTAACCACACTGTCTTTGCCACACAAATATTTTGTTATAAAGTCTTTGCAGTCTTTTAAGCTTTTGGACATAATGGCCACTCAATTAAATGATCAAGTACTCTAATAATTCACATCATATACTTCATCTGAGCCACCAATATCTTTAACTATGGCCTCCACAGATACATCGTCATATAAAGGCTTAATATAATGTTCCAAAAAAGTCGCCTTTTGTCTTGCCATGGAGAGAATATATGACATCACACTTAACTCACCAGCTGAAGCATCGTCGGTCAAGTTGACCTTTGTTATGCTAGCACTATTTTGAGTTATATACTTACCAAGCGCATCTAATATATCCTCGTCTTCAAACCTAATGGCCTCACAAATTGCACTAGACCCAGCATTATCAATATTGACAAGTATGCCGCCATTATTGCTCCTGCTTGTTATATAACTAACCACCAACGCATCACCAATTCTAATTGCCCGCATCAAAAATAGACTTAGGGCGTCTTCTATACTCCCTACTCCATGACTACCTACAAATTTGCCTAGGAAGTCATCAGCATCCTTCGTCTCGCCTTTAATAACCTCCTGAAATTGAGCGAATTGGTCGTATGAAATATGAGTGAGAAATTTTTTTGGTATCATGATGCGGTCACCTTTCATAGTGTAATCATTTGTTTAATTGATAGTGCATAGTGTAAAACACCTGTTATATGATGTCAAAATAATTTTTACAAGCAGCAGGGGTATTCCCAACCAACTATGGACAGCAACAGCTCTTTATAAAAAGCATGGGTATGGAGTTGTAGATCATGTCTATGGCTTTACTGTAGCCTTTGGCTTTAATATTGAGTATTGAGAGTTTGTCGTTCTTGAAGCTCTGGAGGTATAGGGATTAAGTAGAGTGATATCTTGCGCCTGATCTTCTTCTGATACAATCGAGTTGATTAAAGAGATGAGCAGGTCTTTATTTTCCTCAACTTCGAAGATTTTTTTAAAGGCTAAGTCTACTCTCGGGTTGATGTTGGTAATGTTAGAAACATTATATTATTAGCAAGACTATAGCACAAAAGGGGTAAAATGGCTAGTGGAGGAAATTTGTGATTTGAAATCGACATCAGTCAACATCTTGTCTGCGCACTATTATGTCCATAATTTGTTTATTTTCGATATCCTGTACCGTAATTAGTACAAATTTCCTTGAGCTCATGAAAAATGGTTTTTTACCACATAGATCACGCCGGGCACTTTTGGCTGAGTCCATAGCGTAGCGTTCTTGGGGGGTGGGGTTAGAATCTTTTAATTTTTCGTCAAAGGTTTTAATATAATCACAAGGTCTTTCTGCTATTTTTACTATAGACCAAAGTATTTCTGGGTGCTGGAAAACATAATCATTAACTGCTAAAGATAAGACCTGGCAATTAAATATAGTGCTACATAATTCCCCATTAACATTTTTGTTGCTGATTTTCTTTACTGCAAATGGCGCGATACAATTAAGATGCCATTTTTCTTCCATAGATATATGCTCATAATTTCTAGCACCCACCACTATCTCGCTTTTATCGTGATTCATAGGTTTGCACTGTACCTTCATCCACTCGTCTGAACTAAGGGTCTTTATGTAGTCTGGTCTATCAATAACAAAATTTTTCTTATGATAAGGTATCTCAAGTACAGAATTTACAATATCTTGCAACGCCCAATCCGAAAAGGATTCTACATCATTTCCAAAAAGATAAACAACCAGGGCTTGGTGCGAATAGAGTATGGAGATTATAATAACTAAAAATATTGCAAGCCTAGAGCCCAACAACTTTATAGTTTTTGGTATTTTGAGCATTATATTTCCAATTTAAAAGTTGTCGTCATTTTCAAATAGTGTCTGCATCCCACCGATTGATTCTACCGAGGCAGCCGCAGAGCTATCTTGAGCTGGAGTCTGGCTAGAGCTAGCAGTCACCTCAGGGCTGCTTGGTAAAAAATCACTAGGACATTTATTGTCAGGGATAATTATATATATTCTAAGATGCGGATGCAAAGGGTCTACTTCATGCTCTATTACTCTCTCTTCTGGAACACCGTATTTATGCATAGCCTCTTCTATACTGGTTGCCTTTGTTTGAAAAAATGTATCACAAGCACCATGATTACCTAAAGCATTTATGTCAACAAGCTTGCCCTGCTGCCTTAGCTTTTCTTGAGTATAAATCCTAGCAAAAGAGCCAGAGATTCCTGTTGCTCTAAAAACATCGTCAGCAAAGTCGTTCTACCAAGCTCATCTAGAGCTGAGCAATTTGCCTTTGCTTTAATTAAGCTACTATTATGCCCTCGCTTCCCCCAGTCCATAGGGCATGGTGGAGAGGCGTAAGCCCTTCATCATCTGCAATATTAGGATCAGCCTGAGCTCGCAAAAGCTTCGTTATTACTGCTTCAAAACCATTTTCAGCAGCAGCATTTAGTGGGGTAGCACCCCCTTCATCTCTAGCATTAATAGTACTAATAGATAATGATGGGATCAATTCACATGCTTTGTGAGGCTGAAGATTATACAGAAAAGCAATTATTGCATCACTTGTACTAGTATTAGATTTCGCCATATTTTTGTTCCTTCAAAATATCATTAATAAACATCTTGATGCGCTACAGTCCGCAACTCAAACAAATTTATCTTACAGTCGAACATCTAATGACCATGATGTGACTGATAAAAAAATAGCGCAACTCTAGAGTTTATCAACTCCCTATTGGTTTTTGCTCGCGAACATTTAATGGTCCTGATGGTATTACTAACTGGAAAGCTAGATTTGCATAATGCGCATCCTCATCTACCCACTTGAATTTGAGAAGAGTCTTATAACTTTTCTTGGTTGCTTAGTTGTCTCTTCTAGACCCCTTGTAATGACCTGTAACTACAAAGAATAAACGCTCTTGAATAACCTACCCACCCTAATTGCAACAAGCCAATGGTAGACCTGAGCCAGTTGCTCCTTGATGCTGGTATTAAAAAGCCATAGATATTTACTATCCGAGAAGTAGATAAATCTTGCTTTTGCAATGAAGTTTTCAAAAGGAACAAAGCCTAGGTCAGCGCGGCTATCATTTGAATTATCGCGATTATCCCCCATAAAGAAATAAGATCCTGCTGGAACGTTAAAAACAGGAGTGTTATTAACCACAGCAGCTCTGCCTTCTTCGTTTGCTAGTTGCAGGATGTTATACTCTACGCCATTTGGTAGAGTTTCTTTATACTCTTTATACATCTCATCGTCTGAGTTTTTAATATTCGCAAGATATTCTCGCTTTAAAGGCTGGTCATTAACATATACAACACTATTTATTACCTGAATTTTGTCGCCAGGCATCCCTATCAGGCGTTTAATATAGCGCATGTGCATCGCATGAGGTGGTCGGAAAATCACTATATCGCCAGCCTTTGGCTCGGCGGCCAATACTCTACCAGACCAAGACTCGGGCGTAAAAAATAAAAGGGAGTGTTTACTATAGCCGTAGCTATATTTTGTTGAGAAGATATAATCTCCCTCAAGCAGGGTGTTGTTCATCGAAGATGAGGGAATGAAAAATGGCTCAATGAGAAGGGTTCTGATAAGCAGAGCGATAAAAATAATAAAAGCAAGGGACTTTCCCTCTTTTATCCAATCGGTCTCTTTTTTTACTTCAGTCATTTTATTGCCAAATTGATTTTGGGCCCATAATATATATAACCTAGTTATAAATCCAGGACTTTATGCAAATATCGCGGGAATTTCAGTCACCCAATTACGATATCCGGTCAGCTGACGGTGCTATAGATTTCATTATTTTGCACTATACAGAGATGTTGTTTGAGGATGCCTTGGCAAAATTATGCGACCCATCAGCAAAAGTTAGCTGCCACTATCTGATCAAAGAAGATGGCTCTGTATTTCAGCTGGTTGATGATGATATGCGCGCCTGGCATGCTGGCGCTAGTTACTGGCAGGGTAGGGAGTCTTTAAATGATTGTTCGATAGGGATCGAGATAGATAATTTGGGCGATAGGCCTTTTGCTGAGTTGCAGATGAAGTCCTGTATAGAGCTTTGTAAGGCTTTGATGGAGAAGCACGAGATCGCCAGGGAAAATGTGATAGGTCATTCTGACATAGCCCCAAGTCGTAAGCTCGATCCTGGTATTTATTTTGATTGGGCGAGGTTGGCTGAAGAAGGGGTTGGGATTAATGGTTTTCCTCGGGCTCAGATGAGAGGATCTCCTGAGACTCTCGCATCAAGCCCTAGGGAAGTATCTCATATTCAAACTAACCTATCAGCACTTGGATACAAAATCGAGGTGACAGGCAAATGGGATGAGCAAACCAACGCAGTAGTACGTGCATTTCAGGCGCATTTTTGTCCGGAGGCTGTCTTTGCAAATGGCCTGGATTTTTATAGAGATATGGGAAGTTGGTACGAATGGAATGAGTCTTCGGAGAGGGCGCTAAACTTTATGGCCCTCAAGTTAGAAGACATCACCTGACTTGCAACCGCTCATCCCACATCGAAAAGTCATCACGAGGAAGGCGCTAGCGTCTTCCGTGGCAATGACGTTTTAAGGGAGGAGTGAATAGTCGCCTTACAAATCATCCCAAAGATGATGATTCTTTAACTGAGGATTGAACTGTAGGAGTTGATGGGGCGACGGCGGCGGGACTGCTCTCCTCTCTTGATGCAACAACTAGTCCTCCGAGTGGTGTAAGATCCAACTGAGCCGCTATAG
>Ga0214921_10008119_pt1 | contig 13736 bp, 9 predicted proteins | sample LL1505_MetaG_FD_177992 | JGI IMG/M metagenome (GOLD analysis project Ga0214921, IMG submission 177992) | Freshwater microbial communities from Lake Lanier, Atlanta, Georgia, United States - LL-1505 | ecosystem: Environmental > Aquatic > Freshwater > Lake | place: USA: Georgia | collected 2015-05-28 | reverse complement strand
GGTCGCCAATTCTTGTTTTAGCTTGCTATTCACAAATACGGTACGTGGTTGTCCGCCCTTGGTTTGCTGGGCACTCAGGCGTATCTCGTCTTTTATGCTGCCATCGGGATTAACCACATCACCCATGGTCAACGCTGCGATTTCTCCGACACGACACGCTGCCCATAAGCTCATAAAAAACATGGCACGATTACGCTCTTTGTATTTGCGCGTTTCTAAATACCCAAGAACTTGTTGAATTTCGCCATCAGTCAATGTTTTTGCTTGTGCCATCTATAACTCCTTATGTTTTTTTAAAGTGCCAATTTGTGCCATTCATAACTATTTATTGCAGTGTTTTTACAGTGTGCGCCCAATGTGCGCCATTGGTCGACCTCAATTTGCGCCGATCTCACCCAATACACGCCTTACTTCACTCTTTATTTACCAAAACCGCGTTTGAGCAGCTAAACGCATACAGCCGTTAAGTTATTGATTTGTATACGGCACCAAAGATTCCTCTACTTTTCTTTGGTACGTACTGTACGGTGAATTTCGTGGGATCTAGACGACAAAATGCCAAAGAATTGGACTTTTACTGTTCTTTTTCTTCACTCCTGCGCAGCAAGCGCTCAAAAACCGTCGCAGCACGTAGCGCCTAATTCTCAGCCGTCTACGTAAATCACCCCCACAAAAAGCCCTGTGTAGGGCTTTTTTGAGGTGAAATTAATATTGGTTATTTACGCTTGTTGATACAGCTTGGTAATGCGAGCGAATTACCACTTAGCTAAATCTACGGTGGTCGCAATAAAAACCGGTCGTTTGAGCCCCGGAGTTTTACACTGCTCCACGTTCAGCGTCCACTCTTCGCGGATAGTCCGATACGCATCATCGATTTTGAGGTAAATCTCCTGAGTATCGGGACTGTATACACAAAAACCGCCGGCCATACTTTTCGATTTGGTCAAAGGATCGTAGTGCGTGACCCAAGACAGCAAAATACCTTCTTGCTCTCCCAGTCCTAAAGCCTCCACTTCGTTGACCGCCTGAATTTGCTCATCAGATTTTGCCGAATGCTGCCAGTAGTTGTAATGCAATAGATCAATCAGATACTTCTCTTGGGGATTGCGCAGCTCCACCGATCCGGTATACACCGCACGTTTAAATAAGCCTTTGCCCAAGGCATTGCCATACTTCTCATTAATAAAACCACGAATTGCGATATCTCGCATAATGTTCTCCTTTAAAAGTTCAAGTTGCAAGATGCGCGGTTACCAAGGAGTTGCCAGGCCAAAAAGCTGTTGTACTTGTCGGGTTGCGAGTCAGAACTTGTCATTTGTGCTACGTGTTACTGCGTTACTGACTTAGTGACTCAACGCAACCTAGCAAGCAACTACTTTTAGTTCCAGCAACTCTTAGTTACGAGCAACTTGCAAAAGTATTTAGTCCTCGCTAAGAAAAACCCGGTTTTTGCCATAAAAAATTAGGATTTTTGTTGGGATCGCCAAATTCTGGTTGTCCAAATGGCGATTTTGGGCATACTGTATGTGTTGCACCTGTTTTATGGAGAAAGCATGGCAACGAATAAACAAGTTCATAGCGGTTCTACACCCGCCACACTTGCAAATCTGCAATTTGGTAATGATGCCAAGCCTTTAAAACAACCAGCAATCATTCAGCGGCGCAACAAACTAATCACCCGTATTTGGGAGCAGATGGAATTGCTTAAAAGCATGGAAACTGGAAATGAATTCCTTGTACGACGCCTGAAAACTGTCAAAGATATTGACGGCGTCACCAAGCGCTTGCCTATGCCAAAACGCATTAAACCCTGGTGGTTTACAAATAGCGTTGGATTATTATGTGTGACTATCCGCTATGGCTCAGCTACTCTAGAACTACATCCTGGCAAGTCTGTAATCCAAGCCAAAAATACTAAAGAACTACTCAATATCTTGACTCTTATAAAACAAGTGGTTACTGATGGCGAACTAGATCAGCAGATTGAAAAGGCCAGTGGTGCACTAAAACTCAACTTCCAAAGAAACGGCTAAATACTTGCATGAAACAATATCAAGTAACAGTTCGCGTAAGTGGCATCTGGATCAAGACCATCGTGTTTGCGCAATCAGCTGATCATGCACAACGACTACTGCGTGCACAGTTTGGCGCATCTAACGTGTTAAGCACGCCAACGCCAGTACATTAATATGAAAATCGCAGAAATTTCCCCTCTTAAACCGTTGACTCCTGATCAAGCACGAATCAAATCTTTACAAGATCAAGCCAAGCGTGCTAGAGATGCAGTGAAGGCTGAGCGAGCTAGGCAGAAAATTCGAAGTGGACAGCAGAAATTAAATAGGATAGCTTAGGATTTTGCTAAATCTTTTGAATTGAATTAATCACTTTCGAACCCTTGATTAGTAAATTTAAGGGTTTTACTATTTTCCGTCACTGTTCTTACTACGTTATCAGGAACGCCATTTGGTAAAGAAGCGCTGATCTCTAGAGTAACTGTTACTTCTGAACCCATTAACGCCACCAGGTGGGAAACTACTTCATCAGCCACTCTACTAGCATCTCTTCCTGTCCTGGCAGGATCAAGATTAACTGTTCCATAAAACCGATTAACTTGTTGTTTTATTGGAGCTGTACTCTTAACCTCTGGAGTTCCATTTCCAGGCTTTAAACCGCCTTCAGATTTAGGTAGATCCTTTGCAAGCTGTACTTTTGCTTTATCTGATTTAACGAGCATTCCAGGGGAGTCGGCATCATGGATATTTACAGAACAACCTCCTCTTAATCCAATATAACGGCTACTTATCTCATCATAGCTGTCTGCAAAAGCAAACGTATCATGCTCCCATGTGAGCATTGCTACCCCATCAGAAATAGAGTTTAACAATACAGATGGGTCACGTAATCTTGGCAAATAAACATATTTTGCGAAATCTTCTACCAACTGTTTAGCAGTCACAGAATCGTTACGCCACAAAGGAATTTTATCTAACTCCATCCTGAGTCTTGTAGCGGCAAACGTTGGGAGTAGGAGTTCGTCACTTCTTAATTTCTTGCTTGCGCGAACTGCAAGCCCATCAATTCCGCTAAGTTTTAAAGCTTCCCATGTTTGGGAGTCTTGTGGCTTAGCTTGAATGGGAACGAGCAACCATTGATAAGCCTCTGGCAACCTTGCAACAACTGCACCATCTGCTGCCCTTTTCTGTGTTTCAGCTTGAGCCACTTGCTGGGGCGTCAGATTTAATTGGGTCTGTTCAGTAAGAATTGATTCCCAGGCAAGGTATTTGCGTACTGCATCCAGAAGATCTTGAAGTCTTCCATTGTCTGGAGCTAAAAACACAAGGGTATTTTTAAAAATACGGGGAGTATTACCTCTCGACTCCAAAATAGCTTTGGCAGCGGTTTCAGCTGGATTGGCGGCTTCTTTACTATAGGGATAATCTATACCCAATACTACAAGTCTGGTATCAAGATCATCAGGAACATCCTGGCCAGATTGAGGCATAGGGTGAATACGTGAGAATTCGCCTTTAATTTCTAGATTTCTTCGAAGACGCTTATCAAGTTCTGCAACGATCTTATCTTGGTCACGCTTATACTGCTCTGCCCTATCTTCTGCTAACTTAGTTACTGTGGGTTGGGTTGAATACCAGTAACGTGGACCGTCTTGATATAGATATGTTGCCGCACCAGCTAGTCTTCGTAATGCATCTCCGAAAATCGCAGATGACTCACCAGGCATAACGCAGCCTAATTTAACTCTCCGATCCTCTAGCCCACGATTAGCCGCACTAGTTATCGGCGCCGATCCTAAATAAACAGTTCTTGCCACCCTACGACAAGCAGAAAATTTACCTAGATTTATTACGTCACCATCTATTGCCAAAGGCAAAGACTGTGGTCCATCAATATCTTTCTCGATAATTGGTTTCCATTGGTCAGGGAGATATCTTGTTAACTCATCTCTTACTCTAGATTCATCAATAGGAATATTTGCTGGAAGAATAAGTGGATTGCGATCTCCGCGCTCCCAAAGACTATGAATAACTGCTGCCATCAAACGCAATACACCGCGTGTCCGTTGAAACTTAATTAACGTTGACCAGTCTGTGTAGAGGCGATCAAAAATCTCTGGGTGTATTGGGTAGGCCGCTTTAATTCTTTTTTCGTAATCCGATTCACTGCACTCAGGAGGAAACTCCCTTTGCTGGCCACGATACATGTCTGCAAAAGCCCTAGCAACAACATCTCTTTGCTTGAATTTCTCGACATCTATCATCGGTTCAAATAAACGCCTACGAACAATTTCAAAACCTTCTTCAGCGGTTGCAGGCGTCCAAGAGGATTCAAGTCTTCCAACAACGTTTCTTAACCTACTTAATGCGGTTCTTCCACGCTCACCTCCCACCTCTTCATCTTCGCCTTGAGCATGAGGTGATGTTGCCGTATCCGATGAAGGAAGGCTAATAATTAATAAGCAGTTTTTGGCTAATTTTGCTGATTCGGTTAATGCTTGGGCAAAACTAAATTGGGTTTCAAAACCGCCAGCAGGTAAATCACTCTGATCATGCAGTTGCCGAGCATATGCTACCCACTCGTCTATCAGAATTAAACAAGGACCATATTCATTAAAAAGTTCGCGCAGGGAATCGCCAGGATTGGTTGCTCTTTCATCATCATTTCTTATTTTTTCATAAGCCTTCTTGCCGCCAAGTTGCCAAGCAAGCTCTCCCCATAGGGTATTAACCACAGTACCATCTGATTTGACTGATGGATTACCGGGGGAAATTTTGTTTCCAACCAATACAACTCTCTTGGCATTTAGGGGGCCTATTACACCAGCCTCTTTCATTACCTCATCAACACCTAGCAATTCAGAAGTGTTGGCGCCTGAAAATAAATGGTACAGAGCCAACATTGAGTGTGTTTTGCCACCTCCAAAGTTTGTCTGAAGCTGAACTACAGGATCTCCTCCAACTCCAGCAATTCTTTTTGCGCCATTAGATAAAAGATTTTTTAGGCTCTCAGTTAAGTAGGTTCGTCTAAAAAATTCAACTGGGTTTCTATACTCATCGGTACCTTCTCCAAGATGCACCTGCCATAAATCTGCAGCAAACTCAGCTTGTTGATAATTACCGCTAGCCACATCCTTATGTGGAGTAATGATTTCACGCCATGGCATGAGGTTAGATGCAGCCCCAGTCTCAATTGCAATACCAGCATTTTTACGACGTTCACCTCTTACTTGCTCATCGGTTACAACACGGCGTAATTCCATTTTCAACTTACGAACGCTTTCTGCCTGAGGAGCTGATACTGCAGTGAGCAACCGCTCTATTGAATCTAATGCTCTATCAGCGTCGTCACTTGAAAATTGAGCTTGGTGAGCCCATTTATTTCTCCAGTCACGAATTTCAGACACTAAACTTCTTTCCGAGAATCCTAAAGTTTTACGGAATACCTCATTCCATGTATCCCACATTATTTTTATCAGAGCTGAGGCATCCCATTCGCCAATACTTTTCTTAGCCAAAATTGGATCATCGAGAAACTCTTTAATACGTTGCATAGATACATTATTGCTTGCTATGGCATCTTTAATTTCCCGATCTACGAATGGCGAAAGGCCAGTCTTGAGATATTCAAGAGCTTTCCCTACACGTTCATAATTAGTTATTGCCATTTTTATTCCTGATCAAAAAGATCTTTTTCATCAAATTTTGGCGGTCTAGATATGTCTCGAGATAGTCGGACAATTTCTGGCCAGCTCTGAACCAAACTATTGTATGAGATAGCTTCGCTTGTACGTTTCTTACGCTCACAAAGAGCATAGAGACGATAGCAAAGTTCACGAGCATTTTCAGCGTAGTCCCCTAAATTCGCAACCAATTTAGCGGCAGCACCTTCGCCATCAATTTCTAATGCTCTAATGAGTTGATGGACTATCTCCCAAGTCGTTAATCTTTTATCAAGAAGAGGGTTCCAGTCTTCATTCAATTCATTAGGCTTTAGTAGACGAACTTTGCCTGCCTTCGACATAATTATTCCGCCAGCTTCAAGCCCATCTACAGATGTATTTCTTGCTATGGATAGCTGCTCAGCCAAACCATAATCAGACTCACTGAATCCATTTTGATCAAACCATGTTAACGCCCATCTACTATCGCTATCAAAATCACCCTCCTGCTCGGCAAGCGCATCGTCAAGTATTTGATTAATTAATGCCAATGCAGTTCGAACCGATATCGGATTTCCTTCGGCATCAATTACCTTTGAATAGCGGGTATAAACAGCCATGCCAGGACCAATTGCTGCCTGAGCTAAGTCTACTGGCGCAATATTTCCAGCTTGCAAATGCTTTAAAGCAAGTGGTAACTCATCTTTTAATGCAGCAATAAAATCTCTTCTCGTTGCGATTCCAGCATTCTCAGGAATTTTTCTACATACAAGAACAATGCTAGAAGCCAATGCATTAGTTCCTGAACCGATCATCCTATTACTGAGCTCGGTTCTCATTGGCCATGTTCCACTAATAGCAAATCCTGCTTTAATTACTGCAGCTAAAAATGTATCCCAACCTGTATTTATTGTTCCATCATCGCCGTCTGATTCGGATTGCTTAAAAGCGTAGTAGATGGTGACTGGAAAAGCTTCATGCGCTTGTTCTGAAATACGATGCATTGCATTAGTCATTCCATCCAAAAAGAATTTTTCAGCCTTCTCCGCGCTACCATGGCGATACGGAGTGGCAACTAACTCTTCAGATTTGGGAACTGTAAGCGTTGAAAACAGTTCTGGAAATACAGACTTTAAAGAATTACGCAGCCATATATAAAAGAAATCGGACAGATCGGCATATGCAATATTGTCATAGTAGGGAGGATCGGTTGAGATAACCTTGTTCATACTCATGCTTTGAGTTGCAGCATCAGCTTGCTCCACTTTCCCAAAACCTATTCCCGGTAATTCATTAAGAACTCTGTAGCATTGATCGATAGCATTTTCATAACTACCAGCACTTCCGCCAATAGGGTTTGATTCTGCAAAATCCCAAACCATTGGTATAGCCTGTCTACCAAAAACCCCTCTTATGCTGTCTCGAGAGGAGTCCCAGCCACAAACGGATGAATTTCTGTCAGTCATCTTATCCACAGCAAATGCTAGGTATAGGCTCACAGCTTGAGCATACGCAAGAGCGCCCGTACCACCTTTATTAATACCTATTTCATCAGCCTTTAATCCTGCTGACAATGCATCTTTAATAATAAGAGATCTGATATCAGAAATAAGCTTTGAAAAAACAGAAAGTGCTGATAGCTGTCTTTTTGTAAAAATATCTGACCAATGAGTTATGCCATAACCTCGGCCACTTACCAAGTTACTAGATTCTTGATTCATTTCTTGTTCAGGAACCCAGTCTGGAATGATATCCTTTGCAATTAATTCCTGTTCGGGAGTAGGCGATAAATAAACCCTACCACTGTCACTCTCAGCAACAATTGCCATCAATCGATCGCTATTACGTCTCGCCTTAAATTCGCTCCTAACGTATTCGTTAGACATTGGAGTGTTCGACAATAGGCAATAAAAATTTGCCCCTCGAGCAAGTTTTGTTCCGCTTTTAGTTTTTACTAAATCCTTTGGCTTACCAGTCTTAACTTTAAAAACGTATGAATTACCATTGATAATTGGTTCAACATAAGCCTCTTTACCAGATTTGGTTGAAAGCATAAATGTTGAAGTTAAGGGTACATGTACATCTGCAAAAGCAGGGTTTGAACTTTTTACAGTTCTAGCCCAGATCCACGCGATAACATTTAATTTTTTATTTAGGAACTGTGCGAGGTCTGGTCGTTCTAAAATCAATTCTGGAGTAATGACAATTTTAGGATAGAGTGCGCTAAGTTTTTTTTCAGCCTCACTTCTAACTAAGTCGCCATAAAAACGTACGTCGCTTGCTAGACCTTTTGCGTTTTTCCACTCACTCTCCAACAAATTTTTTTGATTGATAGCATTAGGATTGACTGGTAGCTTATTGGAAAAAATTGGCGGTATCTCAATCATTGCTTTATTAATAAGAATTGCAACGGGATTTAAATCAGATGCAAAACTGTCCAATCCTAGACGTTGCGCTTCGAGAGGCAGAGCCCCTCCACCAGCAAATGGGTCATGAAATGCGGGTAACTTGTACCGATCAAAAATATTCTTTGCATTTGGATTATCTGAGTTTTCGGCACAAGTGTGCCGCCAACTTTGCTTAATCTCTTCCTGAGCTCTTTTTAATAACGTCTCATTTGAATTATTTTCCCACCTTACAAGCTCTTCGATTATTTTGAATAATCTTTGTCTTTCTTTTTGCTGAGATTTTTCTGTAGGAAAAATATCTGGATGCTCAGACGGATCATCGACCATTTGAGCAAAAATGACTGCTCTAGCAGAGGCTAGAGGTCGACGAGCCCACCATAAATGCAGCGTCGATGGATGTCCTGATCTAATAGATTTTTCTTTAGCGCTAGCGGCATTGATTGCCTCAAGCGGCAAGGAGACCTCAATTAATTTCTTTTTATATTTCACGATGGAGACTCTGCTCTTGCTAGTAATTCAGAAAAATTGTAATTGACACTAGTTACACCGAAGTCGGGTTCACGCTTAAAAGGCTGCCTTAAATAATGAACTTTATGTAATTTTTCATCAATAAACTCGACAATGGCTAAAACAAAATCTTCAGGCTCATTTAGTGAATAAAGAATTTCATTACGAGTAACTGTGACTGAGTCAGCTCCAGATACGCGACCTTTAACTTCAATAAAACGAAGTTTTCCAGTTCCTGGAACACGACTCTCAATGTCATACCCAAGTTTTTCAAATTCTCTATCCGTTGGCTCGTATCCCAAGTCTCGTTCCACTTGCATAATCACTGCGCGTGCTCGCGCTGCACTTGCTTGAGTATCGGCAATAGCTTTGAGAGTAGCAGGATCAGGCTCAGGCTTACCTTCTAGCTTATTAATCAAGCCAATTGGAATAACAAGAAGACCGCCGAGGACTACTGGAGGCAATGGTGATAGTTGGGCTTCATTTCGCAAATCTTCTAGACGTTTTTGCAATCTTGCCTGAAGATTATCTGCACGTTTTCTTGCTTCGTTAGAATTTAATTTACTGTTAGCTTTGCCTGCCTCTTCTTGTAACTTTAATTCCGCAGACCTATGATCCCAATAGTTAATTTCCTTGGTTAAACGATCCTTAACTGCAGCTTCAGTTTTAGAAATAATCTCAATCTTTTTATTTTTTACTTCACTAAAGTGTGTTGGCACCATTTCTCTAATCGCATACTCAAGTGCTTTCCTTTCCAAATCTCGTGTAATCCACTTGCATTCATCTTGTGCAAGTAGTTCATCAATATTGGGCTCCCCTTCTTTTAATGGTCTGTAATCTAAGTATGGTGCGTAATGAATCTGATGAATCGCCCCTTCTGAATCTTGCTCAACATAAAGCATTCTTTGAGATACAACATGACGACTACCATTTCGAGTTGTACTAGCATCTTGAATTGCATGCTCTAGATAAAAAAGAACTCTCGGTTTGGTACCTAAATCGCGCTCATCAACTAAAATAGTACCGCGCTTCAGTAAATCTCGGTTCCGCTCTAGCGTTAGATCAATGACGCTATCTAAAAGTGGGTGTCCAGGACACACAAAAGCTGCGGGTATCTGACCCGATGGCGCAACCTGATCTTTATCAAATGCAATACGCTCGTAGCGAGGCTGAACGGGTTCACCAATACCCACCATACGATCTCTATTTCTGACCAATGCAGGAACATGCGTAACCTCAAAACGTTTGGACTCGCGTTGTGTAATTTTGCCACCTAACACCTTGAAGGCCTCTAAAAAGAAAGATTCAATGTAGTGAGGCTGCAGCCTTCTAGCATCAGCCCTTTCCATATCCTCTCGAACAGTTCTTACTTTTGTAACATCAATGGCATCATGAACCAAAGCACCATCATCCAGAAGATCTGCCAAATGCTTTCTATCTAAAGAGGTATCTAGGACTGTTGTTAGGAATGCCTTGACATCAGGTCTCTCGCCATAGCGGATTGCCTCAATCAGTAGCTCCCGTAGTGATTTTCCTTCAAACTGCAACTTACCCAACACATCAAATACTTGACCGCCCAATGCCTGCCTAGCTTGCTCGATTTTTTCAAGGAGCTTTGCATATACATCGCCTTCACGAGTATCGTCTGCAACTAAATTCCATAAATGACAAACCTCTGTTTGGCCAATTCGATGAATTCGACCAAAACGTTGCTCTAAACGATTTGGATTCCAAGGCAAGTCATAATTGACCATTAGATGAGCTCTTTGAAGATTGATACCTTCACCAGCGGCATCAGTAGCTAGTAAGACCTGCACCTTAGGATCGTGTCTAAAGGCCTCCTGAACATTTAGTCGTTCTTGCCTTCCAATACCGCCATGAATAATTACAACCGCATCTTCTCTACCCAAGAGTGTTTTTATACGCTGCTCTAGATAATTTAATGTGTCACGGTGCTCTGTAAAAATCACTAATTTTTGATTCGGGGATGATTTTGGTATTGGCACATCTTTAGCATCTTTACTGATTGTTGAGGCAATAAAATCACCAGCAGCGGTAGTAAAGATTCCACTCAATAATCCTGCTAATTGTGTCCACTTTGTATCAGTTCCACTGCGTCTAACCAATAATGCTTGCGCCTCTAATGTCTTTAGGTTATCAATCTCGATTCTAAGTTCACCAATCGTTCTAGCAGCGGTAGACTGGTCTAGAATTTCTTCTTCAAGTGTCTCGACCTCTTGTTCTGGCGCTTCCTCTAGATCATCAATATCATCCTTATCTAACTCCGGAGAACTTACCGTAACTCCACCTTTAACTTTTCCACCGCGCTCCAAAATCTCTAGTTCACGCAGTTTGCTTTCAAGCCGCTCACGACGACGTTTAATCGATTGATATATTGCTTCTGGGGATGAAGCTAATCTTCTTTGTAATATCGTTAAAGCGAAGCCAACGGTACCGGCTCTCTTATCATTTTCTAATGCTTCGGCTCGATTAAATTCTTCACGAACATACTCAGTAACAATTTTATAGAGATATGCTTCTGCATCACTTAATTTGAACGGAACAGTATGCGCAATACGTTGGGGAAATAAAGGTGTGCCATCAAACTTCAACAAACTCTCTTTGATCATTCGTCTCATCAAGTCAGATGCATCCGCAGAATGAACACCATCTCGATACTTACCTTCAAATCGATCGCCATCAAGCAATGCCATAAACAACTGAAAATCTGCTTCTTTACCATTGTGAGGCGTTGCAGACATCAATAGAAAATGTCTTGTCAATGTACCAAGTAATTGCCCTAATTTATAGCGTTGTGTGTATTTGGTTTCCCCCCCAAATACTGTTGCTGACATCTTATGCGCTTCGTCACAAACAATTAAGTCCCAACGACAGTCAGGTGCAGATAGTTTTGCTTGTATATCCTCATTCCTAGCCAACTTATCTAATCGTGCTATGACAAGATTAGACTCCATAAACCAATTGCCAGTTCTTGCGGCTTCTATTTTGTCGTTTGTCAGAATCTCAAAAGGCAAATGAAACCTTGCGTTTAGTTCATCCTGCCACTGTTCTGCCAAACTACCAGGACAAACAATCAAACAACGTTGCAAATCGCCTCTCGCAATCAATTCTTTGATCAAAAGTCCCGCCATAATTGTTTTTCCTGCTCCAGGATCATCTGCGAGTAAAAAACGTAGTGGTTGTCGAGGAAGCATTGCCTCATAGACGGCTGTAATTTGATGAGGAAGTGGCTCAACAATCGAACTATGGACAGCAAGCATCGGGTCAAAAAGATGTGCTAAACGTATCCGCTGAGCTTCTGATACCAGTTGAAAAAGAGCGCCGTCCCCATCAAAACTCCACGGACGCCCTTGTTCTACTACTTCAATCTGATTCTCTCGATCACGATAAATTAATTCGTTTGCAACTTTACCGGTAGCAGTTTTATAAGTAAGCTCCAAAGCTTCGGATCCAAACCATTGAACCGAAACTACTGTAACCAAAGAATCGGGAAGAATTCCTTTGATAGTTGAATTGGGTTGAATATCCTCTAACCTACTCAAAATAACCTCTAATATTTGTAATTAACTCTATTTCAATGAGTTTATTCCATTAATACTGTCGACAGTATTAATAACCCCAATCCCCCGTCCCATCCATTATGTCTTGATCTTTTGGGCAAATTGGGGGTCCGAACTCCAAATATCGTTTCATCATCACAACTTCATATCCGCACTTTGAACACTTAGCCCCTGGTCTTTTAATTCCAGCTCTTGATGCACCTTTCGATACCAGCAATCTTGCATGTGGGAAATGTCCGAGCGCTTGAGCAATTTTGATTAGATCTTGTTTAAGGTATTCGCCTGCTCCCGCACTACGCATCGGGCCCTTTAATCCAACATCAGTCGCAATCTTTTTAAAGCCCTCCCCATGCCCACTTTTGCAATCATCTACAGCATGAACTAATTCGTGGGTTAAGGTATCTAGAACTTCTACGGAATCAGCATGATTTGGGGCTATAAAGATCTGGTTAATTCCATCTTCTGAGGATTTTCTACCCCAGCACTGCCCGAGATGCATGCTTTTTGCTCCGGTGCTTGGGAAACCGATTGATACTTTTACTGGCGGGATTTGATAGCCACTTCTTTGAAATATGGGTTCCAATCGGGATACTGCCCGCATAAGCCACTCTTCTCTCAGTGCGGTTGATGAGATGGTCATAAGCCTCCTAGTTAATAAACTGCATAGTGGGAGGTATTGATGTTATTAGGCTTGAGGCTCATAGTTTGAGCCTAAAAATAATTTTTTCCTTAAGTTGTTTATTAGCTCACTTTATGAGCCATGAGTCTGTCATATTCCCTCTCCCGCAATCTCTTTAGGAGACCTATGACAGCACAAGTGTCTGAGACTTTGATTTACCACGGCAAAGAACTCATGATGTTTAGTAACCCCTTGAATCCTTATCTGCGGGCTACTGGAATTGAGTTTGTCTCCCCTTCTACAGCCAATTGGCGGGGCTACGAAGGCACATGGGAGATTAAAGGATCTGAAGAGACCGGCGAAGGTCTCTATTTAGTCCGATTAGAGGCGCATCGCTCTTATGAAGAAATTATTGGTCTAGCTGAGCTATTCCCCGGCTATCCAGACGGTGTCTTTGCTCATTGGTTTTCGGGAGAGATCCGCTTACCCCAAGGGAAACTTCTTGAGTATGTTCATGGGGGCTATGCCAGTCAATATGAGTACGACCTCTTTCTTGAGATCAAGAAGGGCTTGGTCGTAAGTAAACGTGCTGTGCATAACACGGTCAATAAACATGAGTAATTCTTGGTTGATGTGGCTCTATGGATATTTGGGCACCGGTTTATTGATTGCGCTTGTGTTCTATGGGATCAGCTTAAAAGATCGCCCATCTCAATTTGTTCTTGATATGCGCTCTGCCCTCGGGCTTGGCAAGACCCTTAAGGATTACCTACAGGATGTTTTGGTGTACTCAATTGCCATTGTGGCAATTAGTGTGGGTTGGCCCGGATTTCTAGTCTGGGCAGCGATAAAAAGAAGGGAGGATCGGATGCGTGAGTTAGAGGAAGATGAACCAGAATACTTGTGTAAGCCCGAGTATCTTGTTCGGCGAGTCACACCTGATGAGG
>Ga0214921_10008118_pt1 | contig 13738 bp, 12 predicted proteins | sample LL1505_MetaG_FD_177992 | JGI IMG/M metagenome (GOLD analysis project Ga0214921, IMG submission 177992) | Freshwater microbial communities from Lake Lanier, Atlanta, Georgia, United States - LL-1505 | ecosystem: Environmental > Aquatic > Freshwater > Lake | place: USA: Georgia | collected... | reverse complement strand
GCAGCCTCTGGGATGGTTGCCGGCACGCCGGAGTATGTTTCGCCCGAACAGGCCGTCGCCGATCGGGGCGTCGACGGCAGATCCGACATCTACGGACTCGGCGCGATGCTCTACTTCATGGTCACGGGCCGCCCGCCATTCCAGCGTGATACGCCGGCTGATGTGCTGCGTGCCCACGTGTCGGAGCCGGTGAAGCCGCCACGGGAACGTGCCGCGGATGTCCCGGCCGACCTCGAGTCGGTGATCCTCCGTTGCCTCGCCAAGCGGCCGGAGGACCGTTATGCCGATGCCCGGGCGGTCGCCGAAGCACTCGGTGCCTGCTCCTGTGCGAATGACTGGAATGAGGCCCGCGCGGAGGCCTGGTGGCTGGAGCAGGCGTCAGCCCCCGCCGCCGCGTCGGCCGGGGCCGCGCTTCCGTAGGCCTCAACCGAGGCGATTGAAAAGGGAGATTCGAACGATGGAAATGCAGCGGCTGTTGAAGGCCACCGTCCAGTTCAAGGCCAGCGATCTCCACGTGCAGGTGGGGAGTCCGCCGACGGTGCGGGTAGACGGCACGATGGTCGCCATCAACGCTCCGCCGGTGACAGCCGAAGAGCTGCGCGAACTCGTCGCGCAGGTCACAGACGAGACGCAGTTGCGGCGAGTGGAGAGCGAGCGGAGCTGCGACTTCTCCTACGCCATTCCCGACGTTGCACGCTTTCGCATCAACGTCTTCCACGAGCAGGGCAACCTCTGCCTCGCGGCCCGATCCATCCCGCTGCGGATCAAGCCGTTGGCTGAACTCGATCTGCCAGCGGTGCTCCAGGACATCGCGGAGGAGCATCGCGGCCTGGTGCTGGTGACGGGAACGACGGGGAGCGGCAAGAGCACGACGCTGGCGGCGATGATCGACCACCTCAACCAAACCAGGCGACTGCGGATCGTCACCGTCGAGGATCCGATCGAGTTCGTGCACGTATCGCAGAAGAGCCTCGTTGCCCAGTGCGAAATCGGCCGCGACACCCCAAGCTTTGCGGAGTCGCTGCGACGCGCCCTGCGGCAGGATCCCGACGTGATCCTGGTTGGCGAACTGCGGGATGCCGAGACGATGCGGATCGCGTTGCAGGCCGCCGACACCGGCCACCTCGTGTTCAGCACCGTCCATACGACGAACGCGTCGTTCACGATGCAGCGGCTGGTCGCGATGTTCCCGCCCGAAGAGCGGGAGCTGTTGCAGACGGAGCTGGCAACGAACCTCGCGGCGGTCGTCAGCCAGCGGCTGGCGGTGGCCAAGCAGAAGGAGAAGGGTCGGATCCCGGTGCTGGAGGTGATGCGGAACACGGCGGTCGTGAGCAAGGCGATCCACGAGGGGCGGATCACGAGCCTGCCGCAGGCGATAGCCAACCGCGAAAACGGCATGCAGCTGTTCGACCAGCACCTCGCCGATCTCTACAAGTCGGGCCAGATCAGCGGCACCGAGGCTCTCCGCCTGGCGACGAACCCCGAAGCCGTGGCGTTGTCGATGCGTGGGATGAGCACGCTCGACACGGGGTCAGGCCTGGTCCATTGAGACGCCCTTCGTCAGGTTAGTTCGGCGAGAGGAGCAGCTTCTCGTCGATGATCGGGCACCATGAAAAGTCGTGGATCTTCGGCGACGTCGGGTCGATCTCGGCGGGGTGGACCAAATCCACACGGCCGTCGCCGTAGAGCACATTCAGTCGGCCGGCATGCCGGCTGCCGACGTCCCGCCACCAGGTGATCGTGCCTGTCGCGGTCGGACCGACAACATCCGCCACCGGCGTGGCATATTCGAGGGCCAGTACCTTGAACTGATCGGTGGTGAACCGGGCCGCGCGGGAGTTGATGGCGTAGCTCGTGCGGACGCCCTGCACGGTCCAGGTGAACCCCTTGTCGAACGGGTTTGCGATGATGGTGCCCTTGGGGTCGCGGAGCTGATGGATGTAGGAGTGCGGATTGCCGCCTACGTGCGTCAGCTTCGAGCCGCCTTGGGCAAGCGGCTCGACGAGGATGACGCCATCGAAGGGGCTGTTGTAGGCCATATCCTCGAAGACGAGGAAGTAGCTGTCGGCCGTCTTGCGCTTGACTCCAGTGAACTGCTCGCAGAACTCAGGATCACCGATCGCGCACCAGGGGCCGGGCTGCAGAGGAATGGTCCGCTTGTTGTTGACGATGTACACCGAATATTCGTTGATGTCATAGAGTTCATTTCGCATGTCGCCAGGGCAGAGCAGGCTCCGGCGGTTGTTTTCCATCTCCGGCAGGACGTTGGTCCGCCAGTCGTAGGCGGGCATGCCGGTGCGATACTTTGCCACGTAGCTGGTGTGGCCGATGCCGATCTGCTTGAGGTTGTTCGCACAGGCGGCCGCCCGCGAGGCCTCGCGCGAGGCCTGCACGGCAGGCAGGGCCAGCGAGGCCAGGATCGCGAGGATCGCGATCACGATCAGCAGTTCGACGAGCGAAAAAGCAGCTCGGAGCGGGGTGTGTCGTGGCATGTCGTTCTCCTCGCCGTCAACGCGGCGCTGCCTTGCTACCAGGTGCCGCCGGGCACGGTGTGGGCCTCCCACCAGGCCCGTCCTGGCCCATCGAGGGCGGCCATGTCAGTGCGGGCCATGCCCGCCAGCCGGCGGCGGTCTTCCCGGTCGAGCGGCTGCTCGTCCACCTCGTAGCGGACGCCGAGCAGGTGCTGGACGGCAGCCACGGCCCGGCCCGATACGAGTGGATCGTCATCCTCAATCGCCTCGACCAGCACCGGCAACACGGAGCGATCCCCCGTGCGGGCGAGGCCCACGATCGCGGCGGCCCGCACCTCAGGGATACGGCCGTTGGCCAGCGTTTCTTGCAGGCTGGCGATCACCGCCCCGCTGCGGTCCGGCCGTGGCTGCGCGGCCAAGGCGGCCAGTCGCGTCGCCGCCAGGGCCTGATCCTTCGGGCTGGACGCCGCGATGGCCTGCCGAGCGAGGTCGGCAGGCGATTGAGCGCTGACGCGGGAGCGGGCGGCAGCCGAGATGCCGAGGGCAACCAGTGCCGTCGCCGCAATGCCGATGAGCAGGGATCGAGTGCTTCCGAAGGTGCTCATGATGGACACGCTCCCGTGATGTCAGGTTTCAGGTGACGGCTCAGTCGTAGTCGGATGACGAGAGCGTGTAGGGGACTGGCCCCAGCTTGAGCCAGCTCTGGCTGATCGAGGAGTTGCCGATGTAGGTGCTGCTCGGCCCGTCCCATTCGCTGTCGCTGGTCACGAGCTGAGCATAGACGTGCGGCGAGACGGTGTCTCGCATGAACCGCGTCTGGCCGTCACCGAAGGAGACGACGACGCCGCCAGGATGATTGGACGAGGGGGCGCCATCGACGCTGTTGAGAATCTTCTGGGCCGCCGCGGGCACCGTGCCCAACAGGCCGAACACCGGCACCGCCGTGTTCGACGTCGAGGTGAAGGTCGCGATCGGCTGGTTGGCCGTGCCGCTCAAGGACACCGACATCAGGGGCACCATGGCGTTCCAAGTACCCTGCGTGATCCGCGACGACGACTTTTCGGCGACGAGCAGCGTGTTGCCGACACCATCACCGCCGCTGATCGCGTCGAGGTTGGTGCGGGACGGCGAGTAGGTGGTTGTGCCCGAGCCGCCCGGTGGCGGGTTGCCGACGGCGTCGAGAAAGATGCCATCGGCCCGGAACTGTCGCCGCGGGGTGAGCGTCGCGGAGTTGACGACGCATGAGCCGGCGTTGGCCACGTAGGCGAGCTGCGCCAGCGACTTGCTGTCGGCCGGCGACGTCGGGCAGACGAAGGTGACCATCGCGGGTGCCTCGGTCGGGACGGGCTGCGCCTGCGTGGCCGACTCCCAGGCCTTCTGGATGTCGAGCCGCTCGAGGAAGGGCATGAGCGGGATCGGCCACGAGGGCGTGTTGGCGTCGAGCACGGCGGCAAAGGCAGGGTTCGACGTCCGAAGGCCGCTCCGCAGCGCCGGATGCGTGTTCCGCCAGCCGGGCAGCACACGATGCTGGCTGTCGTAGCTGATGAAGGCCTTGGCGAGCTGACCGAGGTTGTTGGTGCAGCTGATCCGACGGCCGCTTTCCCGGGCATTTTGCACCGCCGGCAGCAGGAGGCTCATGAGTGTGCCGATGATCGAGATTGCCACGAGCAGTTCCACGAGCGTGAAGGCGTGGCGGAGACGAGTGGTTCGCATAATGCAGGTCCTTTCGAGAAGTGTTCGTCCGGTGCGATACCCTCCGCCGTTCGTATGCGTGCGGTGTTCCGGTTGTCGGGCCGGATCCGCAGCCGATGCAGGGGGCATGGGCTGACTCACGATTGTCGCTGCGGCTGCGACGCTGGCCCGCGGGCAGGATGGTCGTGGAAGCGACCCGATGGCTCTTGCCGGTGTATCGACCGCGAAATCCTGGGGATTCCGCGGAGGCCGCATCGGAGAGCATTGCTGCCCCGCTTCGCACCTCCCTTCCGCCGTCATCAAGATTCAGATCCGGGCGAACATCGCGGCAACGCCGCGAGATCCCCCGAACGGTGACGTCGGCTCATCGCACGAACGTCGATCCACTTGATACGGAGGCGATGCGAAAAAGTTCGCATCGCCTGTGGAGCATTTTACGACGCGGCTGGCCATGCCGGTTGGTCGCATCGGCCGGCCTCCGGGAATTGCGGCCGATTATGCGGGTTTGCGGCCGCCGGCTCGCCGAAAGGACACCTGGTCACTCGAGCGGCTCAGAGCCAGAGCCTGCCGGAAGCGCCGAGCAGGATCAGGGCGACTGCCGCGACAAATCCGACCGAGACGACAACGAAGGAGGTGCGATCGAGGGAGAGGGAGAGATCCTGCTGGCCGCAGTGATCGAACAGATGCAGCGAGACGGTCGACTCCACGAGTGTGATCAGAATCGTCACGATGCCGAGCAGGTTCACCAGATCTGCCAGCGAGAATTCGCCGGTGTCGGGCACCAACGCCCCGATGAGATAGGAATTGGCCACGGCCGCGAACAGGGCCCCCACGCCGAGGCCGAATCGCGGATCGAGGTCGGTGGGGCGAATGAAACAGGGCAGCAGCGCGATGGCCACCGCCACGAAGAGCGCGTGGAACATCTTCACGAATGGCCCCCAGCTGTCTCGGGCGATCATGAGGCCGAAGCGAGCCTGTGAGAAGGTCGAACGGGTGCCGGGAGCCAGCCCCGGCCTGCCCTGCGTCGTCTTGTAGGAATGGGGCTTCTCCACCGCCATGAGCGACCCAAGCCGGTAGCCGTGGACGGCCGCCCGGGAACTGATCTCCGAGTTGACCATGTCTGGCTCAAAGAGCAGCTTTTCACGCTGTCCGCTGCCGTCTTCAAAGGCCAGCACAAGCAGGTGGCGGTCGAGCGGAAAATTGTGGATGTGGAACGTCTTCGCGATCTCGACCTCGATCTGGTAGAGGCGGTAGTGGCGGTCGCCCTCGTCAGCCTCCTCGAGCGTCTTGATCGACGCAATTGTGCCATCGACGACCACGAGATGGCCGGTCGGATCGTAGGGCTCGCCCTGCCAGGCGAACCAGACGTCGACCAGGGCTCGGAAGCGGCTCTCCCGGATCGCGACCTCTGTGATTCGTTCGAGATAGAGCCCAACGGTCACGCGGCGGGCGCGGTCGGTCGGGACATCGTCCGCCGGCGTCAGGCCGGGGTCGGCCGCCCGCGGATCCATGACAGCCTGCCAGTCGCGATCCTGGGCAGCTCGCTCCGCAGCCTGCATCCAGCCGAGCAGGATCCCGACGACGCCGAAGAAGATGACGAGAAATGCCACCCAGCGCCGGAAGCGACGGAGGCCGCGCAAGGCGAAGTGGTGAACGGATGGGGGCAGTTCGGGAATGGGTGCACTGTTCATCGGGCGGTCTCCAGGGACCCCGAGCACCGACGATCGCTGCCGACTGCCGGACGTGCGACCAGACCCTGCGAAACCCACAAACGGAGAGGGCGGGATTCTTTCGGGGCTGTTTTCGACGGTCTCGGATTTTCTGCGATTCCTGACGCAATGTCCATGCCCGTCAACGACTTGTGATCGTTGGCTGGTGTTGGAAAGGAGCGGCCCGTTTTGGGCAAAGTCAAGACCCTTCAGCAAGGTTTCAGCAAAGTTTTTCAGGGTCATGCCGGAGAGGGTTGGCCTCTCCGCTCGAGGCCGCGGTGCCGCCCGGAGGATCGCGATCGTGCCGCCGGTGGCGGCGAAAGGGGGTGCGTCATGATGCACCTCCGCCAACCGATCCTGCTCCCGAAGGAGGAGCCGCTCCGCGCTCTGATCCACGCCCGGTTCTCCACGGAGGATCAGCGGCAGTCGAGTATCGACGACCAGGTGGGTTTCTGCCGGACGTTCCTGGAGTCGAACCTGCCGAAGGGCTGGAAGCCGGAGCAGGTCGAGATCGACGTCATCGCCGAGCCCGAGGTCAGCGGCGAGATCGCCGACCGCCCTGGGATCAATCAGGTCTGGGCGGGCATCGAGGCCAAGCGATGGCACCTGATCATCGCCGAGGAGTCGAGCCGGCTTTACCGCCAACCGAGACCGAACCCGCCAAGGGACCGTTCTATGACGAGATCGACGAGGAGAAGGCGGTGGTCATCCGCGAGGTCTTCGAACGGATCGCCGCCGGTGAGACGGCGGCCGAGGTGGGCGAATGGCTCGTCTCGATCAAGTGCGCGAAGCATGCCCGCGTGATCGTCGAGCGGCGGTTGGCGGGAAAGACCTACAGGGAGATCGCCAAGGAACTGGACCTGACGGAGTACCACATGGAGAACTGCGCCGCGATTTTGCGGCTCATGGAAGTCGCAGGGCTTACGGAGCCGTACCGACGGCTGACTGAGAAGCCCGACCGGGTGTCGCAGTGGTGCAGCAAGCACTGGCTGAAGTCGGGCGACCGCAAGGGCGGCGGCAAACGCCGTCGGGCTTCCTGACGTCATGAACTCGGGGACGCCGCCGAAGGCTTCGGCTTCGGTCGCCAGATTTCATGGCCGGAGGCGGCTTGCCGCTTCCGGGCGTCCTCGACGATGGCCGCGAGATCGTGCCCGAACTTTTCCGCGATGCGTCGCCGAGTCGCGTGGATGTCTTCGATCGTCGTGTCGCGATCAGGAGATTTCTGTGTCATCGCTCAGCAACTCCTCGGGCGTGCAGATGATCGGCCTCGCGAGTCCCGCGCTGTCCAGTACGCCAAAAACCTTGGGAAGGATTCGGGCATTCGCGATATGCGTGCAGTTCCACGTCAACAAGTAGTCTACTTGGTGATGAGCCACCATGGCGATATGCAAGGCGTCGACACTCGCCGATCGTGGCAGAATCGCCTTTCGCAGGATCTCTTCGGCGATGTCCAGGATTGCCCCCTCAACAGGCAGGATAGGGACACCTGCGAGCGTCTCGAGTCGACTCTGGGCCAGGGCGGAATCACCATCCGCCGCCTCGTCGAGCACGTACTGCGAGGTAACGAGCTCGTAGTTCGCCCGCTCTGCACCCCACCACCGTTGCGTCAACAGTTGCCGCGCCGCAGCAACGACCTGACTACTCGGTCGCCCACGAAGGTAGCTGACGATTGACGTTTCCACGTAAAGAGTCGGCATAGCTTCACCGGGCCGAAAGCAGGTTCAACGCGTCCGTCGACATCATCTTCGTTCCGCCAGTCGGCGGCAAGCGCCGCTGTGCATTTGAGCCGGCGGTTGTATCGAGGTTCATCACGGCAGGGGCGGCGCCATTGGGTGCCGCCCCTGCCTTCTTTTTTTCACGGAAGGTTCCACGGTGAAAATCACCACTTTTAACGACCGGCCGGTGCGGCATGTGCGATACATGCCCGATGGCACGGTCATCCTCATGCTCTACGAGCGACGGCCCGACGGCCGCGCTCGCCATCTCCGCGTGTCGCTGGCCCAGTGGCTGGTCAGTCGCGGCGTCTATCTGTTGGAAAGCCACGCCTCTCGGCGGGCCCGGGCTCGTGAGTTCGCCCGCCGCTGCTGCGGGTGACGAAAACGCCGCTGTTTTCGTGGGCGCAAGCAGGCGGGGATAGATGAACTATCCGAACGGGTAACTCGCTTATTCCCGGTTCCCTATGCCTGCGGTGTTTTGCCGAACTGCCGAAGGAAGGATAGCCCGGTCAATGGCACCTCCGTACCGGTCTTCCGGCTGATGAGCGACTCGTGAGCCTCGGGAGGAGCGGCCCGGGCGTCCGGAGCGGGTTTTTCGAAAGGCCCCGCACCCGCTTCGGTGGCGTTTTTCTGGCGTCTGCGCAGACCACGTCCCAGTCCGCCGTTCCCGGGGCTTCGACGCCTCGCGTCCGACGCCGGTCAGAGGCTTTGGATGTCGATCACGGGCAGCTCGTCTATCCGTCCCTGAAAGATTGCCCGGTCGTCATGGACCTGCACGAGCTCTCCCCAGTCGATCGGCGGGCCACGGGCGGGAGAGACGGGCGGTGGTTCGAGCGGTTCGCCAAGATGCGTGAGGATTTTCCGGATCGGCCCCGGCTCCGTGATGAATGCGATCAGCCGGATGTCGCCGCCGCAGGTGGGGCACGCAAGTGGAAACTCCTCCCCCACCCGAGCCATCAGCTTGGCCCAGGCAATCCGTGACGTGTCGTGCCAGCGGGGCTTTTGATTCGGATTCGCATCACAGCAGCCCCCCTTGGCGCGACCGCCGGCCGCATGCCCACCGGTCACAGCCTAGTACGGCGGTGGCGCATGGACCTTTCGCCGTTCGACCTACAACCCCAACGGCGACAGCATCTCCCCCTTTGACTACAACGACATCCGCGTGACGGCCGGCACGGAGTTCGTGCCGGTCACCGGGCACGGCCTCACCGGCAACATGGAGATCGGCTACGTCTTCGCCCGGCAGTTCTTCTACGTCGATGGCCCGCCGCAGGGGCAGTATCAAGACCTCGACAACACGTTGATGCTCCGCGTCGGCCTGGCCTATTAGGCTTGCTAGAAGACATGCCAAACCGTGGTCACACCGCTTCAACGTTCCAAATTCACGTCACGAGGCACCGGACTCGGCTATGGACATGCTGCTGGCTGCTGCTCGTCGCCACGTGCGTCGCCAGAGCTGATGCCGTGGCCGACGACGCGGCTGACAGCGTCATCACGCTGTTGCCGCCGGTCGACGATGAGGCGCTGAAAGAGATCCAGCCGCAGCCTGACAAAACCATCTTCGACCGCATCCGGCTGGCGGCGCTCGGCGACCCGCAGGATCTCACCGAGCCGCTCCTGCCCGACGACGTCGCCTCGCCGGGCCAGCCGCGGCAGGAGTTCGAGCCGCCGGCGGGTCGCAAACTGCCTCCCGGCGCCAAGCCCGGCATGCTGCAGCAGGCGCTCTATCAGGTCACCGAACTGCCAAAGCTCGATGCCAGCGGCCTGGGACTTACGACGCTCGAAAAGACGATCACGCTCGGCATGCCCTGCCCGACGATCGAGTCGCCGCTCTTGGTCACGCCCGGCTTCGTCGGCACGCTCACCGACATTCCCACCGGCGCCGACATTCCCGGCGAACTCTTCGAAGGCTATATCCAGGCGCGGTGGCTCAAAAAAGTGAGCGACCGGCTCGGCGTCGATCTGGCCGTCTCGCCCGGTTGGTACAGCGACTTCAAAAATGACTCATCGAAGGCGCTGCGTGTCACCGGCCACGGCTTTGGCGCCTGGGAGGCCAACAAAGATCTCCGGGTGGTGGCGGGGGTGATCTACCTCGACCGCTACGACGTCACCCTCCTGCCGGCCGGCGGCCTGCTCTGGACGCCTGCCGACGACAAACGGTTTGAACTTATTTTCCCAAGGCCGCGGATGGCCTGGCGGATCGCGGAACGGCCGCGGGCGAGCCACTGGCTCTACATCGCGGCGGAATTTGGCGGCAACCAATGGGCCACGCAGGCGGTCACCGGCCCCACGAAGGGCCAGGATCAGATCATGATCATCCGCGACTACCGGCTCCTGGCCGGCTGGGAGAGGCGGCCTGCCAATCTTGGGCTTTCGTGGAAGCTCGAGGGTGGCTGGGTGACCGGCCGCTCGGTGCAGTATTACCTCACTGACCAGCCCTGGCTCCACCCGTCCGACACGCTTCTCGTCCGCGCGGGCATCTGGTATTAGCCGGCCTCAACGTGGCCCGACGCCGCTCAGCGGGTCCCGCGCAGCAGCGGGCTGGCGGCGATGGCGTGGATGAGCGAGCGGACGCCGTACTGCGTCGGGGCGGCCGCAGCCACGATCTCGTCGACCGCGCGGCGGTCGGCGTAGGAAAGATCGGCGCCGGTCGCATAGCGGGCCATGTGGCCGACGAAGGCCCGGGCGAGCCGCGCCGGATCGTCGGCCAGGAGTTGCTCGAGTTCGTCGATGCCGGCGAACCGCCTTCCATCGGCCAGTTCGCCCGACGCATCGACCGCGGGCCCGAGCTTGTAGCGGGCCTCCCACTGCTTCTGGGCGGCCTCCGGTGCCGGGGCACCCTTGTCGGTCGAGCGGTAGCGGTCGCGGTAGCCGCCGATGGGATCGAAGCATTCGAGGGCGAATCCGGGCGGATCGATCTTCGTATGGCAGACCGCACAGCCGGCGTTGCTGCGATGCCTGGCGAGCTGTTCGCGGATGGTCGTCGCGCCGCGGGTGTCGGGATCGATGCCGGCGATGCCTGGCGGCGGCGGCGGGGCCGGATCATTCAAGAGCCGGTCGAGCACCCAGACGCCGCGTTTGACGGGCGTGGTCGTCGTGCCGTTGGCCGTCACCTTATGGATCGCCGCCTGACCGAGCAGGCCACCGCGATGGCTCGCTTTTGGCACAGTCACGCGGCGGACTTCGACGCCGTCGACGCCCGCGATCCCGTAGTGTTCGGCCACCCGTTGCGTGAGCATCGCGAAGTCGGCATCGACGAGCGTGCCGACCGGCAGATCCTTCGTGATCAGTTCCCGCAGGAACGCGCGGGGCTCGGCAGCGATCCCGTCATGGAGCAGGACCGAATACTCCGGATAGAGCTGACGGTCGGGATTCGTCTCGTTGATCCGATGAAGTTCCAGCCACTGATCGGTGAAATCCTGAATGAACCGCTCGCTTCTGGGATCGGCGAGCAGCCGATCGACCTCCGCGTGCAAGACCGCAGGATCGGCGAGCCGGCCCGAGGCAGAGGCGGCGAGCAAGGCGTCGTCAGGAGGCGAGTTCCAGAGCCAGTAGGAGAGTCGGGAGGCGAGCGTGCCGGGATCGGGCCGCACGTCGGCCGGCAGCAATACAAACTCAGGCGATGTGAAGATCGCCACGTAGGCCCGCCGCATGGCATCCTCGAAGCAGTCGTTGGCGGCCAGGCGTTTTGCCACGAGCGTCACGTAGGGCTCGATCTCATCGGCCTCGATGGGCCGCCTGAAGGCCCGCGGCAGAAAGTCGGCGAAGAGCCGGCGGGCGTCGTCCAGCGGCGTCGAGGACTGCACGGTCTCCAGGGGCGGTTTGCGATCAGCAGGCGAGAGATCGGCCTGAAACGTCGGCAGGTACAGCGGAGTCTGCCGGATCGGCTCGCGCTGGGGCGGGATAGCCTCGGCATCGGCCGTGCGCGTCGCGATTGGCAGGTCGCCAAAGAGCCGACGATGGCTTTCCGGCGGCCACGATTCGTTAAGCGGCCCCTCGACCTCGAACCAGTCGAGCGCCACGCCCGAGCCGACGAATTCGGAGACGCCGCCACCCTTCTGCCGGAAGTGGTGCAGATGTGCCATCAGGAGCGACAACGGATCGAAGACGATCGATTCGTGGGAGTCGAGCCAGACCGTGATCTCGTGCTCCCGGGGGTCGAGCGACGCCGCCGTGAACGTCGCCAGCAGCCGCCCGCCCTCCTGCTGATGTCCTTCTTCGTGGGCCCGCAGGACGGCCGCCTGCGAGGTGGCCACGGCCTCGACCACCCCCTTGTTCAGCTGAAAGCCCCAGATCGACAGCCGCATCCGATAGCTGCCCGCGTAGATCGGCGCCACGTTCATCGCCGCCTCCCACCCGGCCAGATTCGGCAAGAGCAGACCGACGGCACTCTGGCTTTTCGCGACCGCGTTCGCGTCAAACACCTTCTTTCGCTCTTCGGGGTTGTTCTCCGGGATGGCCTTGCCCTCGGCATCCTTGAGCGGGCCGGGGATCGGCAGGGCGGGATCAGGCTGCTTGTCCTTGAGGAGAATAAAATTACCGTGGGTGAGATTGCCTCCGGACTTGAAGAGGCCCGCGGGGTAAATGCGTCGCTTGAACACCGGCGGCGGCGTGCTCCGTGTCGCGATCGCAGCGGTGAGCGCCTTTTCAGCGGCGGCGGCATAGGCTGCGAGGTGCGCTGGCGACAGGTCGAGGCCGTCACCGATTTTCTCGTAGCCCGCCACACGGCCGTCGGCAGGCAGCATGCCCTGGATGTCGAGCCGCGACAGAGCCAAGAGGTCGCGGAGCGTGTTTTCATATTCCGCGCGGGTCATCCGCCGCATGCGGGCCCGGCCGCCCCGGGCGATCCGCGCGGAGTCGGCCCGGAAGAGTTCCGCATCGAGCCACCGTGTGACAGCGTCCCGTTCTTCGGCCGTGGGCTGCTCCGCATCCGCGGGAGGCATTTCGTTGCGGGCGATCCGGTCGTGGATCCGCACGAACCGCCGCATCGTGCTCGGATCAGACACGTCCCGCGCGAGCACGGCGAGATCGAGCCCGGCCGCAGGATTTTTGCCGGAGTGGCATGAGTAGCAGTGCCGTTCGAAGAAGGTTTCCATGAGTGCCGGTTCGGCGCGAGCGATACCCACCGGCCAGGCCGATAGCAGGCCGCAGACCGCGAGCCAGGGGATCCTGCACGGACTCATGCGTCGAGCCCCCGCAGCGTGCCGGTGCTCGAAGAGAACGCGTCGGTCTCGACGCCGAGCCGCTGGAGCATCGTGACGAAGAGGTTCGCCAGCGGCTCGTTTCGCTTCTCGTCGAAGGCGAGGAGGCCCGGATGCCGGTAGCCGCCACCGGCGAGCAGGAGCGGCAGGTTCTGGTTGGAGTGCGAGTTGGCGCTGCCGAGGCAGCTGCCGTAGAGGATCTGCGTGTGGTCGAGCAGCGTTTTCCCCCGCTCCTGCGAGGCTCGCAGCGACCCGAGGAACTCCCCGAGGACCCGCATCTGCGCCTCCTCGATCTTCCTCAGTTCGGCGATTTTTTCAGGCTCGTTGCCATGGTGCGTGAGGCCGTGGGTCTCGTTCTTGACGCCCGGCACGTGCGGCACGACCGAGAAGGTGCTCAGCGTGAGCGTGACCACCCGCGTGGAATCGGTCTCGAGCGCCAGCCGAACGAGGTCGTACATGAGCTTGGATTTCTCGATCACCCGCGTTGCATCGGCGATGTCATCGGGCTCCGCATAGGCGACGACGGGCTTTGGCCGGTTCTCCCAGTCGATCGATCGGGCCAGGCGGCTTTCGAGTTCGCGAACGCTCGAAAAATACTGGTCGAGCCGCGAGCGATCCTCCGGCGCGACTGCCCGCTCGAGCCGGGCGGCCTTGTCGAGCACGAGGTCCAGCACGCTGCCACCGGCCTTGATCCGCCGCATCGTCGCCGCCTTTTCCTCCTGCGTGCCGGCGACGAACAGGCTGCGGTAGAGCCGTTTTGGGCTCGCCTCGGGCTGAATGCCGACGCCTGACCGCGACACCGAGAGCGAGTTGGTGTAGTTCTCGCTGGCCTGGACGGAGAGCGGCAGAAACGGAAATCGGGTGTCGAGGCCGAGCGTCTCGGCGGCGAGCTGATCGACCGAGAGCGAGTTGCGAAATGTCGGCTGGCCGGGGTGGATGGCGCCAGTCAA
>Ga0214921_10008117_pt1 | contig 13738 bp, 19 predicted proteins | sample LL1505_MetaG_FD_177992 | JGI IMG/M metagenome (GOLD analysis project Ga0214921, IMG submission 177992) | Freshwater microbial communities from Lake Lanier, Atlanta, Georgia, United States - LL-1505 | ecosystem: Environmental > Aquatic > Freshwater > Lake | place: USA: Georgia | collected... | reverse complement strand
GTCGTGGTCGTTGTTGGCGTGGGCGTGGTGGTGGTAGTCGTGGGCGTCGGTGTGCTCGTGGTGAGGCATGCACACGCCGCAGATGCAGAAACTGCGGTACAGCCAGCGGCGCAATTCAAGCACGAGGCTGTGCCGGACACGGACTTGAACTTGCCGGCGGGACAAGCCGTGCATGCTGGTCCGAACGGACATACCGTGTCCGTGAAGTCGAGGCCCTGCGACATGCCATCCAAGACCGCGTTTATTGCGGAGCTGGTGAGGAGCTCGTCCACTACAAACAAACCGGCAATGTCGCCGTCGAACAAACTTCCGACGATAAACTGGTCATATGCGACATCTGTTACTTGTGCTCGTGGTACGCTCGTAGAAAACGATGTATTGTTAACCAACATACTCATCGTATTTGCTGTGTATGAGTATGTGACCGAGACGGAGACCCAATTTGTGGAAACATAGTTAAAACTCGTGTCTATTCGTGCTACTGATATATAATCGGTACTGATCCCAGTATAAACAGAACCTTTTTGTACGTTAAGCCAAAAATACACCTGATTGTTCAACCACCCAGAAAAAATCCGCATGATGTTAGTGTTATAATTGCCACTCCAACGAAAAATCGCTACGATTGTGTATCCGCCATTGGTTACCATGTTCCAGGCGCGCGGTCCGGCATCGATGAGATTCGAGAGTGAGCGGTCGAACCTGACGTGTCCTTTGGCACTGGGTCCACCTGTGGCGTTGTATATTGGCGGTGAAGAGGATGTGATAGCAGCATTGTTTCTCGTCGAAACAGAGGCGAAGGCTGGCCTTTGTACGATCAGTGCAGTGAATCGTGAGCATGCCGTGCTCGAGTACGGTCCGATGAAATTTCCGCCGGTGTATCCAGGACTGCATGGGGTTTGCGCGTGTGTGGAGGATAACATAGAAAGAATGACAAACGTATCGAAGACGAATGCCGTGAGACGCATGCGGAGTGTGCATTTTTGTTATATATGTTTCGTAGTGAAACTTATTAATATTTTGCATGTCTGTTTTCGCTGCGGGAACAGGGCATTTTTAGTTTTTTTGTATTTTTTCGGATTGGTTCGCGAGTAGAGATTATTTATACTTTTAGAATTCTAGCAAACGCAAACAAACAGGCTCCACGTCATGTCCACGCTCAAACCGAAGCGCGAGCTGACCATCGATGTCCCCGAGCGCCAGTGCTGGGTCGACTCTGACCCAAGGGAACCGTACGTATATGTGAAATCACCAGAGCCCAACATTTACTGCCCGCTCTGCAAGCACTGGAATGACGGCCCGAATGCCAAGTCGACCATTTCTCCCAAGAATTACTCACCCATGGCATCCACGTATCGCAATGCTCCTGCTTCTCCTCTCGACAAAGAGCAGATCGACAAGGACCTCGCCGAGCAGCTTAGGCGCGCTGCTGTGATCACAGCAGCGCTGGACAGGGAGATCGCGAGGCTGCAGGCGCTTGTTGGAAGCTCGGAATGAGCATGTTGGTAGTTTGTACTCATTTGTTCAATAAACAATCATAAAGTTCATTCGTTTGCAGAACAACAATGTGTTTCTTCCAACGTTTATTCGACAAACAAATCTCTAGTAATCAAAGCTAGTATTCCTACTGAAAGCCAGCAGAGCGGAGTACTTGGACAGTCTGTATGGCAGCCTGACGGGCATTAGCATTGCCCTTTTTCTGTGAGGCAGGAGTGTCGATCCAGGTCTGAAGCTGCTTGAGCAAGGGCGAGACGATGGTCTCGAGCTCCGAGTCGTTCTCTTCCTTGTAAGCATGTCCACCGTCGATGAAGTCTGAGAGCACAGAGTCGCGCTGACCCTTGCTGCGTCCGAAGCCGTGGTACTCGACGAGGTCAGCGAGAAGAGTGAGCGAGTCCCTGACAGTGCGGTCCTTGAGGCGTGTGTTCTTGACTGCTGCTGCGGAGCCAAAGCTGTTGATGACAACTTTGGTTGTCCCGTCCGGCTCGATGAGGTCGAAGCTCAATGGCATGCCGAGGCCGTCCTGCAGACGCTGCTCGTACTGTGCGCGTGTCATCGATTCCATGGCGAGGTGTTTGTGTGGCTGCTGTGTTTGGGTTCAGCTTTTATGTGGATTTTAGCATTCGTTCGCGAGCTAAGTTCGCGAGTGCTCGCACCCCGCTGCCCGCATTCGTTCGCGAGCTTGGATTGCAGACAAAGCTTGCGGGCAAACAAGCGCAACAATGCGAAGCGTTGTGTTCACTGCGTTGTGAAGTTTATTGAAAACATAATGTACCGTCATTGCCGTTCATGGATATTCATAACTGCTTTGTAGTTTCACCTTGATCTGTTGCGGTGTCTCACGTGCATTGGCCACTCTTAAAAGCCTAACTTGTGCTAAGTACACGTCGCCTACGTGCACAGGCACCGCCACTGGCAGCAGGACGATCCCGAGTGGCACTGGCACTGGCACGTGAACTGCCACCGGCAACAGAACCGGGGATGCAGGCACCACCGCGGGCACAGGCACCACCGCGGGCACAGGCACCACCGCGGGCACAGGCACCACCGCGGGCACAAGCACCACCGCGGGCACAGGCACCACCGCGGGCAAGAGAACCGCCGCGCACGCAGGCATGGTTGTTCCGGGCGTCGGTGGGGTGCGGAGGCGCTTGAGGTCCGGGTCGAGGTCCTTGGCCGGGGAAGCGGACTTGGCCGGGGAAGCTGACTTGGGCGGGGACTGCATGGCAAGCGTGTGTTGTGTGTGGCACTTTCCAGAGTGCTCTTTATGTAGAGATTGGCGGTTCGTGAATTGACTCTTCGCAAATCCCCTGGGCCCGCCGAGCTAAGTTCGCGAGCTTGGATTGCAGACAAAGCTTGCGGACAAACAAGCGCAACAATGCGAAGCGTTGTGTTCACTGCGTTGTGAAGTTTATTGAAAACATAATGTACCTCATCTATCCTAACCATCCTCTACTTCCTCCTACTTCTCAGGGTGCTCCGCAGCAACGTGGATCTTGAGCGCGTGTGCCGAGTAGTAGCGATTGCAGAAGTTCTTGCTGCAGTAGGGGCAGACGGAGTATGGGGGAGACTCGCCGTGCGGGCCGAAGTGCTCGTCCTGCTTCGTGCACTGGCTCTTGGCCACGGCACAGATGCTACAGCCATCTTCAAGGACGCCGTCCTCCTGCTTCGGCTGCAGTCCGTTGACCACTTTGAAGTTGTCTATGAAACGCTTCTGCCACGGGGTGCGATTCCAGTCTTCAAGGGCCTTGTCTTGCGCCTTGTGCGTGGCTTTGAGCAAATTGTCCATCATGAGCATGTGATTGATGCCAAGCTCACGGGCGTTGGAAGGGACTGGCATCTCAGCGTAAGGGAGTGCCTCGAGCTGATCAAATACTGCGAGGAGGGCGTTGGGGGACACGCGCTTGCTCTTGAGCACCGACATAACGCGCTCAACGAATTTGACGGCAAGAGCCGAGGATAACTTGTCGATCGCATCGGACTTCTCTTCCTTGTCGTTGTCCTTGACGTCCTTGTCCTGCTTGTCCTGCTCGTCTTCCTTTTCCTGCGTTTCCTCATCGTGGTCGTCCTCCTTGTGAACAGCGGGGAAAGCGACGGACATGCACCTTTTGAGGCGCTTGTGTGTCGGGGGCAAGTCGGTGACTGTCTCGGTTGTTCCGGGCGTCGGTGGGGTGCGGAGGCGCTTGAGGTCCGGGTCGAGGTCCTTGGCCGGGGAAGCGGACTTGGGCGGGGACTGCATGGCAAGCGTGTGTTGTGTGTGGCACTTTCCAGAGTGCTCTTTATGTAGAGATTGGCGGTTCGCGAAATGACTCTTCGCAAATCCCCTGGGCCCGCAGCAGGTGTTTTTTTTTCAACGCGAACTTGAGGTGGGAAGTCTATTTTGATGAAAATGCAAAGACATGTGAAAACACTTGGCTCTCTGACACGCAAGCAAAGTATGTCCATGTCCCCGCGCTCTGAGAAGCTTCAGGATGAGATCGAGCTGCAGTACCAGAAAGCGACTAAGGAAGCCGCTGAGCTGGCTGCCGAGGAAGTTGCCATGGAATCGACGTCTGAGGAGGAGGAAGAAGAAGGGTCCTTCTCGCTGAAGAAAAGGAAGAGGCAGCTCGAGAAAGAGGCTGAACTTCACGTGGCCACGGAAGAGGTCAGGGCTGTCTTTGCCAACAAGGAGAAGCCCGACAAGGTTGCCCATCTCGCGAAGCAGCTTGCGCACTGGAAGCGCATGGCACGCAAGGCCACCAAGGAGGTCCGGCGCATCAAGAGCGAGTGCTCGTGTGGCCGCGCCGTGAACTATCCGTGGATTTTTAGGAAGTAGAGGACATGCATACAGGACTTGAGTTGCTTCTAATAAAGAACAAAAAATGCATCTGAACCTTGTGAGTTTGTAATGCGCACAAGATTATAAAACAAGTTTGACTTTCTCAAATGTCCTCTCCGCGCAAGAACAGTTTTTACAAGGACTTAGCCAGCAAAATACGCACAGACCGCATGTTGCAAGAAGAAGCACATAAAGAAAAAAATTTGGAGCTTCGGATGCTAGCAGAGCGTTTTTTGCGGCTTCAGATTTTGAGTCATGTGTTGGATGATCCGACAGTGTTGCAAGAGTGTGAGAAACATTTCAAGCCGTTTAATGAAAAATCAGATTAGTCAAGGCTTAGAAGCGGGAAGAAGTTTTCGTACTGCAAGTTCAGCCAGGCAGACACACGCAGATCAATTTCGGCACTGGTGACCTCTTCGTACGCTCGTTCATGATCGATCCAGCGGGGTACAGATGCAGAGATATTGAGTTGGAGCTCTTCCTGGGTGCGGTCGTCGGTGGTGTCTGGTACGATCGTCGTGTCTATTGGCTCGTTATTGTTGTCCTCGTCGTCGTCGTCGTCGTCGTGCTGATCGTTGTCCTCGTCATTATTATCGTCGTCATTGTTATCCTCATCGTCGTCGTCCTCGTTGTGCTCTGCCTCGATAATCTCCTCGTCATTATGTCCGTCCTGCTCTTGCGTGTTTTGGGCTTCCGTGTTTTGGGCATCTGGGACACTGTCATTGCTATCATCGCTAAGGTCGCTGAAAATGTCACTGTTAGCTTCGTCCGGGTCGTAGTCTGTGATTTTAAAAACACGCCCGGGTCCCTCGTGCTCATGAATACCAATCTGCACCGCAAGCTGGTCGCGCCGACGGTGGATCGATACGACAAAGACTTTGAGCACGTGGTCGTCCGGCCTAGTGTAGCGAGGAACACGACGCACAAACTCAACATCAGAAGGGTATGGCCAAACCCTGGGAACCCAAAGACGGCGAATCTGAGCGTGGTCTTCAAAGGACTTGGTCGCAAAGACTTTAAGGCACCAGAAAGTGTTGTCCTTGTGGAACTGGACTGCAGAGTGGTCGTATAATTCGAGTCTCTTCTTGAAAGCGGCTCTGGCAGCCTTGCATGTTTTGGAAAAGAGGTCTATGGCGTGGCTATTCGGGAATTGTTCGCGTTCAAGATCGATGTAGTGGAAGGGCGCACCGTGCATTCGAGTTTGCATTGTCGTCATGCGTAGGTGCATTCCAGGATTGAAAAGCGCCAAGAGGACTGCATCGTAGAGATCGGGGGGAATCGTGGACATGCTTGTGGTTTTGGTTGTGTTTTTTGGTTGTGTTTTTTTGGTTTTTATGGATGGTCGAGTTCGCGAACTTGACTTTTCACTTGTGGCTTTTCGTTTTGGCCTTTTTTCGGATTTGCGGGCAAAGAAGGGAGCAACATTTCGAATCGTTGTTTTATTATCATAAAACGACACTTCATGAAAATGATAACAATGATGAAACTAAGAAAGCATATAGCGGTCGAGCTCCTCGAAGCTCTCGCAAGACTCAACAAGCTCTCGCGTCTCCGGCTTCAGCTCCTCTGCGAGCGCCTGCATCAGAAGCAGGCGCTCGAGGTGCTGTTCCATCATAGACTGAGCGATCTGGTAGTACTGAGCCACGCCCTTGGACCAAGTCGCTACTGCGGCGTCAAACTGTTGCTCAGTCTCGAAGGTTCCATGCTTCGTCTGGGGCAAGTCTTGCGCGTGCATGCCGACGATATGGTTCTTCCAGTGAAGGTCGTACTGCCTGAACACGCGGAGATTGAGCGCCCTGCGCATCTCGTCGGAATAAATGAACGCTTGCTTGAAGGTTAGGGGCACTCCGAGGAAGCTGAAAAGCTTAGAATCTCCAGCAGTCACTTCTTCCATGGCCTCACGCAACACTCTGATCTCGCCAACGCGGTTGCGCTCAGCAATGAGCTCGCGTGCCCCGTAGGGAAACTGGAACGACACGATGCTATCCTGGCGCAGAGGCCATACCGGCGCGGCCTCGATCGCTTGCTTCAGCCTGCACTGTCGAATGACCTCGATCACCCTTTCTTCTTCGGGCGAGGCGATCTCGGCGGACGCGGCAAACTCGAACGACACGATGCTGTCCTCACGCACAGACGTGGCCATGTTGGGTTGGCTGTTTGTATTTTTCTGATTCTGATTTGTTGGTTTATGTAGACGTTTGTATTCACGAACTTTATAAAAAAAGATCGAAGTCGATTCTTTTTTGTCTTCATTTTTTGTCCTTTTTTCCGGATTGCGGGCAAAGATCGAGTTCGACGGAGGAGCAACTTTTCGAATCGCTGTGTTTGTGATTTCTGCGGGCAAAGATCGAGTTCGACGGAGGAGCAACTTTTCGAATCGCTGTGTTTGTGATTTCTGCGGGCAAAGATCGAGTTCGATCAGCGCTTTTCGTCATCTGGATATATGTAGCCGTCGACTGTGGTCCACTTGCGCTCAAGCGGGCGAACAGGGATACTGTACTTGCCCACGATTTCTCGGATGCCGTTGCGAAGCATGAACGGTTTGCGCGACATGTTGAAACCTTTGTCTATATAGATCTCACTGTCTCGAGCCTGGCGTTCAATCAGTGCCAAGTCCTCTGCGTTGAGCAAGACGGAGAACAGGTCACCAACCATATTCTCGATGCGTTGAGTCTTGATCTCGGCCTGAGCGATACGGCTGTGGACCGGAAGTGATCTGTAATTGGGCCATGGCACACCGGATTGGTTTGAGTAGAGACGTAAAGGTGCAAGGTGGAAGCGTCGAGACGAGTTTGGTGTCGAGTGGAGAGGAAGTGGCAGCTCTTCCCACATGAACGGGTGGATGAAGGCGCTGGCGTGGGCGAGTGCAAGGACAAAGAAGACGAACGGAAACTTAGCTGACATCTTGTTGTGGTGAGGGAAGGAGGGTAGTATAGAGTACTTTGTGGATAAAATAAATTCGTGTGGACTAGTTTATTACAAACTTAGTCCTCTTCTTTCTCCTCAGAGATGTGGGCGCCATGCTTGGACTTGACCACACGAAGAAAAGTATTCACATTGCGGTCAGACTTCTCCTCCTCCTGCTGCGCGACGTACTTGCGCCTGCTCAAAGGCGGTGAGCTTGGAGGGCTCGCGTGAGGCGAGTAGTTCGGACTTGGTGGAGGGGTCTTGGGGTAGAGGATGCTGACGAACTTGTTGACATCCCACACTTCATTGACCTTCTCGTAAAAGATCTTGGAAGTGCCCTCGACTGTGACCATTTCATCATGCTGCAGGGTGCAATCGACCATGTCTTTCTGTTCAATCTTGACAGGAAGAACCAGGCGGTTACGGATGGTGATCTTGTCCTTGGTGCGGTTGAATTGGAGCATCAGACTATTTTGCTTAATGGGCAAGTAGAAGTCGCGGCCTTCTTTTAGTTTTACAGATTGGTGCTGGTCGCCAAGCAAGTTGATCTCGGCCATGTTTGTGTGCGATAGCAGTGAATGCTTTCGTCTTTTATAGTAAATTTACTTCGGTTCGCGAGTTCCCTGGGCCCGCATGCGCGAACTCGCGTCTCGTATTTTCTTCGGTTCGCGAGTTCCCTGGGCCCGCATGCGCGAACTCGAGCTGCATGAAAGGTGTTGATGAAGGCGGCGATGCGCTCGAAGAGGTCGCGGTCCATGTGGAGATAACAGTTGGACTAATAAAAGAAAAACAATGTTTCTTGTAGTTTTATTGTTTCAACAAATGCAGAGGAAGCATGTACTTAACAAAACAGCAATGCCGCGCGCGGAGCCACGGCCGCGTTCTCCGTCTCGGTGAAATACATGGAGCGATCTTTCATGTATCGTTGAAGTTTGCCGAGATCGTTCCTTTTCTCAAAAAGCAGAGTGGTCTGGTTGGTCTTGTCGAGGAACTGGATGTAGCGGATGTAGTTCTGAATGACGTCCATGTAGTCGCTGATAGCCTGTGCTGGGTAGGTGCGCTCATCACCGGCGCCAAGCGGATCCACGACGCGCAAAGCATTAAATATTTCGATGACACTCTCGGGAGACTGCATGGGGCAGACAGGCTCGGGAGACTGCATGCGGCCGACAGGCTCGGGAGACTGCATGCGGCAAGACATGGCTGGGCTGTGTGTTTTTGGATTTCTGCTTCTCTTGTTTTTTATAGGTTTCCCTTTTCCCGCATGCGCGAACTCGTGCGGACGTCGAGTAGACTAAAAATGAATGAATTTTTATTTTGTCACAAAAAAAAAACTAATACAACACACATCGTTCGTTCCAGATTGCCTGGATGATGATCTCGATAATGTTGCCCGGAAGGCCGTGATACGTGCTGGCGCTGCCGAGGCGGGGATGGGTAGCCATACAAAAGGCTGTGAGCTGCTGCTCGAGTTGAGGCTGTGGGAAGAAAGGGCGCTGCACGGGCTTGAGCGAGCTAAGCGGTAGGTTTTCGTAGCTTTTCTTGAGGAACACACGGAGCGCGGAGGGTGTCTTCAAGCGGTTGAATGTCCAAGAAGGCTCGCGGAGCATGGCTTTGTGGTCTCTGGGACTGAAAAACTGGGCCTCCGTGAAGAGTCTGTCGCTGTAGAGCCAAAAATTGATGCTGTGGGATGTTTTGTACATAAGCCACGAGTGTTCGAGTCTTATCTTTGTGACCCGTGAGTAGATGGTATGGTCGACATGTTCTTTGGTGTAGAGGCAGTACTTGCCCTCTTCCGTGCCGTCTTCGAGGAGGAGGGTTGCCTTGCGGGTGATGTAGTTCAAGTACTGGTGGAGGATGAAGTGACCCATGGCGTAGCGAGGGATACTGAAGTAGGAAGAGGTCATCTTGTTGAGAGAAGTGTTGGTGGTGGCGATGCGCTTGAGGGTGTCACGTCCTTCTTCAGAGGTTAGAGTGTAAAAGATGTCGTATCCTTGGTCGATGCAATCTCTGCGCTCAACATGGAACGGGACGGTGATGGTGCGGAAAACGATCTTGAGGGCCTCGATGGCAGCAGGGGCACCTGTGTCCTTGTAGAGCAGGGTGAAGTCGCGGTGGAGCGTGGGCATGCTTGCGTTTTGGCGTGGAAAGGTGAAAGATGGTTTTATAGCTTAGGTAGCTCGTGCACCGCGAACCTTTCTGTTCCCTCTTCCCGCAACCGAAAAAGAAGCAAAAAATAAAAAAGACAAAAGGAAGCAAAAATAGAAGCACAAACAAAACACTCGCGAACTTCCCTGGACCCGCACACTTGCGCCATAAAAGGGAAGAGAGGAAAATACTTGCAAACACTCAGCACACGCCATGTCTGAAGCCAGCATTATGTCTCCGGCCGGCACATGCGATCAGGCCAAGGTTTTTCTGATCGTCGAAGGTATCCAGGAAATCAGCCGGAAGGAGGAAGCCATCAAAGAGATGGAAGCCAAGGCCGACCAGATGTACAAGGAACTCGACAACGCCAAAAATATCAATATGGCCCTAGTACGTGACTTGAACGTGCATGAGATGTTCCTTCTCCAGTGCTGCATTGGCAAGTAGGCATCTGACATCTTAGGTGCATCGTGCATCTCACATCTCACACTGGTTGTATAATAAAAACAAGTAAACCTGTGTTTTGAGTGTGTGTGTGTTGATGTCAGCTCATCCTACTCTTTCAAAAGAATATAAGACAGTGGTTGATATATACGCAGCGCGCCGCGAGTCTATGTGTGAAGAGAGGCTTTGGAAGCAGCAAGCATATGCTCTGACGCATCCAGGCGGCAACTTGAAACTGCCCTACCGCACGACGCGAGACCTGGCTGATGCGGAACCGATCCTCGCCGAGTACTCGAGGCGTTTGTTCGATTGGGTTACAGCAAAATTTCCGGAGACCAGTAGTGAGAGCCGCTTTCTAAGTGTGATACAGTCTATGTGTCTGCTGCTTAAGGCTGGTCCTGCGCATGAGGACACTGAAATGGAGCACTGGAAGAAGGTGCTGGACTTAGCCCGTGTAGCCATGCGATTGCGGCTAGAGATCCATACATTCAGTCTCTCGTTACAGGTTGGAGAGGTCCAATATGACACAGCAGATGCGGTGCACTGTGTGCATGCGGCTGCGATGTCGACAATACTGCGCATGTATACGTGCGTGTAACTGTTTAGTTAAGTGCTGTTTGATACACGCATTTCACGCGCCCGCTGTAGCACGGCGCCGCCTTTCGCCTGTGTTTGTGTTGTGTTGTTTTTTGTGTTGTTTTGTGTTGTGTTCCTGATGTGCTCGGCATACGCGGCGGCGACGCATATGAGCCAAGCGGGACGCGAGAACATTTCTGGGACGGCACGGCTGTGCCAGCGGTTGTTCTGGAAGTCGAGGAAGATGACCTGCAGAGACAGCCGATCAACAGGAGACTGGAGCACAAGCACGTTTTCCGGGCTCCGGTCGTCGAGAAGGATGCCGTAGTGGGAATATTCGTCACAGGTGCGCCGGAGGGCGGCGAGGAGGGCGTTGGCGAGTGGCTGCTCCAGTGTGCCGCGTGTGGCGTGGAGGAAGTGGCGCAGGGTCGGCGCAGGGATGTACTGCATGAAGAGGAAGTACGTCCACAGGTGTGGAGTATGGGCAAGTCTTACGACACCGTAGAATATCGGTGCGGTAGTTATGCCAAGCTCTGTGATGCGCAAATGGAGAGCGACCTCAGCGTCGATGACGCACTTCACACTCACTTTTGAGGTAGTGGTGGAGGGTGGGGCGTGTGGGATATTGAGGACATTTTCAATTCGTTTGACGGCCGTGTCGAGTCCGTGGAGCATGATGCGGTAGACAGAGGCTGTGCCACCGACTCCGATAAGCTCAGTGGGTGTGTAGTCGAGGCGCAGCGGGCTATGAGCGGCGTCGTGCAGGAGGATATCGAAGGGTGGCATTTGTTTTTTTGTGTTTATTTATATACGAAAATGCTGGGTCAGTGATATTCCGCATAGCAACAGTCGTGGTCTCCATGAGGGCAACAGCAGTGGCCACACCAGCAGGGTATAGTTAAAATGACGAATGAAACAAAATTTAGACCAGCGCCTATTCCCATGACATAAATGTTTGGTATAACGTATAAAACTGTCGAGACGGCCCAAAGTATCAAGCCATAAAACATAAATTTAGTAGCACTTTGGCCGCAGACTGGTTGGGCTGGTCGATGTTGTATATAAACCGTATTATGCGGAGAATTCGGATTGATTGGATCATAATAATGGCCTGGGCCAAAATAGTTTTCGTGATAAACTGGTTTTGCTACCGGTGTAGTTTTGTCCATGTGAATAGGCAGAACGGGTGCAACCGACTCTTGATTATAAGGTTGTTGAGGTTGCTTTGCTTGTTCGTGTGCAGGTGATTTTTTTGAATTGTTGTCATGTTTCTGATCAGTTTCCTCATGTATACTGGGATAAAGAGGCCCATATGCAGGAGTAGAATCATGAGGAAAAAATGTACGACCCTTCATGCGATTCGAATGACTATGTTTTATATACAAGTCTGTGTAATCTTGACTAAAATAATTGGTCAAACGAAACCATAACAACATATTGAGCTGAGGTGACTATAAATCACCGAGGATGTGGTGACATGGACACGAATATAATAATTGCTATTTCTGTGAGCGTGTCGGTTACGTGTTTGTGCTGCGCGTGCATTCTCGGCGAGAGGCTTGCGCGGGCGAGGCGGGAGGAGGAGGGCCGGCAGTTTCGGGCAGCGGCAAGTACGGCGGAGATAGTAGCGAATGCCGGGGATGTGGATGAAGTGGTTTATACTTGAAATATGTGTAGCGTATATAAGGTAAGTGGCTCGACGGTATGAGCTACGGGGACGCTTATCGTGTTAATACGAAAATGATTTGCGACATAATGAATCTTTATAGAAAACCACTAGATGTTACGACTTTATCATTGCTTGTGACCTTGCTTGATTCTTACACCAAGATGGGCGATGAGATTGACAAAGACAAAGTGGTAAGGGGTAATATAATGCCAATTCTGATTAAAGCCCTTGCTCACCAAATGCTGTTCGATTCAAAAGTGATTGAGGTGCTGAGGAAAGAGTTGTTTTCTCGTGGGACAAAAGCGGTTGTGAGAGCTCCAACATTGCTTCCGCAAAATAAAAGTCGTCAAAAAAATGTGTCTCTTGTTGATCCAGTAATACCTACTGTAACACCTGATAAAAAAGAGGTACCAGAATGCATTATATGTATGGAGGGAGAAAGGACGAATGCAGCTTTTCCTTGCGGTCATTGTTGTTATTGTGATCATTGCGTCAAAAGATACAAAAAAAAATTGGATGAAGGCAATGAGGTATCATGTCCAACTTGTCGGGGCGTTGTGACACGTTTCGTCCGTTTATCGAAAGATGAGCTTGATAATCTGATTCACGAGAAGGACGTAAGAATAGGAAACACAAAAATTTATTTAGGGTCTCCAATGTCATATCTACACCTCGAGTTGGCAGATGATAAGCGTCTAGGATTGGAAAATTTATTGTGGAAGCTGCGGGGAATAAATGATACTACACGGAATCTGATTGACGGGGGTACTGTGGGTGTCGACGATAAATATAACTACGAATATGACAGCGAATAGGGTGTTTTATAAAATTTAATGAATTAAGAAAATAAAATATCAATTTTTTTTAAAAAACGTGACTTCATGCGGTCACAGGGGACTAATTTAATCTGTATTTTATTGCCTTTGTTTTTTTTATTTTGAAAGACGAAACGTTTTTGGAATGGAGCAGCAGCTGACGAATACGCAGCTGCTGGAGATGCAGGCGAAGATGCAGGAGGAATTCATGCGCCGGTTGGCTGAGATGAAGAAGAAAGCAGACGACGAAGCAGCCGAGCAGCTCAAAATCTTTCAGGAAATGATGGCTAAGTTCCCAACCACTTTTGAAGCAGCCGGGGCCGGCGGGTCTGGCGTGGGCGGGGATGGGGGTGTGGGTGCGGGTGGCGTGGGTGGCATTGGCAGGGATGGTGCTGAAGGTGCTTTCGATGATATTGCAGCGAATGAATTCACTAATGGCATCAAGGGCGACGCGGGCGCAGAGCACGGAGATGGCGTTGATGGCGAAAAAGATGGCGATGACTTTGGCGATGGTGGCGGCGGGGAGGAGCTGGGAACTAAGGGCGGCAAAAAGAAGGAGGAAGAAGGCGAAAATGAAGCCAAAGACGAGAAGAAAAAAGCTGGTGGTGGCAGGGGCAGGCGCAAGGTACAGCCGAAGATCAGCGCTGCCAGTGAGGGCATGGAGGAAAAGGTCGATATGGGTGACGAGTCCATGAAGGAGGGCGTTGAGAGCGACTTGAAGGGCGAGGAGGGCGGGAAGGGTGAGGGCGGTAGCAAGGGCGGGAAGGGTGAGGGCGGTAGCAAGGGCGGGAAGGGTGAGGGCGGTAGCAAGGGCGGGAAGGGGGAGGGCGGTAGCAAGGGCGGGGAGGGTGAGGGCGGTGGCAA
>Ga0214921_10008116_pt1 | contig 13740 bp, 13 predicted proteins | sample LL1505_MetaG_FD_177992 | JGI IMG/M metagenome (GOLD analysis project Ga0214921, IMG submission 177992) | Freshwater microbial communities from Lake Lanier, Atlanta, Georgia, United States - LL-1505 | ecosystem: Environmental > Aquatic > Freshwater > Lake | place: USA: Georgia | collected... | reverse complement strand
TGTGCACTGGGCGACCCTTACTCCACTTGGCGTGCGAACGTTTAAAGCCGTTGCGCCGGCGCACCTTGCTGCTGTCGCGGAACGATTCGGTGGCGCGCTACCAGCAAGTGAAATGGAACGCCTCACGCGCGACTTGCTAAAGATTGCTGCAAAGAACGCGGAGCCTGTCCGCGCCGAATAGTCGACTCGACGTTAGGAGAGCGGCGGGAGCGTTGGTGCCCCCGCCTTTGCCAAGCGAACCGCCTCTGCCACACCACCCGTCCACGGTTCGCCGTGCCCTGTAAGCAGGTAGCGCGATTCGTATGCGGTGAGCGTGTCGAGCGAACCCAGCGCCGCACGTGCGTCTGCCGCAAATCCAAGAACAATCGTTGGCCCAATGATCTTCTTGAGCGGATTCGTCATGGAGATTGCATCGCCTGGCAGCAGGGCATCGTGCCCAGCGAAGTGCAGCGAACTTGATCCGAGGGTGTGCCCAGGCGTTGCAATCACGGTCGGGCTCCCCGGTACGTCGAGAACCGCCCCTGCGTTCTGCCGCGTGAGCTCAACGACTTTTGGCGCACCGGTCAAACCAAGGCGCACCATGCTGAAGAGGAAGCTAAAGAAGTTCGAGAGCGGCGGAAACGGCTCTGGCGGGCGATTCGGATCGCGCATCATGCTGCGCTCACCCATGGCTTCAGGAATGTCGAGCGGATGGATGCGCGCAATCACTCGACCGTTCGTTGCTCGGCGAAGTCGTTCAATGGAGCCAGTGTGGTCAAGGTGGGAGTGCGTGATAAACACGGCATCAATGTCGTTCACGCTTTTGTTCATTGTGGCAAGCGTCGCCAAGATGGATTTCCATTGGCCTGGAACGCCCGTGTCAACCATGGTCAGCCGACCCGCCTCCTCAACAAAGTAGGAGTTCACGAGCCCGGAGCCAACGCGGTGAATGCGTGGTGCAACTTCCATGGCGCGACTATATCGCGTTACTTGCTACCAATGAGCAAGGGGAGTGCGAGCCGCTGGGCCCCGTCAACAAAGATGCCGATGGCGAACGCCGCGAACATCAGCGCGGAGATGAGTGAGACCGCGCGAATGGTGCGCGGCCCAGTAAATCTGCGAGTGGCTCCAATAACGCCAGCAAGTACCGCAGAGTGCAGCACCGCCGCTGTCGCAAAACCAGCAATAAACGGAAGGAACCCTTCGATACTTTTTGCCTGCGAGGCAACCACACTGCCGCCCACGGTTGCCGTCCAGAGAATGAGCGTAGGGGAGCCGAGGGCAATGCCGAGCCCCAGCGCTATCGCACCGGCCCCATTCGCGCGACGAAGCGGCGATGACTCATCAATGGAACCGCCGCGCACCGCATCACGAAGTGCTGCTGCGGCAAACCAACAGAGAATGGCGCTGCCGCCGAGCCAGAGCACCCATGCCGCGGGTGGCCACTGGAGCAGTGCGCTCACACCGAGCGCGCCAGCACATGCCCAAATCACGTCACCGATGCATGAGCCGAGTCCGATCAGGAACGCAGGCCAGCCACCGCGGTCAATGGCGGTTCGCACGATCATGACGTTCACCACGCCGAGTTCAATGTTGATGGAGAAGGCGAGGGCGGCCCCGAGGAGGAAGAGCTCCACTCCTACTCGTGCCCTGACTCAACGACGCTCGTTGGGGTGTTGTGTGGGTTGCTGTGCGCCGCTGGAATTACGCCGAGCTTGCCAGCCTGATAATCCTCAAAGGCCTGCACCACCTCGTCGCGCGTGTTCATCACGAACGGCCCGAGCCAAGCGACCGGCTCTTTAATAGGAAGCCCGCCAAGGATCAGCACGTCAAGTGCTGGCGTGCGCTGGTCCTGATGCTCGGAGGCCTTCACCACGATGCGGTCGCCCGCGCCATACACAGCAAGTTGACCAGCCTGAATGTCGACCCGTTCTGCGCCAGCCGATCCACGCCCAGAGAGCGCATAGACGAGCGCATTGAAATCGGGTCGCCACGGCAGGTCGAGCTCGGCGCCAGGCTGCAGTGTTGCGTGGACCAACGCGATCGGAGTTTGCGTAGAGCCTGGTCCGCTGTGGCCACCAACGTCGCCCGCAATCAGTCGAAGGAGTGTTCCGCCATCGGGTGATGCGAGGAGCTTCACCTCGCTGGAGCGAATGTCTTGGTAGGCGGGCGGTGACCACTTCTTGGCGCGCGGCAGATTTACCCAGAGTTGGAATCCGTGGAAGAGGCCGCCGCTTGCGACCAGGAATTCTGGTGGTGTCTCAATGTGTAGGATGCCGCCGCCCGCAGTCATCCACTGCGTGTCGCCATCACTAATGCGGCCGCCACCGCCGTTGCTGTCGCGGTGATCAAGGATGCCGTCGAGCATGTAGGTGACCGTTTCGAATCCGCGATGCGGATGCCACGGCGTCCCCTTCGGTTCGCCTGGCGCGTACTCCACCTCGCCCATCTGGTCGAGCATGATGAATGGATCGATTGCCGCCAGTGGCGCGCCCATGAAGGCGCGGCGCACGGGGAAGCCCTCACCCTCAAAGCCGCTCGGCGCTGTACTTAGCGAAATCACCGGGCGCGGCCGTGCGGTGAGAAGGTCGGCGACAGGCGTTCGCTGCAGCAGGGTGATGTCGGGAACGGTTACAGCTGGCATGCGCAGATCATACGTGCGGCGGCGATGTGCCGCCTATCATTCGAGGCGGGTCCAGCCAGACGGGCCGAGCGGCGGTGAAGCGACCTAGCCGGCGCGAGCTGCCTTGATCAACTCCGCAAACGCACGCCCCGACTCCTTGATTGTTCGTCGCTGGGTGGGGTAGTCGATGTAGGTGTAGCCAAACCGCTTGTCGTACCCGTAGGCCCACTCGTAATTGTCGAGGAGCGACCAGCCGAAGTAGCCACGCAGATCAACCCCAGCCTCGATCGCTTCGGCTGCGGCGGTGAGATGGTCGACCAAGAAGGCTTCGCGCTTCGGGTCGTAGACCCTACCGTCGCTGGCCACCGTGTCCGGCCACGCTGAACCGTTCTCGGTGATGTAGATCTTCGGCGCCTTCCAGTGCTCCTTCAGCTTGATGAGGAAGTCACGCATCACGCCGGCGTTCATTCCCCAGCCCATGTCGGTTGTTGGCCCATCGATCTGATTCCACGTTGTCTTCATGCCAACGCCATTTTGGTCATTGCCGATCTTGGCTGGGAAGTAGTAGTTGAGCCCATGCCAATCAATGCGTTCCGAGATGATCTTCAGATCGTTTGCCTGAATCGGCATCGTGATGCCGGCAGCATCAATCACCTCTTGCGGATACGTTCCGAAATAGATCGGGTCATGGAACCAGCCGCTGTCGCCGGCATCGTGTCGTCGCACCGCATCGCGGTCCTCGTCGGTGTCGGTTGCGGGCATCCCTGGGCCTACGTTTAGGACGATGCCCATCTGTGCTTTTGGCGCAATGCTACGGGCTGCCTGCACCGCCAGGCCGTGGCCCAGGAGCAAGTGGTGCGATGCCGAGAATGCCGCCTGCGGATCTTGGATCCCTGGCGCCATGCTGCCGTGCAGATATCCGAGCCACGCGGAACAAAGCGGCTCGTTCAGTGTCGACCAGTGCGTGACGCGATCACCAAGCGAACCAAACATTACGCTGGCGTATTCAGCAAAGGCAAGGGCTGTGTCGCGTGCGGGCCAGCCGCCGCGGTCCTCCAGCTTTTGTGGCAGGTCCCAGTGATAGAGCGTGGGGAAGGGCTCAATGCCCGCTTCAAGTAGCGCGTCAACAAATCGCTCGTACCAGGCGAGCCCCTTCGGGTTCACCGCGCCCGTTCCGTCCGGAATGATCCTCGGCCAGGCAATCGAGAATCGATAAGACGTTGCACCCAGATCCTTAAGGATGGCAATGTCTTCGCGCCAGCGGTGGTATGACTCGGTGCCGGGATCGCCGTTCTCGCCGCGATGGGTCTTGCCCGGGATCGTCGCGAAGCGATCCCAGATGGATTCACCGCGACCGTCTTCTTTGGTGGCGCCCTCGATCTGGTAGGAGGACGTGCCGAAGCCCCAGGCAAAGTCTTTTGGGAAGCGCCGAGCCAAATCGCGATACTTGCTCATGTTACGCGCAACTTTATACGCAGCCTCAGCGGTCAGAGCCCTCGTTGCGCCAGTTGCGCCGCTGCGGTGCCCCCTTACGGGGCGAGAACGTCAAAGTCGGCGTACATGCCGGCTTTGTAGTGGCCCTCGATGTTGCACATCACCACGTAATGCCCTGGGAGCAGTTCAACGGTGACCGTTCCAGGCACGCCTGGCTCGTACTCCGGCTGCTCGTTCACCACATCGAGGAGCGCCTCGTCAATGCGGTGGGTTGTAGCGTCAACGCTTGCCAGCAGATCGGTAGAGGTGATGTCAGTGCGCACCACGAGGAACTCGTGGGCGATCGTCCCTGCGTTCGTAAGGTCAAACGTGATCGACCCCGCAGTGTGTGAGTAGGCATCAAGTGAGATGTTCCACTCCTTCTCGGTGCCTTTCACCGCCCCAGTCGCCGGCTTGGCAGGTACGACCTCAAGATCCGCATACATGCCCGCCTTGTAGTGGCCGGCAATGTTGCACATCACCACATAGTGACCCGGCTCAAGATTGACGGTGACCATGCCAGGTACACCTGGCTCGTACTCTGGCTGCTCATTGACAACGTTGAGCTGCTCCTCATCAATACGATTTGTTGCGGCATCAACGCTCGCAAGTAGCTCGGTCGCACTCTTGTCGCTGCGAACTACGAGGAACTCGTGAGCGATGGTGCCAAGGTTCTGCAGATTGAACGTGGTTGTCCCCGCCTCATGCAGGCTTGAGGAGATCTCAATCGCCCACTCCTTCTCGGTGCCAGCGACTGGTCCGACGTCGGCAACAGGCTCTGGCGCCGGCGTGCGCTCCACGATGGTGCCGTCAGGGGAGTCGGTAATGTTCAGATCGGCGTACATGCCGTTCTTATAGTGACCTTCGATGTTGCACATCACCACGTAGTGGCCCTTCGGCAGGGTGACCGTCAACGTTGCGGTGGTGCCTGGTTCGTACTCTGGCTGCTCATCAACAACGTCAAGATTGGCCTCGTCGATCCGGTTCGTCGTTGCGTCGACGGATTCAAGCAGCTGCGCCGCCGTCTTATCAGTTGCTACAACGAGGAACTCGTGTGGCACGGTGCCACGGTTATCAAGATGGAAGGTGACATCACCGGCGGTGTGCGTGCTGGCGGAGACCACGATCTTCCATTCACTCTCCTTCGCGGCAATGGCTCCCTGAGTTGGGATCTGAGACCAGATGGCGATGCCGATGCCAATGGCAGCGGCGATTCCCAAGACAATCTTGGCGGTGCGCCCTGGGGCGAGGCCCGCTTTAGCGAGCGTGCTCTTCGCGGTCGCTGTGCCAGCTGGCCGCTTCGGGGAGCGCTTTGCTGCTCGAGCCATGTGGGTAATCTCCTCGCCTGTCGCCGCCAAGTTGGCGGGTGTCGGGTGGAGTATCCGACATTTCGGCTCAGGAATAATCCAGGTTGCGGTTCGGTGGCAAGAGCGCAGCCACCACGGGGTTGGGAGCGCTAGGTCGGCTATGATCCCCCCGATCGGGGCAGACGCCCTTTACAGAGAGGGAGCATCGACCAGATGAAGCGCCGTTTTGCCGTCTCACTCCTGATTGCCGCAGTCGCCCTTGTTGCCAGTGGCTGCCAGGCGGTGAGCCTCAAGGACCCGGTTACGGATCAAGCGCTCCTCACCCGCGACCTCTACAACCTGGTCTTCGCTGTCGCCGCGTTCGTCTTCATCCTGGTCGAGGGGCTGATCATCTGGTCGGTCATTCGCTACCGCCGCAAGCCGACCGACACCAATCTGCCGACTCAGACCCACGGCAACCTCGTGTTGGAGCTGGTTTGGACCGCCGTTCCAATGATCACCGTCTTCGTCATCTTTATTGCGTCGTGGAACGTGTTGAACGTGGTGGATGCCCGTGACGCCTCCAAGGCCGAGGTGAAGGTCGAAGTTGTTGGTTACCAGTGGCAGTGGAAGTTCGCATACCCCGACAACGGCATTGAGATCTTCGGCACCCCCGAGCAGTACCCAGAACTCGTTGTGCCACTCGGCAAGGTCGTCCAGGTCACCCTTGTTTCCCAGGATGTAAACCACGGCTTCTACATTCCGCAGTTCCTCTTCCAGCGCGACCTCGTACCTGGTCACGTGAACGTCTTCCAGTTCACGCCAAACAAGCTCGGCACCTACACCGGCCAGTGCTCCGCCTTCTGTGGCCTGTTGCACCACAACATGCACTTCACCGTGCGCGTGGTGACCCCTGAGGAGTACGCCACGTGGCTCGTTGATACCAAGCCGAAGCCGTCACCGTCACCATCGGAGACGCCGGCTGAATCACCGTCGCCGTCACCGTCAGCAATTCGGCTCACGACAAGCGCAGCCTTTTAGGTAGGGGAGGAGTCAATCATGGCAACCACCGCACTTCGAACAGCGGCTCGACCGCGGACCAGCCTCTATGAGTGGCTGACCACAACCGACCATAAGAAGATCGGCATCCTCTATACGATCTCGTCGTTCATCTTCCTTGGGGTCGGCGGAACCCTTGCCCTTTTCGTCCGCGCTGAGCTCGCTCAGCCTGGGCTGCAGTTCCTCACCGAATCAACCTACAACCAGATGTTTACGATGCACGCCTCGGTGATGATCTTCTGGGTCATCATTCCGTTCCTGGCAGCCATCGGTAACTACGTGGTGCCGCTCATGATCGGTGCCCCTGACATGGCCTTCCCGCGCATCAACGCGCTGAGCTTCTGGATGGTCCCGTTCTCTGGCCTCGTCGCCGTCTCGGGCTTCCTGCTCGGCGGCGCGGCGGACGCGGGCTGGACGGCGTACCCGCCAGTCAGCAGCATCAAGTACAGCCCTGGCCCAGGAATGAACCTCTGGATCGTGGCCGTCATGCTCGTTGGCACCAGCTCGATTCTCGGCGCGGTGAACTTCATGGTGACGATCTTCCGCATGCGCGCACCAGGTATGACCCTCTTCCGCATGCCGATCCTCACCTGGACAGTGCTCGTCACGAGCGTGCTGGTGCTCATGGGCACCCCGGTGCTGACGAGCGCCCTGGTGATGCTCTTCATTGACCGAAACTTCGGTGGCGCCTTCTTTGACCCTTCACTCGGAGGCTCGGCGATTCTGTGGCAGAACATCTTCTGGTTCTACAGCCACCCAGCGGTGTACATCATGGTGTTGCCAGCGATGGGCGTGATCTCCGAGATCATCCCAGTGTTCAGCCGCAAGCCGCTCTTCGGCTACAAGGCCTTCGTCTTCGCAACAGCTGCGATCGGCGCGCTTGGCTTTAGCGTCTGGGCGCACCACATGTTTACGACCGGCAGCGTCTTCCTGCCCTTCTTCTCGGTGATGACGTTCTTCATTGCTGTTCCAACCGGGGTGAAGTTCTTCAACTGGATCGCCACGATGTGGCGCGGCCAGATCACCTTCAAGACACCAATGCTCTTCGCCGTCGGCTTCCTGAGCATGTTCCTCATCGGCGGAATCAACGGCGTCTTCAGCGCCCCAGTGCCCGTCGACTACGCCATTCACGCGACCTATTGGATCGTTGCGCACATTCACTATGTGCTCTTCGGTGGCTCGTTTCTTGGCATCATGGCCGGCATCTACTTCTACTTCCCAAAGATGACGGGGAAGATGCTTGACGAGCGCCTCGGAAAGATGAACTTCGCGCTGATGTACATCGGCATGAACTTGACCTTCCTGCCAATGCACGTGCTCGGCCTGTCGGGCATGCCACGTCGAATCGCGGACTACTCGCCAACAGCTGGCTGGAATGACCTAAACCTCGCGGCCACTATTGGTGGCTTCACGATTGGATTGAGCATGATTCCGTTCTTCTGGAACGTGTACATCTCGCTGCGAAACGGCGAAGAGGCGGGCGATGACCCGTGGGAGGCGAACACCCTTGAGTGGGCGACCTCGTCGCCACCACCAGCATGGAACTTTGATCGACTGCCAGCCATTACCTCTGAGCGACCGCTCTTCGACGCCCGACACGGGCGCTCGGGGAAGGAGCACGCATGAGCGACGGCGCGGTCATGACGAGCGGCCACGGCGCCGGTCACGGCAAGAAGGGGCTCGGCAATCCTGTTCTCGGGATGCTCCTCTTTATCGTCTCCGAAATCATGTTCTTCGCGGGTCTGTTCGCGGCCTATTTCAGCCTTCGTACGGCAACTGGAATCTGGCCACCTGAGGGGAACGGCGCATTCGAGCTGCACGGCGAGATCCTCTTCCCAGCAATCATGACCAGCCTCCTCGTGCTCAGCTCAGTCACCTGCCAGGTCGCCGTGTGGCGCATTCGTAAGGGTGATCGCCAGGGCATGAACCGCGCGCTCCTCATGACCGTGCTGCTCGGCGTGACCTTCTTGATTGGACAGGCGTACGACTACACGCAGCTCGGCTTCGGCATCGCCGACGGCGTCTTTGGCAGCACCTTCTATGTGCTGACCGGCTTCCACGGCGCGCACGTCCTTGGCGGCGTGTTGATGCTCACCGTCTGCCTCTACCGCGGCGGGCTCGGCCAGTTCTCTGCCGAGCACCACGACATGGTCGAGGCTACTTCGATCTACTGGCACTTCGTTGACGTCGTTTGGATTCTCCTCTTCGCGCTGCTCTACATCGTCTGAGTCGACAGGTTAGGGAGGGCACATCATGTTTGGTCTCTCGCTCGTAGTCGGTGGCATCTTCGAGGCGGCAGCGCTGGTCTTCTTTATCGTTGCCGATGACCCACACATGGCATTCATGTTGGCGATCACCGGTCTCGCGATGGGGATCATGACTTACATCCTCGGGTACGCCCAAGAGACTGCCGAGAGTCATGCCGACCTGCCTGAGTGGAAGAAATTTGCTGGTAAGCATTCGCCGGCCGCGAAGAGCGCACCAGCTGGTGTGCACCTTCCACCACCATCAATCATGCCAATCGCCATCTGCGCAGGCGCCGCGGTGATGTTCTTCGGCCTTGCCGTGAACCTGCCATTCTTCACCCTTGGCACCATCATCCTGGGTATCGCCATGATTGGTTGGCTAATTGATTCGCGCCGCGAGTGGCGAGCGGTCTCGGCCGCGCGTGGTGGCGCCATCACGAACCCAACGCCACTTCGCCCATCGCGGCGCATCGTCGATGTGTTGCTGATCGCGTTCTTCAGCCTGTTGATTGGCCAATCAGCCATTTTCGCTGGTGGCGCCAAGGCTGACCCAGGGCCAACCGGGGCAGACCCGATGGCCCCAAAGATCGTTGCCTCAGGCGTGAAGTTCAACCTTGACAAGCTCGTCATCAAGGCGGGCACAGAGGTCACCCTTTCGTTCACCAATAAAGACAGCGGCATCCCCCACAACCTTGCAATCCTTGAGGGCAGCACGAAAGTGTTCGCTGGCGAGCAGTTCACTGGCATTGCAACCGAGGACTACACAATTCCAGCCCTTGATGCCAACAAGACCTATACGTTCCGCTGCGACGTGCATCCGAATATGAAGGGGACGATTGAGCTCGTTCCCTGATCCGCAGCGGCGAGCGTGGCTTGATTCGGAATATTCGCCCAGCCGTACTGCAAAAGATGCCGCTGGGTCCATGTCTGCAGGTCGAGGCCGCACTGATCGTGCGCGTACTGAGGCGCAACTTCGTGGCGTGTATAGGCGAGTTAATTACGGCCCGAACGTCGCTAATGCGTTAGAGATTTTTGCGGACCGAGGAGGAGCGAACCCTACCTTCGTGATGTTCCACGGTGGATGGTGGCAGGAGGGCGCGATTGATGATGGCGGTCGCTACGCAGCAACGCTCGCTCCGCTCGGAGCAACCCATGTTGCCGTTGGCTACTCCCTGGCGCCAGCCGCCACCCTCCCAGCGATCGTTGCGGAGGCATCGGCTGCGGTGACATTTTTGATTGAGCACGCGGCGACGCTCGGTTGTGACGTGAGCAGGATTGTTGCGGCTGGGCACTCGGCGGGGGCGCACCTCGCTGCAACGCTGGTCACTGAACTGGCGCCGCCCCACGTGCGGAGTGCGATTTCAGGGCTGCTCCTCATCGGTGGTGCGTTTGACCTTGAGCCGATTGCTGAGAGCTACGTTAACAACTTGGTGGGCATGAGTGTTGACGAAGCCAAGTATCTCTCGCCTGTCAACTACGTGCCGCAGCGCAACATTCCGGTGCTCCTGCGTGTTGGCGAACATGAGCCATCGGAATTCCACCGGCAGTCGGCACTTTTGCGGGAGCGGTGGGCTGGTAACGCCACCGTCTCGCTTGGAACTGTTCCTGGCCGTGATCACTTCGACATTCTTGAAGAGCTTGATACGCCAGGAGGCTTGCTACTGCAAGATGCGCGTGCGTTGTTGCAGATCACTGCTACGTGAGACGATAGGCGTATGACGAACACGACCCCTTCAGCGGCAGAGCTCGACGCGCAAGATCCTCTCGCTGCGCTGCGAGAGCGTTTCTGCCTCCCCGCGGGAGTGGTCTACCTCGATGGCAATTCTCTGGGCGCGCTACCCGCTGGTGTGCACGAGCGCGTCGCCAACGTGATTGACCAGCAGTGGGGCGACCGCCTGATCCGTAGTTGGAACGAGTCTGATTGGTACAACCTGCCACTTAGCGCTGGCGATCGGATCGCGCCGCTGCTCGGTGTCGGCAAGGGGGAGGTGGTGGTTGGGGAATCGACGTCGGTCTCGCTCTTCCGCGTGCTGGCCGCTGCGCTGCGCCTTCGTGGAGAGCGTCAGGTTGTTGTCACCGAGCGCGAGAACTTCCCGACCGATCTGTACATCCTGGATGGCCTACGCCAGCTCCTTCCTAACGTTGAGGTGCGCTTCTGGGATGAGTCGCTAAGCCCGGCGGCGGTGCTTGATGGGGCAGGGGTCCTGATGTTGACGCACGTGGATTATCGAACTGGACGGATTCGTGACATGCGCGCACTGAGCGCCTCAGCACATGCTGCTGGCGCGTTAACGGTGTGGGATCTCTCGCACTCCACCGGAGTCCTTGCGCTTGATATCGCCCAGGACGGCGCCGATTTTGCGATCGGCTGCGGATACAAGTACCTGAATGGTGGGCCAGGCGCCCCCTCATACACGTGGGTGACACCGGCGCTGATTGAGCAGGTGCGGCAGCCACTAGAGGGCTGGCTCGGCCACAAGAGCCCGTTCGCATTCGTGCCCGACTATGAGCCGGCCCCTGGCATTCGGCGCTTCATCACAGGCACACAGCAGGTACTCAGCCTGGCGGCACTTGATGAGGCGCTGAAATTTTGGGAGGGGATCTCAATGTCTGAGATCCGCCGCAAGTCAATGGCGCAAACCTCTCGCTTCATTGAGCGGGTTGAGTCGGAGTGCGCGGGCTACGGCCTTACCCTCACCTCGCCACGGGTAGACCAACTACGTGGCGGACAAGTCTCGTTTGCGCACGAGAGCGGCTATCCAATTATGCAGGCGCTGATTAGCCGTGGAGTTATCGGAGATTTCCGTGCGCCAAACATTCTGCGCTTCGGATTCTCGCCACTCTATGTGAGCTTTGCAGACATTGATCGCGCGGCTGCGACGCTCGCCGAGATCCTTCGAACCGACGCATGGCGTGCCCCAGAGTTCGCCTCAAAGCAGACGGTGACCTGACCGCTCAAGTTACATGCGGTCGCGAATGGCCCAAAGGTCTGGGAAGAGCGAACGACGTAGGCTCGCAGCAAGATATTCCACACCGGTCGAACCACCTGTGCCTGACTTTCGGCCAATGGTTCGCTCCACCATCTTGACGTGGCGATAGCGCCACTCCTGAACGCCCTCATCGATATCAACGAGCTGCTCGAGAATGCTGGCCGCTTCACCACCAGCACGATAGACCTCAAGCAACACCTCTTGAAGTTCCTCATCTCCCTCATAGGGCTCTGACACGTCGCGGGCGAGGAGTCGAGATGGGACGGCACATCCACGGACCGCCAACCAGTGGATCGTTGCGTCCCAAAGGCTCGGTGCCCGCAGGGTGGCGCGCACAACCTCTCGAGCCTGCTCATCTGGAAGCAGGTCGGCGAGACGCGCGTTGCGGATCCCGAAGAGCGCCTCGATCTCGCGGAACTGCGCTGATTCAAATCCACTTGATGTGGCGAGCCGGCTGCGGAACGCGGCAAATTCGAGTGGGGTGAGCGTCTCCAGGATATCTACCTGCGCAACGGCAATCTTGAGGATGTGTCGTACTCGGCTAAGCCTGTGGGAGGCTCGCCAGCTCTCGTTCGCAGCGAGAGCGCTCATGGCACCTCGGACCTCATGCAGAATCTGCTTGAACCAGAGCTCATAGGTTTGGTGGATCGTGATGAAGAGCAGCTCATCATGCTCGTCGGAGCGGGGTCGCTGGAGGCCGAGGAGTTCATCGAGCGCCAAGTAACTCGCGTACGTCAGCCCCTCTGTATCACCAGGGACCCGCTCATTACTCATGGCTGCATAGTACGCCCCACCGCTACAAAAAGGAGACCCCCGCCCAGATGGGCGAGGGTCTCCGAGTACCTCGTAACGGAGTTAGTTCGAACCTGGCTGGAAGACCCCCGACCAGACCTGCCACGCGAGCAGAGTCTTGGCAACGAGCGAAAGGATCATGTAGCTGCGCTCACCGTGAAGGTAGTCAGCCCACTTTCCAATCTTGCGGCGCTGCAAGACCATATTGATCGCGAAGATGTTGAAGCTCACGAAGAGGCTCACATAGATCACGATCAGCACGACCTTGAACGACTCGAAGTCCACGCCGTTTGGCGTGGTGCCCGTTGGCCAGTGCGCGAGCGAGAGGCCAAACGAGATGAAGATGGCAATCCACGGCGCAATTCCGGCGATGCAGCCAAAGATGAAGTGGCTCCACTGCACGTTCTTACGACCGATGTTCGCCTCTTCCATTGACCACCCGAACAGGTTCATCGCGGCATTCGCGATGGCGAGTGCAATCAATGCCCCTGCGTCGGTGATAAAGCTGAGCGACGCGATGCCCACGATCATGAGCGTCGAGCTCAGCGCGTACTCTGCCCAGCGCATTGGGTTGAACTCGCGGGCGAGCCACCCCTCATAGCGCTTGCGGAGTGGGAAGGCCGCCAGGAAGTGCGCCAGGGCCGAGAGGCCGAAGAACGCCGCAACCAGGTAAGCGAGTGGGAAGCTAAAGAGCAGCTCGTTCGCTGAGGTCAGCGTTGGCATGCCGTTTACCACTGGGCCCTGGGCTGGGTACTGGCCGATGAACCGAACCGCAGCGGCGGTTGGGCTGATCACCACAATGATGATTGCCTGGATGCCGTGCAGCACGACGAGCGCACGGTTCCAGTTAAAGAGCTGCTTCGCTCGAGCGGCCGGAATGGCGGCAAACGTCGTTGCTACCCCGGTGCTTGCAGCGGCCGCGCGCTTCGGCGCGGACCTCTTGGCTGTTGCCATGAAGGTTCCTCCCTAATCGTTTCTGCAGGCTGGACTTCAGCCTGGTGCCCCTGAGGGTAGCGGCGCGGTCGCGATCCGCTCAAATCGTGCGTGAATTCTGCCCAACGTTGCGCTTTCTGAACCTAATACGTGCATCTGCTGCGGTAGGATGAGGCGATCGCGGAAACCCCGCGACGGCCAGGCTTCGGGCCAAGGCCAAACTCGCCACCGAAGGAGAACACATGAAGAACCTACGGATCGGTGCCATTCTTGGCGCCCTTCTCATGGTCGCCGCGGCGTGCTCAAGCACCCCTGCAGCGAAAGAGGGTGGAACCCTCATCGTCGCCCTGCCAGGCGAC
>Ga0214921_10008115_pt1 | contig 13741 bp, 12 predicted proteins | sample LL1505_MetaG_FD_177992 | JGI IMG/M metagenome (GOLD analysis project Ga0214921, IMG submission 177992) | Freshwater microbial communities from Lake Lanier, Atlanta, Georgia, United States - LL-1505 | ecosystem: Environmental > Aquatic > Freshwater > Lake | place: USA: Georgia | collected... | reverse complement strand
ACCCAGCCCGCAGCGCTCAAAGCCTTGCGCGCATTGGCATGTGTTTGGATGGAGCGGATGGCCGAGTTCAACCCCCACCTTGGCGGCGCGGTGTGGCGCGGCACTGCGACGGAGTTGTCTGACATCTACCTGCAACTTTTTTGTGACGACTCAAAGTCCGCTGAGCTGAAGTTGATAGACCAGCAAGTGCGCTACGACGTGAGTACGGTCCAAGGCTTTCATGGCGATGCGGTCGACGCGCTGAGTGTTTTATGTGCTTGCCCAGGATTGGAGCAGCACGGAGCGGTGCAAAAAGTCTTGGTCCACCTGATGGTTTATGACCGCGATGATGTGCGCGGCGCCTTAAAGCCCGACACCCAAGGACGCACACAAAGAGGTGATTTGCGTGCACTTAAAAAATTAATGGAGGAAGATGCATGCAGTTAGGCCTCTCAAAGCGACAGGTAGTTTTTGGCGGTGTCGCGGTTTTAGCCGCTATTGCCGGCACTGGCTTGGCCCTTAAAAAACAACCCAATGGCCTCGATTCGGAGACCCAAAAAGCACTTTGGAATGCAGAATTTGACACGCTAGACGGCCCAGTTTTAAAAATGCAAAACCTCCAAGGCAAGCCCTTGGTGATTAATTTTTGGGCAACTTGGTGTGCCCCCTGTGTCGAAGAAATGCCTTTATTGGACATCTTCTTTCGTCAAAATGCATCTAAAGGTTGGCAAATGGTTGGATTGGCCATTGACCAGCCTAGCCGAGTGCGGCAGTACTTAAGCCAAAACGCCATCAGTTACCCGATTGGTCTTGCCGGATTGACGGGGACCGAATTGGGTCGATATTTGGGCAACGAAGTAGGTGGTCTGCCATTTACCGTGGTATTGGACGGAAAAGGGGGGGTGATTCAGCGCAAATTGGGCAAATTGAGCGCCCAAGAGATCCAAGCCTGGGCTTAAGAAGCTGAAATTGGTGTAAATTAGCCCCTCTTTGGTTACAAATAAGGTATTTTATGGATTTGAGAAAACTCAAGACGCTGATCGACCTGGTTTCCGACTCCAATGTCTCTGAACTTGAAATCACTGAGGCAGAAGGCAAGGTTCGCATCGTCAAGAGTGGTCCATCCCAGGCCATGCACATCGCCCAGCCCGCTGTGTCGGCCGCGCCACAAGCGACATCTTCCTTGGCCCCAGCTCCGATCGTGCCTGTCGCGCCAACCGCTGGTGAGATCGCAGCCGCAACCGCCGCTGCAGAGCCAGAAGGCCATGTAGTGAAGTCGCCGATGGTGGGCACTTTTTACCGTTCATCAAGCCCTGAGGCGAACTCCTATGTGGAAGTAGGTAGTCAAGTCAAAGAAGGTCAGACCATCTGCATCATTGAAGCGATGAAGATCTTGAACGAAATTGAAGCCGACAAGTCGGGCACCATTACCCAAATCGTCGCGCAAAACGGCCAGGCGGTGGAATACGGCGCGCCTTTGTTTGTCATCGCTTAAATTCCGGTAGTTGCGCATGTTCAAAAAAATCCTGATTGCCAACCGAGGCGAGATCGCCCTGCGCGTGCAACGCGCCTGTCGCGAACTCGGCGTCAAAGCGGTAATGGTCTATTCCGAAGCCGACAGAGAAGCCAAATACATCAAACTTGCCGACGAAGCGGTTTGCATCGGACCCGCCTCTTCCGCCCAAAGCTATCTCAATATGCCCGCCATCATTGCGGCTGCCGAAGTCACCGATGCCGAGGCAATCCACCCCGGCTACGGTTTTTTAAGTGAAAACGCAGACTTTGCCGAGCGCGTTGAAAAGAGCGGATTCCAATTCATCGGCCCGACTGCGGAATCGATTCGCATCATGGGAGACAAAGTATCGGCCAAACAGGCCATGATCAAAGCAGGTGTGCCTTGCGTGCCCGGCTCGGAAGGTGAACTGCCAGATGATCCCGCTCATATTCGTCGCATTGCCAAGATGGTGGGCTACCCCGTGATCATCAAAGCCGCTGGCGGCGGCGGCGGTCGCGGTATGCGGGTGGTGCATTCAGAAGCTGCGCTCATCAACGCAGTGTCTATGACCAAAACCGAAGCGGGCTCTGCATTTGGCAACCCAGCGGTCTATATGGAGAAGTACCTCCAAAACCCCAGGCACATCGAAATCCAAATCTTGGCTGACAAATTCAAAAACGCGGTGTATTTGGGTGAACGCGATTGTTCGATGCAACGCCGTCACCAAAAAGTGATAGAAGAAGCGCCTGCACCGGGCATCCCCCGCAAACTCATCGACAAAATCGGTGAGCGTTGTGTCGCTGCGTGCAAAAAAATTGGTTACCGCGGTGCGGGTACCTTTGAGTTTTTGTATGAAAACGGTGAGTTTTATTTCATCGAGATGAACACGCGTGTGCAAGTCGAGCATCCTGTGACGGAATACATCACGGGTGTGGATATTGTGAAAACGCAAATCATGGTGGCTGCTGACATGAAGTTGCCATTCACGCAACGCGATATCACTGTCAAAGGCCACTCGATCGAATGCCGTATCAATGCGGAAGACCCGTTCAAGTTCACGCCGTCGCCTGGTCGCATCACCATGTGGCATGCCCCTGGCGGCCCTGGTGTGCGGGTAGATTCACATGCTTACACCAACTACTTTGTGCCTCCTTACTACGACTCCATGATTGGAAAAATCATTGTGTATGGTGACAACCGTGAGCAAGCCTTGGCACGCATGCGTACAGCCTTGGCAGAAACTTTGGTTGAAGGCATCAACACCAATATTCCCTTGCACCGTGAGTTGATGGATAACGCCAAGTTTCAAGCGGGCGGCACCAATATCCATTATTTGGAAGAGTGGCTTGCTACTCACAAAAGATGATGTTTGAACTGGGCTTGGTTTGCCCAGAGGCCAGCGTTACAGACATCAGTGAGGCTTTGGAAGCATTAGATGCCTTGAGCGTATCGGTCGAAGACGCAGATGCGCAATCGGAGGCAGAGCAAGCTCTCTTTGGCGAGCCTGGGATGCCTCCTCCCAAAGAGGCTTGGCAGAGCTCCAAGGTTGTCGCTTTGTTTGCCAAAGAAGTGGCGGCCCAAGATGCTGAGCGTTTGCTGTTTGTGCAAGACTTTTTCACGAACTGCCAAAGCCTTGGTGTGCGCCCTGTTGAAGACCAAGACTGGGTCACGCTCACCCAATCGCAATTTCAGCCCGTTGAAATCACCTCTGACTTCTGGATCGTTCCCACTTGGCACCAACCTCCTGAGCAAGCCAAGCGGTTTATCCGTTTGGACCCAGGTTTAGCGTTTGGAACAGGCACCCATCCGACGACACGCATGTGTTTGCGTTGGATCGCGTCTCAAGTAACGCCATCTGTTCGTGTTCTGGACTACGGGTGTGGCTCGGGCATATTGGCGATTGCAACAGCGTTGCATGGCGCGCAGAGTGTGGACGCTGTGGACATTGACGAAGCCGCGATTACATCCACGCTTTTGAATGCCAAAGTGAATGGCGTGACATTGCATGCGGGGCATTCGGAACTTGCCGTGGGCGCTTATGACACCGTGCTTGCCAATATCTTGGCAACGCCTTTGAAAGTGCTGGCGCCTTTGTTATGCAGCCATGTCAAACCCACGGGCCACTTGGTTTTGGCTGGTATATTGGAGCGTCAGGCGCAAGAATTGCAACTTGCATATGCGCCCTATTGCAAACTCCAAGTCAGCGATCAAGAAGATGGCTGGATTCTCATGACGGCAACCCTCTGATGCACATCACCCATTGCCCTAACTGCCAAACCGCTTTCAAAGTGCGTGAAGAACATACCAGTGCTGCTAATGGCTGGGTGCGTTGCGGGAAATGCCAAAACGTATTTGAGGCGCATTTGTATTTTGCGCTCAACACAGATACTAATAATGCGGCTTCCTTTACAGATGAAGGTAAATCTATAGAGGGCGTGCGACCCGGCTTGTTTTCAGGCAACGCCGCAATGCAAAAGCCGTTGCATTTGGGCGCGGGTTGGTTTTGGCCATCGATTTCAGTTTTATTGGCGCTGGCCATTCTTTGGCAAGCTGTGCTGTGGAATCGCCATTGGTTGGTTGCCGAAGAGCCTGCATTGCGCAGCACGGTAGAAATTTTGTGCTTACCTACCGCGTGCAAGATTGAATGGCCGCAAGAACCCAATAGCGTTCTGATTGAAAACAGCATTTTTAGTGAAAACCCAGAGGGCGGTTTTAATCTGCAAATGCGTTTCAAAAATATCCAGCACCATCCTGTAGCGACTCCTTGGCTGGAGGTCACTTTGACTGATATGCAAGACCAAGTGGTGGTGCGACGCGTCTTCAGTGTTGAAGACTTGGATTTACAAGACCATATCGCAGCCCTACGCGACCAGCGCGTGCAATTTAGCTTTGCGGTGAACGCCACTTTACGTGAGCGAATTGCCGGTTACCGCGCTCTGATTTTTTATCCTTAATTTTTCTTAGAAAGTAAATGTATGGCATCGCTAATATGCGGCTCACTCGCGTTTGACACCATCATGGATTTTGAAGGACGGTTTGCTGAGCAAATCTTGCCGGACCAGTTGCATATTTTGAATGTGTCATTTTTGGTGCCTGCATTACGCCGTGACTTCGGTGGTTGTGCTGGCAACATCGCCTACAGCCTAAAAATCTTGGGCGGCACGCCTTTGCCCATGGCAACGCTGGGTACCGATGGCGCTGACTATCTCGTGCGTTTGTCGCATTTGGGCATATCGAGTGAGTTTGTGCGGTCGGTCTCAGACACCTATACCGCGCAAGCCATGATCATGACCGACAAAGACAACAACCAAATCACGGCCTTCCATCCTGGCGCGATGATGCAAGCACACAAAACCAAAATCGAAAAACGCGCAGATATCCAACTGGGCATTATTTCGCCGGATGGACGCGACGCCATGCTCGAGCATGCGGAGCAATTCAAACACGCCGATATTCCTTTTGTATTCGATCCCGGTCAAGGCTTGCCTATGTTCGATGGCAAAGAGTTGATGCATTTCATCAACCTCTCCACCTGGGTCACGGTGAACGACTACGAAGGCAAGATGTTGTGCGACCGCACGGGGCTCTCTAGCGCTGAACTCTCTCGCCATGTCAAAGGTTTGATCGTGACCTTGGGCGCAAATGGCTGCGAGGTGTGGGTAGATGGTCAAAAAACACTGGTGCCGCCGGTCAAAGCCAAAGAAGTGGTAGATCCCACAGGCTGTGGCGATGCATGGCGCGGCGCCTTGCTATTTGGGTTAGAAAAAGGCTGGTCGCTAGACAAATGCGCAGCGCTTGGCAACGAAGTCGGCGCTCGCAAAATTGCGCAACGCGGGCCGCAAAACTACCAACTCAACGATTTACATATCGGCTGATTCGTCATTTGGCAGACCAAGAAAAAGCCCGAGGCCTTGCGGCGTCGGGCTTGAGTAAACGATAAATCCGTTTTCTGATCGTTTGAGAATCAGGGTCTGCTTGCCGTTGGAAACGGCCATGCAGCTTGCGGATTTAAAGTGGTTTGCGCATGAGCGACGGCAGCGGGTGCTTTCGCGGCTTTCTTGGGCGCAGGTTTTTTAGCGGCCTTTTTAGGGGCTGCTTTCTTGGCAGCAGGTTTTTTCGCGGCTTTCTTCGCAGCAGGCTTTTTCTTAGCTGCTACTTTTTTTGCTGGCTTTTTAGCTGCGGCTTTTTTAGCTACGGCTTTCTTCGCAGCAGGCTTTTTCTTAGCTGCTACTTTTTTTGCCGCTGGCTTTTTGGCTGCAGCTTTTTTAGCTGCTGGCTTCCTCGCTGCGACCTTCTTGGCTGCCGGCTTTTTAGCGGCTACTTTTTTCGCGGCTGGCTTTTTAGCTGCCACTTTCTTTGCTGGGGCCTTCTTTTTAGCGGCCGATTTTTTTGCAGTTGCCATTTCTTTTCTCCTAGATCAATTTTTTAGATCGTTGAGTGAAAACACTTTGCACCGGTTGGTAGCATGCAAAGCGATTCATGGCGCTGGACCCGGGTCCAACCCCATGAACACGTTGAGTCCGTCACAACACCTCGTAAGTGGGTGTTTATGGAAGTGACGAACAAATTCAGGGACATATGGTTTTAAAAATCAGTCCCAAGACAAAGCACCGCCAGATTGGTATTCAATCACGCGGGTTTCAAAGAAATTACGTTCTTTTTTCAGGTCGATCATCTCGCTCATCCAAGGGAATGGATTTTCCTCGTTGGGAAATAACTGCTCGAGACCAATTTGTGTGGCGCGGCGATTCGCGATATAGCGTAAATAGCCTTTGAACATTGATGCATTGAGACCCAACACGCCACGCGGCATAGTGTCTTCGGCATAACGGTATTCGAGTTCAACCGCTTGCATGAACAAGCCTTTGATCTCTTCTTTGAAAGACGCTGTCCACAGGTGTGGGTTTTCGAGTTTGATTTGGTTGATCAAATCAATGCCGAAATTGCAGTGCATCGACTCGTCGCGCAAGATGTATTGGTATTGCTCTGCAGCACCCGTCATCTTGTTTTGGCGACCGAGTGCCAAGATTTGGGTAAAGCCAACGTAGAAGAAGAGACCTTCCATCAAGCAGGCAAACACAATCAGAGACTTGAGCAGGGTTTGATCGGTCTCTGGCGTGCCAGTATGGAAGTGGGGGTTCATGATGGCTTCGATGAAGGGGATCAGGAACTCATCTTTGTCGCGGATAGATTTAACTTCGTGGTAAGCGTTAAAAATTTCACCCTCATCAAGTCCCAAGGACTCAACGATGTATTGGTAAGCGTGGGTATGGATAGCCTCTTCAAACGCTTGACGCAACAAGAACTGGCGGCACTCAGGCGCTGTGATGTGGCGGTAGGTACCCAACACAATATTGTTGGCTGCCAAAGAATCGGCAGTGACGAAAAAGCCGAGGTTACGCATGATCAAGCGGCGCTCGTCATCGGTCAAACCGTTAGGGTCTTTCCATAAGGCAATGTCGCGCGTCATGTTCACTTCTTGCGGCATCCAGTGGTTGGCGCACGTAGCGAGGTATTTTTCCCAAGCCCATTTGTATTTGAAAGGCACCAACTGGTTCACATCGGTGTGGCCATTGATGATGCGCTTGTCTGATGCATTGACGCGACGCGCGCTAGTGGCGGAAGCTGTAGACGCAGCAGAAACTGGGGTGGTGGGTGTTGGGATAACTGGTGCTTTTGCACCGTCATCCAAAGTGCGCGTAGCAACTGGCGCTTGGGCACTATGGGAAGTTGGAGAGGGAGGGGTATCCATCAGGCGGCTACTCATGCCGCTTGCGAAAGGTGGTGCTGCTGAAGTTTTAACTTCTTCGTCCCAGGTCAACATAGATTATTTTCCAATTCAATGATTATCAATGCAATGCACCCAAACGCAAAGCGTTGCGTGGGTGCGGAGCGGATTTGTGTTGTGCAAATACAAATATGTGTAGATGCCAAATTACTGACAAGCTTCGCAAGTCGGATCATCGACTCCGCAAAACTTGACGTCGGTGGCGGCCACTGCACTCAACTGCTGTGCTTGTGCGGCCATCGCTGCAGCTTCAAGCGCACTCAGTCCACCGGTCGGCGAGCCTGAGGACACTGAATTGTGTGAGCCTGCTTGCACCGTAGATTTCTCGACTTGTTGTGCGCTAGAAGTACGGAGGTAGTAGGTGGTTTTTAATCCACGTAACCAAGCCAGCTTGTAGGTCTCGTCTAACTTCTTGCCGGATGCACCTGCCATGTAGATATTGAGCGATTGCGCTTGGTCGATCCACTTTTGGCGACGCGATGCGGCTTCTACCAACCACTGAGGCTCCACCTCAAAGGCAGTGGCGTACAAGGATTTGATCTCTTGTGGCACCCGGTCGATGGGGCGTAATGAACCGTCAAAGTGTTTGAGGTCCATGACCATCACGTCGTCCCACAAACCCAGGCGCTTCAAGTCACGCACTAGGTAGCTGTTGATCACCGTGAATTCGCCAGACAGGTTGGACTTGACCGACAAGTTGCCAAAGCAAGGCTCGATGGAAGCGTCAACACCAATGATGTTGGAGATCGTCGCGGTTGGCGCAATCGCCACGCAATTGGAATTGCGCATGCCGTCTTTGGCAATTTTGTGGCGCAATGATTCCCAGTCCAAAGTGGTGGAGCGGTCCACATCTAAATAACCACCGCGCGCAGAAGCGAGAAGGTCTAAAGAGTCCAAAGGCAAAACGCCTTGGTCCCACAAAGAACCTTTGTAGCTGGCATATTGGCCACGCTCTTTCGCGAGTTCGGTCGATGCCCAATAAGCGTAGTAGCAAACGGCTTCCATCGAGCGGTCAGCAAACTCGACAGCGGCTTGTGAGGCGTAAGGAATGCGCATTTCGTACAAGCTGTCTTGGAACGACATGATGCCCAAACCAACAGGGCGGTGGCGCAGGTTCGAGTCGCGCGCTTTTTTCACGGCGTAGTAGTTGATGTCGATCACGTTGTCGAGCATGCGCATCGCGGTAGAGATGGTGCGCTTGAGTTTGTCGTGGTCGAGTTCTTGTCCGTTGGCGCCTTCGATCAAGTGCTGAGACAAATTGACCGAGCCGAGGTTACAGACCGCGGTTTCAGTGTCGCTGGTGTTCAACGTGATTTCAGTGCACAGATTAGATGAGTGCACCACACCAACGTGTTGCTGAGGCGAGCGCACATTGCATGGGTCTTTGAAAGTGATCCATGGGTGGCCAGTTTCAAACAACATGGTCAACATCTTGCGCCACATGTCGGTAGCTTGGACGGTTTTGCTGGGTTTGATTTCGCCGCTCTTGGCTTTGGCTTCGTAAGCCACATAGGCTTTCTCGAATTCCGCGCCATAGAGGTCGTGCAAGTCGGGGACATCGGAGGGAGAGAACAAGGTCCACTCGCCTTTTTCCATTACGCGACGCATGAACAAGTCTGGAATCCAGTTGGCTGTGTTCATGTCGTGGGTGCGTCGGCGGTCGTCACCGGTGTTTTTACGCAACTCTAAGAATTCTTCGACGTCTAAGTGCCAGCTCTCCAAGTAGGTGCAAACTGCGCCTTTGCGCTTACCACCTTGGTTCACCGCCACGGCGGTGTCGTTGACGACTTTTAAGAATGGCACCACGCCTTGTGATTCGCCATTGGTGCCCTTGATGTGGCTGCCCAATGCGCGCACGCGGGTCCAGTCGTTGCCCAAACCACCTGCGAATTTAGAGAGCAGCGCGTTTTCTTTGATCAGCTCATAAATGCCATCTAGGTCGTCAGGCACGGTTGAAAGGTAGCAGCTAGAAAGTTGTGAACGCAAAGTGCCGCTATTGAACAAAGTTGGTGTGCTCGACATGAAGTCAAACGACGACAAGACCTCGTAGAACTCAATCGCACGTGCTTCGCGGTCGATTTCTTTCAGGGCCAAGCCCATCGCGACGCGCATGAAAAACGCTTGTGGCAACTCGATGCGTTGTTTGCGCACGTGCAAGAAGTAGCGGTCATACAGAGTTTGCAGACCGAGGTAGTCAAACTTCAAGTCGCGACCGGCTTTGAGTGCTGAGCCCAAACGCTGCAAGTCAAACTGCAGCATTTGTGGGTCGAGCAATTCGTTGTCAACGCCCTTTTTGATGAACTGTGGAAAGTACTGCGCGTAGTGCTGACCCATGTCGGCGTGCAGGACTTCTTTGCCCAGCACTTCTTTGGCGATGGTGTGCATCAGCAAACGTGCGGTGGCGTAGGTGTAGTCGGGGTCTTTTTCAATCAAGGTGCGGGTGGCCAAGATCGCGGCTTTGTACACCTCGTCCATCGGTACGCCGTCGTAGAGGTTGCGCATGGTCTCGGCCATGATGGGCTCAGGACGCACATCCGCGCCCAGACCGGCGCAAGCATCGTTGATTAAGCGCTGTAGATGCTGAAGGTCCAACGGCACGCGTTGGCCACCTTCGAGCACATGCATGGTGGGGGCAACTGGTGCGGCTTGTTCTTTGGTGTGGGCGCGCTCTTGGGTGCGGCGTTCGCGGTAGAGCACGTAGGCACGGGCAATTTCGTGGTGACCGCCACGCATGAGACCGAGTTCTGCTTGGTCTTGTACATCTTCAATATGAAAGGTGCCGCCGCCTGGACGAGAACGCATCAGGGCGCGAACCACGCCTTGGGTCAAAACATCGACAGTTTCGCGCACGCTGGCAGATGCCGCGCCTTGGGTGCCATGCACGGCCAAAAACGCCTTCATCATGGCAACAGCAATCTTGGCGGGTTCGAAAGGAACTACCGCGCCATTGCGGCGAATAATTTGGTAGTGGGCCAACAAGGTCGGGCTGTCGGCGCTGATGCGGTCTTGGGTAGATGCGGGGAAAGGTGTTGGATTAATTTTTGTAGTGGATTCAACAAGTTGCATGTCGTTTTTCTTCCTGTTATTCAATTCGTGTGTGCGGGCGGCTTGCAACTTGAAAGTCGAACTTTTAAAAAGTGAAGCATCGCGTCCCCACACTATATCTGGTGTCTATGACTCCATCAAGGCACTAGGGGTAGTGTTTTCAAGGATATGCCGGTTTTTTCTTCCACATGGCAAAACCGTCATCAATTTTTCGCAAGACGACTCCCGAATCAAGCCATGTAGAGACTGGGGTTTTTAAATAAAAGCTTTGTTTCATGCGCTTTTTGAATGCATTTGCTTCGCCAATGCCCAAGAAATTAGGTATGCGTCTACTGAAGCCAAAATTGGCAACCTATCCCAACATAGGGGAAGCAATTAAATATTTTTTTTGACTATTTTTTCGCCCAAGCGGGCAGCCGGAAAAAATGAATTTGAAAGTACTAATTTATCTTGGAGTAACTGCCAATCAAAACCTGCACCTGGGTCCAACTTGCGTCCAGGCGCGATGTCTTCGTGGCCTGCGATGTGCGCAATGGGGTAGTTGCTGACAAGTTGTTTGCACAAAACAGACAGCGTGTCGTATTGCGCTTTTTCAAACAATTCGCCTTCTAAACCTTCGAGTTCAATGCCAATCGAATCGTCGTTGCAGTTGTCGCGTCCGCGGTAATGCGACACGCCAGCATGCCACGCTCTTTTGTCACAACTCACAAACTGCAACAGGCCGCCATTACGTCGAATCACAAAGTGGGAAGAGACTTGCATATCGCGAATCTGCGAAAAGTAGGGGTGGGCGTCCCAATCAAGTTGGTTGGTAAATAGCGCTTCTATCTCTGTGCCGCCATAGACGCCAGGCGGCAAACTGATGGAGTGGATGACCAGCAAGTCAACCAGCGCATGGCTTGGCCGCTCACCAAAGTTGGGGGAATCTATGCGCTGGGCGCGAGACCACCAACCGTCTAGCCAGTGCGTAACCGCAAGGTTCACGCACGTCCCTCGTGCTGTTGCAAATGTTGGGGGCTGCAGTAAGCCGTTTGCGTACCGTTGGATTTTGCTGGACCCAATACGGCTTCATTTTCAGGAATATGCAAGCCACAGTGCGCACAGGGCAGCATGACATTCGATCCCTTGTTTTTTTTAGAAGGTGAATTAGAGCCGCTGCGCTGCTGACGAATCCACCACAAACCGGCAAAAATGATTGCCACCCAAATCACATATTTCATGGCGTGCGGCCCAAGATCACTTCCATGACAAAGCGTGAGCCCACGTATCCAAGTAGCAACAAACCGGAGCCTGCATACAAAAACCGAATGGCGGTGCGTCCGCGCCAGCCCAAACGCTGGCGACCGATCAGCAAGACTGCGAAGGTCGCCCAAGACAGCACCGAGAAGACTGTCTTGTGGTCCCAACGCCAAGCCGTATTGGCGCCATACAAACTATCGCCAAACAACCAACCGGCTAAGAGTGTGGCGGTCAGCAAGACAAAGCCTGCCGAGACAAAGCGAAATGTCAAACGCTCCAAAGTGAGGATTGGCACATCAATCGAGGCATCGACGGCCATGCGCATATTTTTTTCCGCTTGCGACAAAATAGTGGCGTGAACCAAAGCGGCGGCAAAAAGTCCATAGGACGCAATGCCTAAAGCCCAATGCAATGGAAGCAAGGGCGATGCATTGGTATGCATGGGCGCACCAGGGAAAACGGCCGCAATCAACACCACCGAGGCGCCTAAAGCCATCAAGGTCCAGCGGGTTTGCAGTCGCGGAAACCAATGCTGCTCCAACACATAAAAGGTCAGCATCAACCACACGGTGACCGACAAAGCAGGCGCAAAACCAAAGCGCATCACGCCATCTTGCGAGCCAAACAATGCAAAGGCCAACCCCGAGGCATGGAGCAACCAAGGTACCACCAACCAGCGGTGGCCGTATCCGGGACCTAGGCGAGGGCCCATCCACGCGGTGAGCGCGTAGGCGAAAGCGGTGGGTATTCCTAACCAAAGGTTGGGAGAGATGTCACTGGCTAAAATCATGTGGCAAGTTTAGCGTTTTGCTCGACGCATCCAATGAACCCCCCACGGGGATAAATATGGCTTCAGCCCTTACCGACAAACTCTCCCGTCTCGTCAAACAAATCAGCGGTCAGGCACGCATCACGGAAAGCAATGTGGCTGATATGTTGCGCGAAGTGCGCATGGCCTTGTTAGAGGCCGACGTGGCATTGCCCGTCGTGCGCGACTTTATCGCCCGCGTCAAAGACAAAGCCTTAGGCCAAGAAGTCGTCGGTTCTTTGCAACCTGGTCAAGCTTTGGTCGGCATCGTCAACCAAGAGCTCGCCGCGACCATGGGCGATGGCGTCAGCGATCTAAATTTAGCTGCGCAACCCCCAGCAGTTATTTTGATGGCTGGTTTGCAAGGTGCCGGTAAAACCACCACTACCGCCAAACTCGCGCGCTGGTTAATCCAGCAGCGCAAAAAGAAAGTGTTGACGGTGTCGGGCGACGTCTACCGCCCTGCAGCGATCGAGCAACTGAAAACCGTTACCGCACAAGTCGGTGCCGAATGGTTCCCCAGCAGCGCCGACCAAAAACCGCAAGACATTGCGCGTGATGCGCTGGACTACGCGCGCAAGCATTACTTTGATGTGTTGCTGGTTGATACCGCCGGCCGCTTAGGTATTGACGAAGCCTTGATGCAAGAAATCCAAGCCTTGCACAACGTTTTGAACCCCGTCGAAACCTTGTTCGTGGTTGACGCGATGCAAGGCCAAGACGCGATCAACACCGCCAAAGCATTTAAAGACGCATTGCCACTGACGGGCATTGTGTTGACCAAACTCGACGGCGATTCACGCGGTGGCGCGGCATTGTCTGTGCGGCAAATCACCGGCGTGCCGATCAAGTTTGCGGGTACCAGCGAAAAAATGGATGGCTTGGAATTGTTCGATGCCAACCGCCACGCACAGCGCGTGTTGGGCATGGGCGACATATTGGCCTTGGTGGAACAAGTCACCGCAGGCGTTGATATGGCGGCCGCCCAAAAATTGGCCGACAAAGTCAAACGCGGCGACAACTTTGACTTGAACGACTTTCTCTCGCAAATTCAACAAATGCGTTCGATGGGCGGCTTGTCAAACTTGATGGACAAACTGCCAACCCAAATGGCGGCCAAAGCAAAGGACGTGGATATGGGCAAGGCTGAGAAAGATATCGGTCGCAAGCAAGGCATCATCCACAGCATGACTGACTTAGAGCGGCGCAAACCCGAGCTCATCAAAGCCACACGCAAACGCCGCATTGCTGCTGGCGCCGGTGTTCAGGTGCAAGACGTGAACCGTTTGCTCAAAGAGTTTGAGCAAATGCAAGACATGATGAAAAAAATGCGCGGTGGCGGCTTGATGAAGATGATGAAGCGCATGGGCGGCATGAAAGGCATGCC
>Ga0214921_10008114_pt1 | contig 13743 bp, 10 predicted proteins | sample LL1505_MetaG_FD_177992 | JGI IMG/M metagenome (GOLD analysis project Ga0214921, IMG submission 177992) | Freshwater microbial communities from Lake Lanier, Atlanta, Georgia, United States - LL-1505 | ecosystem: Environmental > Aquatic > Freshwater > Lake | place: USA: Georgia | collected... | reverse complement strand
CAAAGGTATATATACCTTAATCGTGACTTTCTTTACTCCCTTCCGCGCTAAGTCCGCCACGTTTTCTTCAAAACAACCCTCGCACCCCGCGTCTGGGCGCGTCCCGCAACCGCGGGATTCGCGCATTCAAACCCTGCGAAGCTCTGCAAGGTTTACCGAGACTGAGCGAAGCAGGGCGGCCTTCACCCTCGTCGAACTCTTGGCCGTGATTGGGATCATGGGACTCCTTGCCGCAGTTGCCGTGCCCGCCCTCAAAGGCCTCACGGGAAGCGGAGGGCGCAAACAAGCCCTCAGCCAAGTGATCGGCGCCCTGGAAATCGCCCGAAACACCGCCATTAACAATGGAACCAACGCTGCCGTTATCTTCCCGGATTCCACATCCGACTCCACATTTGGTGGCGCACAAAATCCGTACCGATACCGGTCGATGGCAGTCGTTACGTGGAATCCAACGAACACAAATTCTCCGCCAACTATGCTCGGCTCATGGATTGTTCTGCCCCAAGGGGTCGCCTTTTTTCCCAACTCGCTAAAATCCACAAACCTACCTACGGTGACAAATATCTCAGTCCGGATTTTAACAAGCTCAATCCAAGTAAATTCCCCCGCAATCGTTTTTCAGCCCGATGGCGGTTTATCGGAAGACTACAACCCGCTCCCCACTAACGGTATTGCATTCTTCGAAGGAACCGTCACCGGCGCGTTAATCAATACCAATTCCAAAATGACCAACTTCGAAACTGTCCGTCTCACCCGCTACACAGGTCGAACCAGACCCACACTCGCCCCCAAACCATGAAAACCAACCCTGAGGCTACGTGCCGACGTTTTCCAGCAGCGTTCAGCCTGACCGAAGTCGTCATAGCCATGGGCGTAGCCGCCGTTGCTTTCACCTCCATCATAGCTCTCTTCCCGCTTGGCCTCAATATGAGCAAAGAAAGTTACGAGGCCACCCAAGCCGCCCTGATTGCCCAAAGTATTCTTGCCGACTTGCGTGATCAAAACAGCTCCACCTCAGGCAAACTAATCCAAAAGTCCGGCACGAATGCAATGGCGAACGCGAATTACGAGATCATCCCAATGACCGGCACTTCTGGACCCCTTGCCGACCGCTATATTTATTTAGCTTACGACCAGCAAATCCGCAACGACTCGTCCAATAATCCTATTATGCTTCGACCTAGTCTTAGTAGTACTAACGAACTCCCTTGGTTTACCAAAGGAACGAACGGCCCTATTGTTCTAGTCAAAGTCTCGATCAAAAACACCTTTCGAATGTCGGCCACTGGGAAATCGAATCCTCAAAGGGTGGACGTCACCGTCGAAAGCCCCGCCAATGCACCCGCCACGAACCGAGTCCAATATATTTTTAGCGGAGTCATTCCCCAAACATGAACCTCTCCCCATATCTCTTATTAAGAAGGCTATTACGGATCGAAAATCATACTTACGCTACCCCGGTCCACGTCCGTTCCACGATTGAGTCTCCCCTTATCCCCTTCTTCCGAAGCAGACTTGCCAAAGCTTTCACCCTGATCGAGCTGATGGCTGCTACCACGGTGCTTTCCGTCATTCTCCTGATGATGGTCGGAATGCAGGATCAGATGTCGAAAGCCTGGTCCAATGCCAATCGCCGGACGGATGCCACGCGTGAGGCTCGCGCCGCCTGCCTCCTTATGGCCCAAGACCTATCCACCTTTGCGATGCGGGGAAAATCTTTTGGCCAATACGACAGCTTTCCAACCAATCTGACAACTGCCCCTGTTCCTTTCTACTACTACAGCGGATCGGGGGGACTTGCCCCAGGGGGCGCTCCGAATTGCGCCCAATTTTTTGGCTTAATTCCTCAAGCCAGCAAAAGCAATAACACTGCCGATATCGCCCTTGTTGGGTACTATATCGCTTCAACGAATCAGACAAACGTCAACGGCTTTACCACCACTAGCTGGAATCTTTTTCGTTATTATATCCCACCCTCCAATGCAGCGAGCGGGATCGCAACCTGGCTTTCCTCCCCCAATGGGACCGCCGCCGCACTATTTACAAACATACAAACCAATAGCGAAATCCTCGCCCGGAACGCATGCAATCTACAGATCAAAGTTTACGGAAGCACTACGGCCCTTGTCACAAATGGCCTCAATTTCAGCAATGTCGTATCCACCTCCAGCAAAGATTTTTACAGGGGCAACAAAATGGGAATTGAACTCTCTTTTTACCCCGAAGACTCGGCCCAAAAAATCACTAATTCCGCTTGGATGAATGCGACAAATATCCAGAAATACGCACGCTCCTTCGAATTTAAGATCGATTGCCCTAAAAACTGACAATCCCCATGCAAACCATTTCCAAAAGAAAATCCTGGAAATCCTCTCCTAGCTTCGCACTGATCAGCGTTCTCGCCCTTGTCTCCCTCGCCGCTCTTACCGCCACCGCTTTCCTGGCTTCGGCCCGGCTCGAGCGGCAAGCCACGAGTTCCATCGGCAACGCCACGCGCCTCGAGATGGCTTTGGATTCTGGCAAAATCTGCGCTTCTCAGGTCATCGGCGATAACACTCAACCGGATGTGGGCAATACTCACGTTATCCTCTACTGGAGGACGAACTGGACTGACGAACTCGGCTACCCCTTCATTGGCCAGATCAGAGCAAGCAACACCGCTTCTTGGTACTACTTCCCTTTATTTAGTCCAGCTGGCCTTACCAATCTTAACACGAATAACTATCAAACCGCCATGCGGTTCACCAACACCCACCAAGGCGCTTTTTCAAACGAGATGCAGAGCAATATGACATCAAAATACACAAATGGCTTTGCGGCAAATCCCGGTTTGAACCACCCAACCTGTGTTCAGATTCCGCTGCTTGGCGGTCGCACCTCTCCCCCCGTGGGCTGGGTTTATCTACATCAAGAAAAGAGAAAGCTGGGCAGTGCCCTCACCAACACCTCCCCTGTCGTTCGTATCGCCTGGTTTACCGAAGACTTGGAAGGCCTCATCGATGCCGAGCGCATGGGCGCAACAACCAGCCGCTCCACCGGCACCAATTCAGAAGAAGTATCCTTAGCCAGCGCGAGCGATTCAAGCGGTGCTCTTATCGCTAGCATCGCCAATTTCACGAATAACCGCAAAGCGTACATTTCTTATGGCCTTCTCTCTTCCACAAGCGTGAGTGGCTTGGCAAATCCAACCAACGCCCGTTACTTCGCCAGTGGACTTCGCTCCTGGGCGCCCACCAACGCCGCATCTCCAACCAACGGAGCGCTTGCCTGGATTCCCGTCGGAATTCCTGTTGGTGGCTCCAACACCGCTCCCCTTGGCTACTCCAATCAGGGCTACACTAAATTCAACTTGAATAATCTCGCCACTAATTCGGGTCCTGATCCTGTTGCCACCATTGCGCAGGTGATCACCTCGAACCTTTCGACAAATTTCCTCGACCGTGCAGGGGGGCTCACCAACAACAACCGGTTTGACTACGCAAAATGCATCGCCGCCAATATTGTGGATTACATAGATTCTGATTCCACGCCTTCCATTCAGACAGGACCAAATGGATATCGCGGGTGCGAAGCTCTCCCTTTGGTAAGCGAAGTGGCCATGAGCATCCAATGGACCAACCAGGTCAAAACCGGAGTTCGATACGAGGAAGAGTTTGAAGTGGTCCATGTAGTGGAATTTTGGAATATGTTCAACAAGCCATTCAATGGAACGGTTGACTTCGGTTATAATTCCACACTCGAAGCCCAAGTGGGATTGACTCCTAAATTTGCTTTAAACAACACCAACTACATTACGAGCGGCAAACTCACCAACAGCTATAGCCTAATCCTTCAACCGAACGAAGTTCGCGCCTACGCATCGCCACCCATCCGCTATAAGGTGTTGAGCGGACTAGTTACGGAACCGGTTTTCGGAGGGACTTCACCCAAGAATAAAGCCACGAATGACGGATTTATCACCTTCGGCAGGCCAGGCTCCCCCACTGCCGACAACTATACCAGTGGTTGGACTCTCTCAGCCGGAGGCTTGATCTATGACCAGACAACCGCGATTGAGGAACCCACCTTCACCGTTCGATGTGAAAAGTACGCATCGACAGCAGCCTTCCGAAGCCCCGACTTTAAAAACCATCAACCCAGCCTTCGCTTAGATCCCCCTAATAAGATTGGAGAAGTGCGATTCGGCACTGGGGACTTGCGGATCACTTATTTTTCTACCAATACCAACGACCCAAATAACCATGGTATTTTCAATGCGAGCACGTTTGATGCAAGCGGGAGCCTAGGATACCGCAACACGATCTGGGCTTACACGGCTCGTAAGGGCTCTACCACCCAACCCTCTGTTTGGTTGGACGGCGGCCATGCAAATTCTCCACGGGGGACAAAGCAAGTTCCAGGAGTCGACACTAGAGTTTATACGGCAGGCACAGTCACAGTGAATCCTGTCTTTGCCCCTGCGTTAGTCGCTCGTGTTCCGACCACAGCCATCCAGAACGAGGCACCCGCTTATATTACCAATACACCGATGACGAATATTTTTGAGCTGGGAAGAATTTTCGATCCGATGCAGTGGCAAACCGCCATCTCCATGACCCCCTCCAACCCACAGGCTGTTAACCCCACCAATATCACAACCAGTAGCACGAATGATTATCAACAGGGCGGGGGCAACACACTTCGCATCGGTCGAGCCGAACACCAACGCTTTGCTTTCACGAATATTTATAACGAGGCAACTGCTATTCCCATTCCGAATATGGGAATGTCCTCAGCCGCGCTACTCGATCTCTTTTGCCTCACCAACGGAACGAGCCCAAATGGAGGTCCTTACTCTTTAGGGGGCGGGAAAATAAACCTCAATACCGCTCCTGCCCCTGTCCTACGCGCTCTTGCTGGAGGGATCCTTCTCACAAACGATCCCGCACAAGTACCTGCAAACTACACCCTCCCACCTGCCATGGCTGAAGCCTTTGCCCAAGGCGTCATGCGTTTTCGCTCGAAATACCCTTTTCTTACTCCCAGCCACCTCTCTTTTATCGGCACCGACCCAGCTTGGCCCAATACGAACTCATGGCCCACCAACTCTGTCTTTGGAAACACAAATACGATCACCCTTGACACTAATGCACCTGGAAATACGTTTGGGTCAACAGCTAGGCTCAGTGTCACACAGTCGAGCGACCAAGCGGCCGAGGAGTGGTTCTCTAAAATCTTTGCGCTATCTTCTTATCAGAGTCACAACTTTCGTATTTACGTAGTTGCCCAACTCGTTGCCACTAACTCGTCCGGCACCAACGCCATCGGCCCGCTCGCGAGGAAATTTTACCAAATCTATGCTCGGAACACTAATAATTCCGGCCTAGTCGTGACACCAAACACTAGTTACAGAAATAATACGATTTACACATGGACACCGGCCATCAACACAATCGACATCTATAAATCGACCTACTAAACTGAACCACAATGGTTCGAATCTTCTTACTAAAAATGAAATACAGATTGCGTTTTATCTTCATTCCCCTGCTGTTCCTTGGCACGACATCGAAGGGATCAGCCCAAGTCGCTTTGGCCAATTTCGGGCCTGATCAGAAGCCGGTTGGCATTTTTATGAAAACAAGCGGTGGAGAAGCCTTGAAACTTGGCGATTTTCCCGCAGGACAAGCCACCGGATTTATGAGCCTCGAGCCTCGACAAACCGAGTTTATATTTGAGCATCCCACCCTTGGGAAAAAGGGCATCTCCGTCCATCCGAGTAATAGCCCAACTTGCATCCTCTACTCCACTATCAGGATCATGCCTCCAGAAAAGGATAAGCCCGCAGAACCGGTACTTGCCCCGCAAAAACTGTTACTCGGCCAACCGCGCGCCAAGGGTTATAGGGCCATCAATCTATGCACTAACTTGATTGTATTTTCTGTGGATGGAAAAAAAGTGCAGTGCAAACCTGGGACCGATGAAAGCGGCTTCGTGGAGCTTAGTTCATCCCAACGTGCCACGATTGCAAGGGAAGACGGCACTGATCCTATTACGTATAGCCCAGAGGAACCCAGCCCTTTTGTCGTTTTTTTCTTTCCCACGGGCGATAAAAAGTCCTTTGGATGGACCGCTCAGCCTGAGCCAGCCATCACAAAGTAGTCTGCCTAAAAGGAGTCTACCCTTTCCGAACCCCCTCTACTTTTCTAAAATCTTTCTTTCAAAAAAAAGTACGTGTCAATTCTCTCGCCCCATACTTTTCTGTTTCCCGATGCCCGCCTAAGATCAAATTGATTCCCAATTCCTTTGCCTTCACCTCTGTCGGATAATCCACCTCGCCTGTCATCAGTGTGTCCAACCCCGCCCTCACCACCTGATCCAGATCCCCAAATCCTCCCGTCACAATCCCGATCCGCCGGCAGGTCTTTGGCCCACCACCCAACACCACCGCCTTTCTGCCTGTCACTCGAGTCATCCGATTCACCAAATCCCTCAACTTCCACCTGCCCCATTGCACCTTCCACCCGATTGCCCTGCCCATAGCCACACCGAACGGTTTGCGTTCCAAATCACCCAAACCCAAGGCCCTCAATAGTCCTATCGAATTTCCCAACTCCGGATGCGCATCCAACGGGAGATGCGACGAGTAAATCGCCATTCCCAATCTCTTCGCCTCCCGAATCCGTTTCGCCCGTATCTTCCGATCCAACGCTGAATTCCCCCAAAATAGGCCGTGATGAACGATCAGAAAATCCACCTTCTCCTTACCCGCTTTTCGAATCGATTCGATATCCGCATCCACTGCCCATCCGATTTTTTTAATCGTCCCACTATGGGTCACCTGCAATCCATTCTTTGCCCCAGGATAGTCTCGGAACTTTTTCGTCTCCAATACCCGATCACACTCTTTGGCTAGTTCGCGTGGGCTCATAACTGATTTGTATCCCAAAGATGCTTCGAATCCAAACCCGTGGCGCCCACCAATGGGCGCCCTACATATCACCGACCCACCCGTGCTCTTTTTAAATCCTCATGTAGGGCGGGCACTTTGCCCTCCATCAGACGTCACACCATCAAGCTAGATCGCAGATTTTTCTCAAACGCTGTATATCTTTAAACCATCCCTAACCCTCATGAATCCCCAACCCTCCGTTGTCCTAGAACACTCCTCTTTCCTGATCGTCGATAAACCGGCCGGTTGGCTCGTCCACCCCACCCGCCCCGATGGCACTTTCACCCTCATCGACTGGCTTCGCGACCAGTATCCCGATGAATTCCTTTCGCTCGTCAGCCGACTCGACCGTGAAACCAGTGGACTCCTCCTGGTGGCAAGGGGCAAAGAGAACGCCTCCCTCTTTGGCAAAATGCAGCAACGTCGGGAAATTCAAAAAAACTACCTAGCCTTAGTCCACGGTTGCCCGCCAAGTTCCGGTCTGATCGACCAGCCCCTCGACCGACTCGGCAAACATCAACCCAGCCGAATTTATATGCGGCAAGCCGTCATCCCAGGCACCTACCCCGCCCAGACAGAGTTCAAAACTCTCGAAACACGTTCCCACTTCAAGTTTGGAGAAATAAGCCTTGTCCAGGCGACTCCTAAGACCGGCCGACTCCACCAAATCCGTGCACATTTCGAATTTGTCGGGTTTCCAGTCCTAAATGACAAGATTTATGGTCAAAAAGATGAAGTATTCATAGACTATATCGATAAAGACACTAGAAATGTGCCTAAAATGGCGAGACATAGCTTACATTCCTCGAAATTGTCCTTTGTTTTCGGCGCAGAGGCGATTTCTCAGGAAATTGGCCTGCCAGAGGATCTGGCCGAAATTTGGAATCAAGCAAGACCCATTGGTCGCGCCTTAAATCACGTGGAGAATCGGTAGGGCGGCCAGTCCCTTGGCCGCCTCATTGGACCTTCAATTTTATGAATACACCCGCAGCAGGCTAGAACAGCCCGCCCAACCAAGCTTAAAATTTAAGTTTGAGCTCTGACCCCGACCGCATATGAAATCGCCTATGCACTCCCCCATCTACCGGCTCCCTCCCTTTAAGGTCGATAAGGTCATGTTGGCCACAGCCGAAACGATCGACTGGAGCCTCAAACTCCTCGGCATCCCACCTCTCTGGAAAGAAACCCAAGGCGAAGGCATCAAGGTCGCCGTTCTAGATACCGGAATCGCCCTCGAACATCCTGACCTTCAACCCGCGATTCTAGAAGCCCGCGACTTCACCCGCAGTCCTTCAGCAGCCTACGACGCCCAAGGTCACGGTACTCACGTCTCGGGCATCATTGCCGCCAGACGCAACGCCAAAGGAATCGTCGGAGTCGCTCCCCAATCCAAAATTATCGTGGCCAAAGTTCTTAACGATGAAGGCGCCGGAACCTCCCAAGACATCGTCGCCGGCATCCTCTGGGCAATCGCATCCGGGGCCGACATCCTCTCGATGAGTCTGGGCAGCCCAGAACCCGACGAAGAGATTCACCAAGCCCTCCTTAACGCTATCTCGAAAGGCATCTTCGTGATCACCGCCGCTGGCAACGAAGGCCCTGACCTCGACACCGTCGGCTATCCAGCAGGCTTTCCTGAAATGGTGGCAGTGGGTTCGATCGATCGCCGAAAACGGCTCTCCCAATTCTCATCTCGTGGCCGACAGGTCGATGTCGTCGCTCCAGGCGATGAGATCACCTCCTGCTATCCTCCCCGCAGTTATGCCACCCTCAGCGGCACCTCGATGGCTACCCCCTTCATCTCCGGCGTAGTTGCCCTCGCTCTGGCGAAACACCGAAAAATGGGAGGAAAGACGCCCCTGCGCACCCAGCAGGACCTGATCGAACACTTGTGCCGCACCTCCGCCGATGCCGGGTTAGACGGCTTCGACCCTCTCTACGGCTGCGGAATCGTCAATCCGGCAAAGTTGATTAAGGGGTAAGAGAACAATCTTGTAGGGCTCCGTAGCGGCACGCGGCCAATCCGTCACCCTTGCTGTGCTGGCTGCTGAATCTGAACTCCCTGCAAGGGAATCCGCGAAACAATCTTCCCATCATACAAAACATCCAACGAATACTGTCCAGGACTTGGCAATCGCAGCCCCGCAATGTTGAAGATGAAGTTTTGGCTCCAGAAAAACGCCTGAGCAGGAGGTTCCCCCATGGTGAACTCAATCCTTGGACCCCCTTCAGGGAGAATTGCCTTTCCATCCGAATCGATGAAGGAGATCTGAATGGTGTGCTTCCCTTCGTCCCCCGTCCGAAAAAGGAGCCTGAGCGCAATCGAGCAGTGCGGATGCACCGCGGGGTACTGCCTTGCACAGATGGTGTCAAAAGACCCCAAAACACAAAGCTTACCCTGATAATCACTGGCCGAATCTGCAATCAGCGCGGTAAGAACTTCCATCCGTTGAACTCTATCCCATTTTTCACCACTTTGGTAGGGGCGGGTTGGCCTAGCCCGCCTTGGGAATCGTTCGTTCCATAGAATTTCATCGAGGCGACCATGGGACTGGTCGCCCTACCAAAACCCACAAATTTCTAACTCCCTTTGCCTCTTTCTTCACCTTAAACTTCTTTTATGCCCCCTCTTCTCCTCTTCATCATGGCTGGAGGTTCTGGTGAGCGTTTCTGGCCTCTGAGTCGAAAGGCGAAGCCCAAACACCTACTTAAACTTGTTTCCTCAAAAACTCTTCTCGAGGAAACTGTCCTCCGCCTCAAACCCCTGGCACCCCGACCTTCCAATCTCCTGATCCTAACCAATCACGAGCAGATCCCAGGCATCCGCAAAGCCCTGCCCCGCTTCCCCAAAAGCTCGCTGATTCCCGAACCCGCCAAGCGCGATACCGCCCCTGCCGCAGCCCTGGCAACAGCCCTTGCTCTTCGCACCCATCCCGACGCCATTTTGGCACTCCTCCCAGCCGATGCCGTGATCGGAAATGCCCCGATTTTTCGGGCCCAGTTAGCCGCCGCTGCCCGTGCCGCACACAGCTCCCCATCTTTTGTCGCCCTAGGTATCAAACCCTCTTACCCCGCCACGGGCTTTGGATATCTTCACCTGGGTCGAAAGACCCTGCCGCAAATCAAGGGCGGCCCCTTCCTGCATGTTCGTCGCTTTGTAGAAAAGCCATCCTTGGCGAAAGCAAAGACCTTCCTGAAGTCCCACCAGTATGCCTGGAATGCGGGCATCTTTGTTTGGAAAGCCTCCACCTTCCTCGCCGAAGCACGCCGACAACAGCCAGCCCTCGCCCGTTTTATCGAAAAGTTTCCCAAACGCGGTTCCTACGCCTCCTACCTAAAGCGGGAATTTCCCAAGCTACCGAAAATCTCTGTCGACTACGCCATCATGGAAGGTGCGAAATCTGTTCTAGCCATCCAGGCCGCTTTTCCTTGGGATGACGTAGGCTCATGGAGCGCGCTGCCGGCCCACCTACCGACAGATAAGAAGGGAAATACGTTTCGGGGCCCAATCCTCTCGTTGGAAAGTAGAAACACCCTCGCTCTTGCCCATGGAGGTCGTCCTATCGCCCTCCTCGGGACGGAGAACCTCGTGGTCGTCGATACGCCCGATGCCCTCCTCGTCTGCCCCAAAGACCGAGTGCAAGAGGTGAAAAAGCTGATGGGATTGCTACCGACAGAGGTGGTTTAGATTTGGGTAGGGCGGATCATCCGTCGTCCGCTTGTGAAATTGTTGAAAATTGTGTGCCGGTCGTTAGGTAGGGCCGGGTCTACGACCCTGCCGCAGTGGTAAACTGAGCGCGGGAAACTGACCACGGCGGCCCGATGCGTAGATCGGGCCCTACCTAAGCGATGTGATTTTAAGCTTTAGGTAGGGCGACGAGTCCCTTCGTCGCCTCGCTGAATTTTGAAATTTCAAACATCCGCTAGGCGGGCTAGGGACAGCCCGCCCTACCTAACCATCATAGTTCAAGCCTCGGGCGGGCGGACGATTGCCGACCCGCCGGTGGTGGAATCGTTGAATATTGCGTGCCGGTCGTTAGGTAGGGTCGGGTCTATGACCCGACCGCAGTTGTGAACTGAATATTATGAACCCTAAACGGCGGCCCGATGCATAGATCGGGCCCTACCGAATTTGGCAAGAGTCAGATTTAATTTAGAGGCACGGATGAGCGTCTAGCTCATCCTAGGACGACCCAGAGGGTCGTCCGTACCGAGCCCTATGTCTTCTTCCAACTTTCCGGCATTCGGAGCAGCAACGGGCTCACTAACAAAACAATCAGTGGTTTAAACCAGACGTCGGTCGCCAAATAGATCGGCTTTCCCATCCCATCGCACATAAGCCCTATACAGGCGATCGACAGGATTGCTCCCTTCCACCTTCCACCTTTCACCTCGGTCCAATAACTGACAGCAACAAATGCGAGTAGGGGTGAGATGAGCACATAGCTATTTGTCTCAGCCCGCGGATTGAAAATCGTCCAAATCAAGGCGGTAGCGACCCATAATCCCCAGGATCCGTTGATGGAGCCCCCACGCCGATATTTCCAAGCCACGAAGAAGAGAGCCAACCCAGCAGCCACCATCCGAGTCAGCGAGTTCAATGCCAAAGGATTCGGAAATCCCATCCTCTCCAACATGCCAAACATATCGCTCACCCGAAGATTCTCCGGTGTGTAGGAATGAGTCAGTTTTGCCCAAAACTCCACCCACTGACCCCATGCGTATAAGGGACTGGAGTGAGCAAAACCGACCAACCCCATAACCAGTAGCCCAACCAACAAAGCAATCCGCATCCGGGAGAATACCGCAAAGACCAAAAGCCACGGCGCCACCGAAATCGGTTTCAGGATCAAGGCAGTCGTCAATAAAGCTGCCCCTAGATTCCATCTCTCTTTTCGAAGAGCCAAACAGAGCAGTACCAACACGGCCGAAAGAGAAAGATTTGTCTGACCATTATTCAGTGAAGCCAAAGACGCTGGCACAGCCAACAGAACGAGGCAGGCAAAGGTAGGGGTGGTTATCCCTAACCGACCGTGTGGATGACTGAAAAGATTCCCTAGTTTCCACAACGCCCAAGCAAATATCCCAAAACCCAAGCCCCGCCACACAATCTCCCCAAGAATGGGAGGTTGAATCCAATCGATGAGGCTAAATAGAACCGCGAATTGCGGGACGTACAGAAACCCGTGTGTACCTCCCGGATACATCGACTGCCCCATCCACCAGTGAGTCGAAGCAAAACGGTAATTCGGCACTACCCCAGTGCGTGTTGGATTCAGAACAAGATAGAGCGACATTCCCGCGAAAACCGCCGCGAGAATCCCCCACCCTGCGAATTGCCATCGGGAACGCATACGTAATTTCACGCGAAGCCAAAGCGGGATGCAAGCAGGCTTCCATACCGGGGTTCACTCCCCACCCTGCCTTAAAAATCTTTTATCGCTGCTCCGCGGAGGAAAGAAACTCAACTTTGCCCGTGCTCACGTCGTAGACAGCACCAACGATCATAATTTTATTTTCACGAACCAATCGATCCAAAATCCTGCTCTTTTCCCGAATATAGTTCATGGTATTGACAACGTTTTTTCGGGCTACTTCGTCCACAAAAGCTTTCTTCTTATCCTCTCCCCAGCTCGCAAAATCCTTACACTGGGAGGGGTCGATCGAGCCTTGAATGATTCCAACCAACTCGTCTAAGTGGTCACATCCAGTTGCCTCCACCGCTGTTTTGCCTGCCACTTTGAGTTCCACCGAGGCCTTCACGGCCCCGCACGATGTATGGCCCAAAACCATCAAGAGTTTGGCTCCTGCCACCCCGCAAGCGAACTCCAAGCTGCCAATCATTTTGTCCCTCGCCACATTTCCGGCAATACGCGCGACAAACGCCTCTCCCAAGCCCAGATCAAAGATATGCTCCACCGGAGCCCGGCTATCGATACATCCCAACACGGCCGCAATCGGAAATTGCCCTGCAGCGGTCGCTCCCGCCTGTCGCCTCAAATCTCGGACAAGAGGTCGCCCATCCAAAAAACGCTGATGTCCGGCCTTTAAGAGATCCAGAACCTCCCCTGGTTTAATCGAGTTCTGTAACTCCCTGCTCGAATAGTCGGCAAAGGGAACCTGCTCATCAAATCGGCTATACTTCTCCTTGAGTCCCGCCGTTTTAAACTCCACACCATGAGCCTTCGCCGTGACATTTTTGAAATCGGCAAGGAGGTCGAGGATATCGGGATCAATATAATCGGAATTCCGCGCGTCGACCAGGATGGTTCCACCAGCAGGCACATCGAAGAGAGCTTTTTGAAGCGCCGCCCGATTAAAAAAACTAACCTGAGGCGCGAGCTCGATTCTCATTATGTTTCCAGAAAGATGTTTTTCCAGAACCTGATGGATCGGCCTACGAAAGTTACTGTAAAGAATGAAGAGAAGGCTCACCCCCAAGCCGATCAGAATCCCCGTCAGTAAATTGGTGAGCACAATCGCAATGACCGTGATGGCAAACGGAAGGAACTGGTATTTCCCCTCGTCCCACATCTGTTTTATCACCTTCGGACTCGCTAGTTTGTAACCCGTTACAATCAGAATGGCGGCAAGGGCACACAGCGGAATTTGATTCAGCCAACGGGGGAGCAGTGCAACACAACCGAGAAGCAAGACCCCGTGAAAAATAGTGGAGATTTTTGTTTGCGCTCCTGCATTCAAATTTGCTCCCGAACGAACAATCACGCTGGTCATCGGCAAACCACCCAGAAAACCACTCACTATATTACCTGCTCCCTGAGCCAATAGTTCCCGATTCGCCGGACTCTTCC
>Ga0214921_10008112_pt1 | contig 13749 bp, 12 predicted proteins | sample LL1505_MetaG_FD_177992 | JGI IMG/M metagenome (GOLD analysis project Ga0214921, IMG submission 177992) | Freshwater microbial communities from Lake Lanier, Atlanta, Georgia, United States - LL-1505 | ecosystem: Environmental > Aquatic > Freshwater > Lake | place: USA: Georgia | collected... | reverse complement strand
AAAATTATACCAAGTTTTTCATTATGGAATCATGTCCATAAACTAACTTTATCGCACTTTAAATTTTGAGTTTTTTTTAATGATTCTAATAAACTGACTACTTTTATATGTATCTGTATATATTTTTAATTTGTAAAGATTAGGTTATTTTTTGCTTAAAATCATTTATAAAATCTTTCAATTCTAATTTTCCACGCAAAAGAATTATTTTTTCACTTCTTAATGAACTAATCAATGTAGATTTAAATCTTTCTCCTTCTCTTTTTTTTATAAACCTAATATTTTTGGAAAAAAATTTTGCAACTTCTTTAATCGAATATGATTTTGGATTACATATTAAATAACCTTTATTTTTGTTTTCTTTCCATGCATAGAAACATGCTTCAACGGTATCTTTGACGTGAGTAAAAAATCTAGTCTGCGTTCCTGGATATACAACTGTTAAAGGTTTTTTATTTGCATATTGCCAACAGAACACTCCAATCACAGCAGACATTTTTGAATTTATAATTTGCTTTGGGCCATAAACATTATAAAAATACAAAATTTCATATTTTAAATTAAACCATTTATTGAGATTTATTATTAGATTCATATTTTGACCCTTTGAAAATGAATAAGGGGACAAATTCATATCTTCTTGATTATTTCCCAAGCTTGCAGAAGTTGCTGAGTAAATAATTTTTATTTTATTTTTCAAACAAAAACCAATTACTGAATTAGTGCCAATAATATTACTATCAAAACATTTTTGTAAATTTTTAAAACTTTGAAATATTCTAGAAAATTCAGCAAAATGAAAAATTACTTTAATTTTTTTTTTTATTTTATTAAAATGCTTAAAAAAATCTCTCGTGTCTCCTTTTAAATAATTTACTCTACTATCTTGAATATGATTTTTAATTTTTCCTGATGAGTAATTATCTAAACTAATTATATGATAATTAGTTTTTTTCAATAATAACTCAATTAGATTTGAGCCTATAAATCCTGCACCACCGGTTACAATTATGATATTTTTCATTTAAAAACTTGTAAAGCCCAGCAACGTTCTACACTTTCGTGCCATAAGACAAAATGCCATTGGCGTTAAAGGGCTTAACTTTGCCGCTTGGAACGGGATGATGAACCATTTGTTTGCAATAATAACTAATCAGATTTTATATATACTCAAAAAAAGAATTATTTCAACTCTTAATTAAACAAACAAATTATATTTTTTTTTAAAATAGGTAATAATTTCACAGAGATGTTTTTATAATTAAAAATCTCGTTTTATAAATTTTACGAAGCAATAAATGTTTACAGACAAGTCTAGGCGCATTTCCTATTTTCTTTTTGTAATATCTATAATTTATTTCTATTTTTTTTACTTCTTATTAGAATATTTAAAGATATAGAAAATCATAAAAAATTTAATGTCACTAATTTAGCTTTTTTTATATGCCTTAAATACATTTTTTCTTGAAATATTTTCTATAAGAGATTTTTTCTTAAAAACTTATAAAGTAAGTTAAGTTGAAAAAAATATGTAAATAAATCTAGTAGAAAAAAGTTTTAATAGAAATAATTAATTTAAATTTATATAATAATAATTAAATTTATGAAAAAACATAAAATATCTTGGTCTCACAAACTAGTGTACTTTATAATCTAATTTTTTTTGATATATTGTGTAATTTCTATATTCTTTAATTTTAATAAAACTTTGTAACATATTTGAAATCGCTTTTTCATAATCCATTAAAAATGAACATTCTTCTTTTTTAAAACAAATCTTATCCCCATATGAAATATATTTTTTAGAAATAATTACATAATCTAAGTCATATAAATTAATATCAGGAGCAAAAGATATTAATTTTTTTGATAAAATAGTCTCTGGTAATAAAAAACTATTTGAAATTGCTATTTTTTTTTCTCTAAAATTTATATAATGAATTCTTTCTTGATTAAAATTCTTTATGTAACTTATTCGGCTATATGTTTTTACTGGATCTGTCTTCCAAAAGCTTAAGCTAATAAATGATATTGAAAATAGAAAATTAAATAATATTAATGTTGCTATTTTATATTTAAAAAAATAATTAATTTTTTTTTTGCAGTAAAAAGTAAATAATATTAAAAAAAAAGGTAAATGATAATGTGAAAATATACTCAATCTTTGATTATAAAATGAAAAAAATAAATAAATAATAAGTAAGATTACAGAACAAACTATACTAAATCGATTTTTAAAGTTTGGAAAGATTATAATGTAATTAACTGCTAATAAAATAAAAAAAATTAAAATTGAATAATCAACGTGGGATGCAATAGTAGTATTAGGAAGAAAGCTCATAACTCCTCCGGACTTACCCTCTAAATATATTTTATTGAAAAATAAAATTTTTAATATTAAAGCTAATAAAGTTAAAAATATCCACTTTTTATCTTTTAACCTAAAATAATTAATCAATCCTAAAATAAATGGAAAAATAAAAAATGTTTCTTTTATAAAAAGAAAACTTAAACTTAGAAATTGGTAATTAATATTTTTTTTTGAATGATGAAAAGTAAAAAAAAAAAGAGGAATTAATAAATAGTCATAAACAAAATCACCTAGTAAAAAGTTCCAAGTTATTGGGTTTATTATATATAAAATTTTTATTTTTATTTTTTTAAAAAAATATAGGGGTGACAATACACATGCTGTTTTAATAAAAAAAAAGAAAAAAGAAATTATAAGTATATTATCAAAATAAAAAACAGGTAAGAAAAATATTTTTATTAATTTAATGTGTCCAGAAAAGAGATGATTAATATCCCCTGAGAATACTCTATATGTATCATGAATTTCTATTCCCGTATCAAAATGATTATTATTAAAATTATAAAATTTTAGTTGTAATAATGCAGTAGATAAAAATAAAATAATATAAAAAATAAAATTATTTTTTAAAAATTTTGACATTTTATTTTTATAAAATTTTTTTGTATCATTATAATATTTATTTGCTAAATAGTTCTAAACTATTTTTTTAAACATCTTGTCAAATTTAAAATTATTATTGATTTTAGTTTAAACTAAAGAATTAACAGATAAAAATTTATCATAGTTTTTTAAAAATTTAATTAATTTAAGTTTATTTACAAACAACTTGCTACTACAAAAATTTATTTTAAAATTATATATTTAAGTTTAATTTTTATAATTCATTTGAATAGGCTAATCTTTATTAGTCAAATAAAAAATTTTGTAATTATTTAAATTGTATGAAATAATTAAAATTTTAAGACAAATATTGTTCCTCTGGCAAATAGTCCGGGGAAAATATTTGCTAAAGACTGCCAAAAATTATCCGGCAGCAAATTTAAGAACGCCAATAGTTTCATTTTAGTATATTTAAATTGAGCGCTTATCCAATATTGTTTTTTATATATTTTAGCAAATTTTAATAAAAACATTTCGCTTTGTTTAATTGTAGGCAAATGTAGATGCTTGTAGGGTTTAAATGCATATGTATCAAGGCCAATTCCTATCACTGCTAAGATCCTGTGATACAAGGTGTTCTCATTTGGCAACGAAACAATCATAAATCCACCGTCTTGAAGATTAAACTTAACTCTTTCTAAGTGCATAGTCGGAAATTTTAAATGCTCAAAGCATTCGGTGGAAACAATAACGTTATATTTTTTTTCTAAATTCAAATATTTATCAAACGCTTCGTTATCCAAGTCAGTAAAATAGGTTTTAATTCTTTTTTTTTTTGCAAGTTTTAAGGCACTTTTATCGAAGTCAACAATAGAATAATTAATTTTAAATTTAATGTATTTTTTTAGTGCAAATAACAGATCTCCATTATAACCCCCTATGTCTAATATATTATATTCTTTGAAATTTAAATCTGAAATAATTTTGGCAATTTGATGTATCCTTCTATTGGTATAATAATCTTCTGAGCTTAATCCGCCGTATTGTAAATTAGGTTTATTATACATTTTTGATTTTTTTAAATATAAATAAATAACAACATTTTTTATTAAAAGATTTACTATTGAATATTTTGTCTTTTTTTACAATATTAATCTTGAAAAACTTGAATATTATAGCACTAAAATTCCAGAGGCAAATCTGATCAGAAGTTAAATACTCATGAATTTTAACAAGTGTATAATTATTTTTTTTGAATAATCTAATCCAAAAATTTTTGCCATTTGCATTATAATGATTCAGTTGTTTATTTCTTAATATGCTTATTTTTTTGATTAAAGTTGATAAAATTGGAAAATGATACAAAGATATAGGAAAAAGACTTTTAATAAAATGATTGTTAGGAACTGTAAAAATAAAATAGTGCTTTTTATTTAATTGAGAGGCATTTTTAATCACATACTCTACTTTCTTAATATGCTCTAATACACTATTGCTAAAAATTAAATCATACTTATCCTTATTTTTAATACTCCATTTTTTTTTTGCATCTTGAAGTTTAAACTCATTAATTCGTTTATATTTTTTTGCAAGACTTACATCTCCTGCTTCATCATTATCAATGCCTAAAATAAACGCTGTTCTAAAGATTAATCTGGTTAAAAAACCATCTCCAGATCCTAAATCAATGATATTCTTATATTTTGTTATAGTGACATTTTTTAAAATTGCATCTATTTCGTTCATTCTAAAATAAGCTATTGATTTATTTTCGTAATGAAACCAAATTTTATTTAGAACTTTGTTCATATTTACTTTCTAATTAAAGAATAAATTTGTTGTATTGATCTTATTAAAAATTTATATTTAAAATTTAAATTGACTGTCGATTTTACAAAAAAAAAAAGATTAATTAAAAAAATGTATTGAATAGTTTTTAATTTATTATAATTTTTTCTATAAATGATGTGTTTATTTATAAAAGTGTATAAATTTGACATCCTGTCATCGTAATTAGTCCTAGAATTAAAAAAACCAGATAAGGAAGGGCAATGATATAAACAAGCTTGTGGTGAAAACCTAAAAATTGCCTCTGGCATTAAATTCTTAACTCTAAAACATAAGTCCGGCTCATTGTACTCTCCTATTGTACCATAATCTGAGGAAAATCCATTTAATTTGATAGCAAGTTTTGTTTTTAATGCAAAATTACAGGCTTCTAAATAATCTACGTCTTGAGAAGGTCTTTTTCTTGAATTAAAAAAATTTGTTCCGACAGAAAAAAAACCACAACTTGAAAAATATCCAATATTACATATTTTTTGATCACAAAAATAATTTAATATTCCAAAAATTATATTTTTAGAAAAAATAATTCTAATTAAATCTCTATTTTTTTTAAATTTTAATGGAACAATTGTTGGTCCAGTTACTCCGAGGACATTTTTATTTATATTAAACTCTTTGCGGATTGCCTTTATCCAATTTTTTGAAAAAATAACATCATCATCCGTTCTTATAAAAATTTCAGTACTTACTCTTTCTAGCGCAAAATTCATTTGCTTAATAAGTCCTTTTTCAGTGACTAAAAATTCAATATTTAGTAATTTTTGAAATTTTTTTACAACCTCATTTGTTTCATCTTTAGATCCAGCATCAACAATTATTACTTTCTCTGGCAATTCAGTATTTTTAGATAGGGACCAAAGGGCTTTGTCTAAAGATTTACCTCTATTAAAAGTAGGAATTATTACAGTAATTGAATTCTTCATTTCATTACTGATCTTATCTCACTTAAATTATTCTCAATCCATTTATACATTCTTTTCAAACCAATACTTAGTTTAATCTTTGGCTCCCAATTAAAGTTTTTTTTTAATTTTTGTATATCAGATATATAAATTTTTTGATCTCCCTGTCTTTCTTGAAAAAATTTATATTCAATATTTCTTTTTTTTAAAATTAATAAAAAATCTAAAAATTCTAAAATTGATATTGAATTCTTAAAACCACCACCAACGTTATATGCTTGTTTGAAATATTTTGACTTAGCATTAATTGTTTTGCAGTATAAATCTGTCAAATCATCTACATGCAGCGCATCTCTTACTTGTTTGCCATTTCCGTAAATTGATATTGTTTTTCCCATTAGTGAGGCAATGGCCATCCAGGCTAACCAACCCTGATCCTCGGCGCCGTATTGAAAATTTCCATAAATGCATGACTGTCTAAAAGAAATAGTATCAAGATTGAAACTTCTACCATAATCTATTACGTATGTGTCTGCTGATCCTTTGCTGCAGCCATATGGTGAATAAAAATCTAATTGTTGATGCTCATTTATTCCTTTTTTTTTCTTTCTATATAAATATCTTTTTTCTTTTTCAAGCAGTTTAATATTCTTCATTCTTCCATAAACCTTATTAGTCGACGCATAAATGAATTTTGATTTATTTTTATTAAACTTTCTAAAAGCTTCTAAAAGTCTAAAAGTTGCATCAATATTATTTAAATAATCAAATTTTGGATCTACCAAAGATTTTGTGACAGCAACTTGAGCAGCAAGATGAAAAATACAGTCTGCTTTTTTTAACATCTCCTGAAACTCATTACTATAATTTTTTGTTAGATCTTGATTTATATAATAGAAATTATTAGTTTTAAGATTTCTGAGATAATTTAAATTATTATAATTTCCCTTTCGAGAACCGTTATCTATTATAATAACATCATAATTTTTTTTAATTAACTTTATTGATAAGTTTGTACCAATAAAACCAAGTCCACCCGTTACAAGTATTTTTTTCTTTTCTTGCATCTAAAGATCTCTTAAACTTTCTAATTTTGGTCTTCTTTTTGCTTTAGTATAAAAATCAATTAGCGAACACTTACGTAAAAATTTTTTAAAAATTTTTTTATCATTAACGGTGCGTTCTTTTTGGATTTTCTTTCTTTTTTTATTTATTTCAAAAATATTATAAAGAAAATTTAATAAACCCCACAATTGATAAAGGCATCTTCTAGATTCAAATTTAATTAATAAACAGTAAATTGAAAAGGCGAACCATAAGAAAAAATGCATTGGTAATATATAAATTAAATTTAAAAACTCTAGGTTTGTATAATTCATTGTTAAATAATTTCTAGGCCCATAAAAGAAAACATTTTTATAAAATGTTGACTTAGAAATTACTCTTGTAGTTGATCCATAACCATGTGTTACTACCAGTTTTTTTTTTGTGATATTATATTTTCCCTTCAACCAACACTTCCACGCTAAATCAGTTTCTTCGACATAAATATGATAAAAAGGGTCAAAACCGCCAACTTCAATTAAAAAACTTGTTCTAATAATAAATGCAGCGCCTTTTCCTGCTAAAACAAAACTATCTTTTTGGTTATCGTCAAAATCAATGAGTGGTTGATGCTTTTGTTTTAAAAAACCAGTTTGCGTAAGAAAGTCCCCAAAGTAGTCAACTTTTCTACTTTTATCTATTAATATTAAAGGTACAATTATAGCTAGATTTTTTTTATTTAAATACGTTTGCACAATATTGTCAAAATCAATTTGCTCTAAATAAGCATCATTATCTAAAATAAAAGTTATCTCATTTTTAATGAAATTCGTTGCCAGGGCTCGTGCATGACTAGTACCAAAATTTTTTTTATTTTGAATAATTTTAAGATCTTCAAATTTAAAGTTGTTAATTAGTTCTATTGAATTATCTGTGGATCCATTATCACATACAATAATCTGTGAGTTTATTGGCGCTAATTTTTTAATTCGTTCTAGACACTTTAATAGCACACCACTAATTTCACCATTTAAATTTGTTATTAAGAAAGTAAATTTCAAATTAATATGTTTTATAATAATATAAACTATATATATGCTAAGTTTTTAAAATTTACATTAAAAATGTTTTTGCAGAGTAAAAAAAAAGTTATAATATTTTCGGGAACGCCCAGTTCAAATCACTCGATAAGCATGATAAGTGCTTCATATGAAAAAAAAGTTGGAGAATATGAGTTGTGGGCAAATGACGTTACTAAAGTTAATAAATTTATTGCAAATATTTGGAGTAATTCTTTTTTAGGAATAATTAAATTAATTTATAAATTAAAAAAATTTCAATATATTAATTTACAACATGAATTTAATGTTTGGGGAGCCAAAGGACTTATTACTTTTCCTTTAACGATTTTCTTTTTAAGAAAGAAAAAAATCACAATTACCTTACATACAGTTATTGATTTCAATAAAATTGATTATAATTTCATTGATAATTTTAGACTAAAACCAAAAATACTTTTATTATACAAATTCTACTTTTATTTATTTTTTTTTTTTACTACAAAATTTTCAAAAAATATAATTGTACATACGAAAGATCAAAAAAAAATTTTAAAGAAAATTTACAAGTTTAAAGGCAATATTATTATAAATTATATAGGAGTAAATTATATAGGAGTAAATTATATCGGAATAAAAAATTTCAAAAGAGAAAAAAATCTAAGATTTTATGATATAATTATTTTCGGATATATTTCGCCAAGAAAAGGAATTAGTGAACTTATTAACGTTCTAGAGAATGTTAACGTAACATTAAAAATACTAATCGCTGGTGGTGTTCAAGAAAAGTATAATGATTACTATATAAAGATATTAGAAAAAATTAATCAAAGTAAACATAGTTATAAAGTACGTGCAAATATTAAAGATAAAGAGATTTGCAGTCTTCATTTTCAATCAAATGTCGCATTATATGGACATTCTCAATTGCTTGGGGGTAGTGGCCCCTTGTCTGCAGCAATTAGCTGCAATAACAAAATAATCGCTCCAAATAAAGGCATATTCAAGGAAATATTGATTTATGATAAAAATTCTAAATTATACAAAAATTATGAAGAAATAAATTTTTTACTAAAAAAAATTTTTAAAAAAAAAAAAATTAAAAGAGAAAAATTAAAAAAATATTTATCATGGCTCAATTATTTAGAAAAAAGTTTTATTCAATAACCTCCGATTTTTATAAATCTTAGTGTTTAAATTTTTAATAAAAATAAATAGTAAATCTAAATATATTATTTTTTTTCAATATTTTTTGTCAATATTTTTTATATTTTTTATTGGAAGATTTGGAAACCATTTTACTTTTAATATGGATAATTATTTAATTCAGTATTATGAATTAAATGTAAAAAATATCCTTAATCATTTCGTTTTAGGTGAAATTTTTGGTGGCTACAATTTTGGAAAAATAGTTGAAATCATACCTTCTGTATTTAATTTAATAATCATCAATATTGATTATTATATAAACGGGGAACAGACTGCATCAATCTTTCTTATTTTCTATTTAATATGTTATCTTAATTATTTTGCATTATTCAAAAAATTAAAACTTACTATATTAAGAAATATTCTGTATTCAGGTTTTTTATCAACTTCATGTATATTAATATGCAATATAAATTTAGGTTTTAACAACATAACTTATATATTAATATTTTTTCCTTTTCTAATAGGTTGGTGTTTGGGAAAATTTAATATTTATTATTTATATTTTTACTTTTTACTTTCACAGGGTTCACCGGCAATATTTTTATTTAGTATTTTTTACGCTACTATTTTTAGACAAAATAGAAACTTTCTGGATATAATAAAAACAATATTACCATCATTGTCTATTTTTATAATTCTTTTTGTATTTGAAGACACCTATGGCGCACTTTCATATGCTAAAGATAAAAATGTTAAAGAAATTTTTTTATCAAATACACCAATTCTATCTTTTTTTAATTTGGGATTCTTTGATAGATCAACACAAATTTTAAAAATAAATTCGTATCTAATCTTAATAGTATTAACATACTTATACTTTTACAGAGATATAGTACTCAGTATTATTAAAAAAGAAATTTCTTATAAATCAAAGATAGCTTTTTTTTTATTTATTTTAACAATAGTTTATATGATGATAGGAAATATTATCCCCGATACTTATAATAAATTATATAAAACAATACCTGGACTAATAATATTTAGAGGACAGTACTTATTTAATATTTTTATATTTTATTTTTTTATATATTTTTTTATTGAATCCAAAAATAATCTTAAAAAAATTATATTTGTAGTTACTAACTTAATCTTTCAAATATTAACAATAATATTAATATATTTTTCAAGTAATTATTTGGATGGAAGGTTAAAAAACATTCATACAAGTGATTATGATTACTTTTCAAGTTTACAAAAGAGTTCTCTCCATAATGATTTAAATCTTTTTTTGCCTTTAGTTAGCTCGAACGATATTTATGAGAATAAAAACAATATTAGAACTGGCAGTGGTTATAATTATATTTTTAATACTATAAATCCTTATATCATTAATAATGATCTTAAAAATAATTCTTATCAAGATATAGCTAAAAAATATAATATAAAAAATATTATATTAGTAAAAAAAGACATAAACCTAAAAACAAAAAATTTGCCTTTTACGTATTTCGAGAAAAAATTTGAAGATGATGATTATATAATTTATTATAACAAACAATATGTTGGTAATGTTAGATGTAAAATTTTAAGCTTAGAATATTATAATTGTATTAATAATATTTTACAAAAACAATCTATCAATAATAAAGTAAAAATAAATGAAACGACAAACTATTTTATTGTACACGAAAGATTAATTTGGATATTTCACATTATATCTTTATTCAGCATATTATTTTTATTATTTTTGATAATAAAAATATTTTTTACTAATTTAGATGAGAAAATTACTTAAAAAAAAAATTTTTTTTTTTATTGCTTTAACAATTTCTATTTTAATATCTAATTTTTATAATAAAGAATTTAATTTATATTATAAAAAAAATGATAATTCAAAACTGTATGATGCTGAACATATCAAATTAATTAATAATTCATTAACAAAAATAAAATGTAATAAAAAAAAGTTTTATTATTACAGCAAAAATGAAATCTTGTATAAATATTATTTTATAAGACTTTTAAACAGTTATTCAATTAATTTAAATAAAAATTGGATAACATTAAATAATGACCATGATGGCATATATTATTATTATAAATATCTAGAAATAGATGAAATATCTTTTTTTAAGTTTAAAAAAAATGAAACTTTACAAATATATGATACATTAAATAATATCTTTCTTAAAAAGGAAACTCTTAATAATAATGATTATTTTTATAATCTAAAAAAATCTAATAAATTTATAATAAGAAGTAATAATAACAGTAATTTAGTATCTATATGTCATATATAAAATATGGATTTTTTTTTTTCTTTACAATAAACACTGCGAACTTTATCAATATGAGTTACGCTATATTAATTGCATTATATATAAGTAAAGAAATATTTTCTGTTTACATCATTATAAATTCGGTTGTTTTAAGTTTGGGTGCATTTTACCAAATTACTCATTATTTGCTATCAAAGCACTGTACAAAAAGGCAATTTGATAAAGACTTTGATTTAGAAGGTTTAAATAATTTGATTCTAAATTTTTCTTTACTTTTCACTGCATTTCTAACATTTGTGTCTTTTTTTATAATTCAAAACAAATATCCAAACATATCTTTTAATGCTTACATCTATATTTATATTTTTCTTACGTCTTTTCTAACTTGTTTATCGAATTCTCAAATGGGAATTTTAAACGGTAAAGAATATCACAAACAATATTGTCTTTTTTTATTAGCGACATCTTTAATAAGATTTATGACTATGTTAGGCTTAATTTTACTACTCAACATCAATTACGCACCATTTATTTCAAATATAATATCAAATATCTTTTTAGTGATATTATTGTACTACTTTTATAAAATTAATCTTTTTAAATGGAATTTTAATAAATTAAAAATTGATGCGTTAAGTTTAATAAAAAGTTTCTTAGAAGAAAAAAGAATATTTATTTTTAATATCTTAGTTTTTATTTTAATATCTTCAGATATTTTTTTATTTTCCATTAACAAATCTGTAGAAGAAATAAGTAACTACGCAACACAAAGCATACTTGCTAAAATTGTATATTTTTTATTTTACCCCTGTTCAATATATTTATTTCCAAGATTCTCCCAAAAAAAAATTAATCTAGGATATGTTAATTTGTTAATAATTCTTTTAATTACATTAATATTTGGCATAATTCTTTTTTTCGGGATAAAAGAATTTTTCTTAATTTTTTATAATCATAAATATGAATTCAACGATACAATTTCTATTTATTTAGTAACAATCTTTACTTTGTGTGCTTTATTTCAAGTTTCTGGTGAGTACCTCGCAACAAGATATGTTAACAAAAAATATTTTTATATAATCACTTTGTTATTCTTACCGTTCTTTATAATTAATTTATTGAATAATAATTATTTTTTAGAGACTTTTTTATTTTCGATTTGCGCAGCATTTATTATAAACTTATATTTTTTTTATAAAAGTAAATTACAGTAATAAAAAAAATAATTTACTAACTTAAATAATTTTTAAAAATTTTTTTTACTTTTTTAATTTTATTATTTTTTTTAACGCTATAATAAGATTATACTGTTTTTTTTATCACTTGGATTACAAATTCAAAGTTAGCAATATTCATTGTTATTTTAAAAAATTTAAAACAATGCCATATATATATCTAATTTTTATTAGAAATTAATAACTTACATATTACGAATTTTTAACTTTAATTTTGAAAGACTATATATTAACAAAAATTCCATTAATGCCATTATACAATGCAGGTTTTCAGTTGATTTAATATTTTATTAAAATTCTTTAAATTTTTAATAATTTTAAATAACTAAAAATATATAATTATTAAATTTTATTTATCCCAAAATCTAAATTATTTTATTTTTTACATAATATAGCTATATAATTTGCTCTTCTTGGGTCTATTTTAGAAAAAAAATTTCCAATAAAATTATTTGGTAACGGAAAATAACCCGCAACGATTTTTTTTATAATCTTAAAATTATGCAATTTTAAAAACTCTTCTAGGGCCGCAACTGTAAACACCGCCCTATGCTTCATAAAATTAGAATTATGGCCCTCTATTCGTGAAAAAGGGTTTCCAATTGTCCACTTTTTCGTACTCATGTTGGCTAATGAGAATGGTTGATAACCCAATATTAACGATAAGACATTGTGTAAACACGCAAGATTTTCTGTGGAAATTAAAAGAAAACTATTTTTTTTTAGTGAATTTTTAATATTTTTTACAAAATTATCAACATCATACATATGTTCTATGACCTGGTTAGCAAATATAAAATCATAATAATTTTTTTTTAGATTCCAATTTTTTTTTTCCAAATTTAATTTCTTTAACGTTACTTTTTTGTGTAACAAGTTTGTTTTATTAAGTATTTTTAGGAATATTTTTAAAGCCTGTAAGTCTCCATCAATACCAAGTATATTCTTAGAGTTTACGGCCTCAGCAACTTTTAATGTTGTGACGCCGTCAGAACATCCGAGGTCTAAAAAATTTTCAACTTCTAGATTTAAAGAGCTTAAATTTTCAATTATGTTATTAATATAATTTAATTCAGCTGTTTTTTTTAAATAATTTAGATACATATGTCATTTTATTCAGCATATGTATTTTGGTATCAATTCTATAATTTATATATATTTTTTATATATGAAAATTTAACAGTTGTTAATTGTATCAAAAAAAATTTTTCAGTGCATAAATCAAGCCAATTGAGCTATTAGTAACGGTAAGCTTAACGTGTTACCACGCTTCCACACCCGTCCTATCAACGTCGTAGTCTACGACGGCTCTATAGG
>Ga0214921_10008109_pt1 | contig 13751 bp, 7 predicted proteins | sample LL1505_MetaG_FD_177992 | JGI IMG/M metagenome (GOLD analysis project Ga0214921, IMG submission 177992) | Freshwater microbial communities from Lake Lanier, Atlanta, Georgia, United States - LL-1505 | ecosystem: Environmental > Aquatic > Freshwater > Lake | place: USA: Georgia | collected 2015-05-28 | reverse complement strand
AATAATAAATATATTTTTTCTAGTAGGATCATATATGAGGTCAGTATTTTCCATATTTTTGCATAAAATAGCATAATCATCATTAACATATTGATTTTGTTCGTTATCATTACTAGGGATAATTTTTTTTTCAAAGATAATAACATTCATACCATTTTTGAATATAATATTAGGTACACATAAAATGTCTTCAACTGTTTTATAATCTATATCAAAATTAGTGTTTAAAAAATATAGATAATTATCAATAGTAGTAAATTGAGTTCTGATATCGCCATTATTTAAATAAGTAAATATTTCCATATTTTTTTCTATATTTGATGATGTTAGTGCTTGTTTAATTTTTGTTTTAATATCATCTATAGAAAGATCTACTGATGAAGCGATAGCGTTTAAATAAGGGAAAGCATCTTGTCTGGATCCATATTTGAAGAAATAGCCAGTTTTACTAGAAATAAAATAATGATTTTTAATATTTTTAGTTTTATTCAACATATTATTAAAATAGATGTCTAAATATCGTGGTAAATAGCTGAATCGTCCTTCTTGAATTTTATTAGTATCTTGTAGGATGTATAATTTTTCGCCCATAATTTTTTTATCGACTTTGCCAGTTTCTTTGAATTTGCCGACACATTTCATGTAAAAATCTTTTTTTTCTTTATTTTTAGAATTATGATGATCTTTTTTGAAACAGCATGGTAGACACAATCCACTAGGATTTGTTGATTTAGATAAAAACCCAACATACATATATTCTTTATTAATATCAGGATTACATGTATAATAAACATGAGAACCATCATTATTAGTTAATTTGGCAGCTTGAATAACAATTTCTTTTTTACCTTTTTTGACAGTTTTTTCATAGTCGCCTGAGGTTGGATTATAGATGTAACCTTGTTTAATGAGTTCATCAATATTTTTATCACTATATGGAATAGGTTGTCGTTTTTTTGTTCCAGAATTTTGACAATTTCTAGTCCATTGTGCTTGTCCTTTTTCTGGCTTATAAGCTAATCGCTCTTTATCTATTTTGGTTAATTCTTTGATATTTGAAACATTTACTTTTTGTGAAACAAATTCATCTACTTTATTACGACGCCTTGCTATATTTGTTAGTGATTTTAGTTTGTTTTTAATATAATTCATATTGGGATTTTTCAATAAATAGGTTTCAACATATAGATATAATAAAATATTCATGAAAGATATGATTTTATCTAATTGATATTTATTACGAGCACCATTTATGCGCATTTTATATTTATTTCTCATCTTTCCCTGTATATTTATATCTATACCCGGTGGTTTGTATTTTGGAATATTCTCCATCTTCTTTAAAATTTTTCTTGATTTTTTTAAATTTGGAAACTTATCTTTTACATCTAATATTTTCTCTAATGCCTGTTTTTCTGTTATATTAAATTGTTTTGATATTTCCATTACTAATAATTTCTCAACATATTCATAATTTCTTAAAAAATGAATTATACGATGTTCTATACGAGCTTCATTCTCATATTTTGAAATTCTTTTATATCTAAAATATGAACCATATTTAGATTTATCATCTTTGATTTTTATTTTTGATTGTCTTTTTCTTGGTTCAACAACGACTGCAATATATGGGAAAAAATATACTGCAAAATCTGATAGATCATTATGGTTTAACATGTATTCATCTGGTAGTTCTATATGTTGAATAGTATTTATAAAAGCATATCTAAATTTATCATCAGCTGGTGATGTAAATTGAATTTTATCATTTTCAGTATTAATTTTTTTAAGTAGATTACGAATATATGGGTATGTTTTTTTTACATCATCAAATGTTGCTTGGTCTCCCTCTTTCCACTGAGTTTTATATTCAAGTTGGGCGTTCTCGTTTAGATTTATTGATATATATTTATTTGATGAATCACCCTTGAGATCTATCTTTACTTTAAAACTTATACCATATGGTGATAATTCAAACCATTTCGCTAATACTGCATCTTTGTCTGTTTCTGAACCACGAGTATTCATTTTATAAAAATATTTTCCATCTCCTGTTTGAAATTGTAAATATGGATATGTATCATCCACCACAAAATTATCAAATATACGATGTAAATCTATCTTGCTACTTTTCATTATATTTATGTGTTGTAATGATATATGAATTACAGACTGTGTTACATTATTTTCTTTGAATATATTTTCATATTTTTTTGGTGTTAGACGAATTTCATCTATTGTTTTACATATTTCATTCTCTATTAAAAGATCATTGTTGATATTTTTAAAAAAATTTGTTATTCTATTTGTCTCACTTTGTGATCCATTATTAAGACTATCAACAATCTGTTTTAATTCATCTTGTGATATATTATAATATATTTTTATATATACACCATATAAGTTTTTCAATGTCTCCTCATTTACAATATCATATTTTAATCCTAATTCATGATATATATCAATCATATATATTTCATTATTCGTCATATATTCAGAATATTCGTCTAATATATTTGTATCGTCAAATTCTCTTTTGATTTTTGAACCATATTTTGATAAATCGTCTTTTAAATATTTCAAGTTACCCAATAATTTCTCATATACTCTCAAATTCTCATTCGGCTCTACTGATATCTTTAATAATTCATTTCTTTTAATCCATTTCTGACCTAACATTATCTGATCTAATACTTTCCTTGTACCTTTGTTATCTGTCTTCTCATACATATATTCAGACCATAAATACATTCTTGATGGTATCAAATATTGAATTCCCTTCCCAAATAATACATCATTCTTTATACCACCTGTTATTTTATGTTTTATCGTCTGTATTGTATCATCTTTGTAAATATATTGATTAAATACATATAATTTTGTAAATACATCTTTTAAATTTGTGTCATACACATTATTGTTTTTTGAATCATCAAAATCTGCGATTGAAACTATTTTTTCATCACTCAAAGCATCACTAATTAATTTACTCGTCTCTGCTATATTGTCATCCATATTCAATAAATCCGCATTCGATATGTCATTTATATCATCATTATAACTCATCTCATACTCCTCTTCCATATCACTCAAATTATTGTCCTTCATATCTTTCTCTGTATCACTCTCTACTTCTTCATCTACCTCCTCATCTACCTCTTCATCTACCTCTTCATCTACCTCCTCATCTACCTCTTCATCACTCTCTTCTGTATCTTCATCACTCTCTTCTGTATCTTCATCACTCTCTTCAGTTTCTTCATCACTATCTTCATTACTTTCATCGTCATCGCTATTACTTCGTTTAGTAATATACTTTTTTTTTTTTTTTTTCTTTTTATTTATATTTATATTTTTATTTTTATTTTTTTTTTTATAGCCACCGATTAATTGAGAATTAGCTTCAACATTGTTTATGATGTTAATTTGTGAATCAATATCTTGTGACACTGAGAATATTTTATTATTATTATTATTCATTTGTGATATATATGTGTCCATGTCAATAACATTGTCAATATCATTATTTTTTTCTCCACCTCCATCTAAATCTAATTTTACATTTTGAGTTGAGTAGTCAATATCTTCTTCTAATTCATTTTTAATATTTTTAATAGTTTTATTTTTTCGGTCTCTATTTTCTTTAAAAATGGCTGCGAAGTTATACATAGTTTTTGAATATTCATCGGAAGAAAATTTATCGATGTGAAGGGAGAACCATTCATTACCATATTTTTCAATAATTTCATCTTTACGAACTTTAGTAGTCATAATATTATTGATACTAAATTCGATATGTTTAGAATTAAAGAAATAATTGTACCAAAACGGACCATAATATTTTATCATAGCTGCTTGTTCTACATCAGTTAGAATAATAAGTGTATCAAAAAGATTAAGATCTTTAATTTTTTTAAGAATTTTTTTAATAGTTGGATCAACTGTGATAACATCGCCCAAGAAAATACATATATTATATTGTGTCTTACGATTTTTATTTTTAAATTTATGGATTACTTTAATAGGTTCATTCATAATACCTCAATTAATATATATCAACATATTTTTTTACAAACAAAATTATTAAATTATAATAATAATCTAATAATACAGTTTGAAAAATCATAAATGATATTTTAATGGTTATTAGCAACAGATGTAGTTAATTCCATTCCACAAAATTCACGATTATTTATACTATAATTAACATATCTATAAATATTATATTCAATTGCTTTTTTTATTAAATATTCATTAATTTCAAAAAATAATCTTGTATGACCTATTTCAGGACAGCCAATATGTCCTATTTCATGTATCGCTACATATAACAAATCATTGAAATCATGTATTTCTCCATTTTTTTTTGATCTTATACATAACACTAATAATTCACCCTTGTTTACTGAATATGATGTATATTTACTGTCTGCTGTACTTTCTTGTATTTCTACATCATCTAATTTATCATTTATTGTTGAAATATATTCGTACATTTGTGTATTTTTTTTGACATTTGAGTCTTGAATTAACATTGATACCAATTTTTTAAGAGATTGTTCTAATCGAAATAACATTGCAGCAGCTTGATATTTATCAGGAACATCGCGAACCAAATATTTTTTATTAATATCTTGATACTTATAAGTTACATAGGTAACATCATTAGTATAAAAATATATATATATAATAATAATTGATAATAATAATATTATTTTATAAGATTCCATTAATATATATCATAGAATTTTATAAATAATATATTAAAAAAATATATTATTATAAAAAAAAATTATCTATATATACTTTATAATTATTATGAACTCTAATAATATTTTTATGAAACCCACTAAACCTGCATTCCAAGATATTAACAATGTAATTAATCTTAAATTTTCTGATTCTGAATCATTTAATAATTATGCTCAAAAAGGAGGACGATTGAATAGATCATCTATCGGTAACAATGATAGTATTCTCAATTTGTCTTTTTCTCCTTCAGTTCAAGTTCCTAGTAAACAATACGGTGGTGCTAGTGATGTTTTAAATCTATCTTTCTCTCCCTCTATCCAAGTACCACATTCTTCTTCTAATGATAATGTATTTTTAAAAAGTCAATCTGGTGGTAGTTCCGATAATGTTCTAAATTTATCTTTTTCACCATCTATTCAAGTTCCTCATAATGGTCCTCAAATGGGAGGTAGTTCTAGAAATAATGATGTTTTAAATTTATCATTCTCGCCATCAGTTCAAGTTCCCTCTAAATCTCACGATAATTCAACCACTGAATATTTCAACAATATCGCAAGTAAAATTGTTAATAATGTATCTGCATCACAAAATGGAGGTTTTAAAGTTAATACTTCTTTACCAGCCGATACTGATTTTTTTTTAAGTTCCGAAACTATTGATAACATTAATGATATTAATCCTTCTTATAAACAAAAAAAACATGCTGACATCTTTATCAACAATACTGCACAAGATGGTGGTGCTCGATCTAAGCGTAATGTTTATAGTGATAAAAAAATAGATTTTAATGCACTTAAAAAACATATTAAACGAGCTGTTGACCTTGAAGATGCTGTTATTTCTGATAGCTCTATTGACAATCTATTTACCGATGAAAATGATGAAGAAGATGAAGAATCGGATAGTATTTTAAATGGCACAAGTTCAGATGATGAAGATGATGATGAACCTGAAGATGATGAAGATGATGAAATTATTTCTGAATTACATGGTGAAGAACATATGAAAAAAAAGAAAGTTAAGGCATTAATCCCAGCAAAAGTTAGAATAATTCCTGCTGAATTGGTTCAAAGAAGATCTAAGAAAAATAAAAGAAGTAAAGATACTGAGTCTGAATTATCAACCTTAAATTCGGACATATCTGAAATGAGTGAAAACAATTACAAATTATCTGAAAGCATTAGTTCGCCTCAACTTATGTCTTATAGAACTGTAACTAAAAATAATATTGCATCTGGTGTCAGAAAAATCTAAATAGTTAATTTATGTTAAATAATTTATAAATAAATAATAAAATCTATATATGTATTGATTTTATTGTTACTTTGTTTAATCAAACTCTAAATATAACGATGTTATTTTAGTTGTTTTACTATTTGTTGATTTCTTTTTTGTCTTTGGTTTTTGAACTAATGCTTCATCATTTGTTGTCTTATTATTTCTTTTTTTATTTATGAAATCATCATACATTTCTAATGGATCTTGTTGCTTAACTACAACATCACAATCATCAACAATATTATTTTGAGTCTTAGTAGTAATAACAAAATTATTCAAAGATATACCACCATTTTGTTTTAATTCTTCTAATGATATATAATCTTTAAACATCTTATCAGGTTTTTCTATCAGAGTATTTAAAAACTGAACTGCTGGGTTCATTATTTGGTTCGTTAAGTAAAACAAATAATCTATTTTTAAATTTTGTTCTTTTATATAATCTGGATGTTCTATCTTATCACCTTGTAGCATTTTTTGACCCTTCTTTTTTGGCACTACAATTGCTACCAATGGTATTCTGTCATTCGTTGCTGGTGCATTCCCTGGATCCCTCTGTTTCATCCTTTGACTTAGTTTAACATGTGATTGCGAGCATTCTACATCATCCCAATGCCATGTTCCTTCATCACCTTTTTTACCTTTGCTATCTGATGTAATTTTCAGACCTTTGTATGTCGCTCTAATAGTTTTGGTTGTTATAAAATCTGTAATTGGATAATTACCATTTAATAGATTTTCAATTGATGTCCTAATATATGTTAAAGCTTTTTCAATATCATTTTCATTCATCATGATATTTACTAAACCTCCTATTACCTTCTTTACAATATTTGCATTGTCTCGTCTTTTTAAAACAATACCCATGCTTGACTGTTTGAATTTATTCGGATTATCCTCATACTTATTACCAACATATCGTTTCTTACTCATTATACAAAATGGATAAAATGTCTTTTCATACTCTAAATTATGAGGATGTCTTAATCGCTTCTTTATAAATATAGATGCCAATTGACCTAATCTAATTCCATGAATAAGACCATCTTTCGATTTTAATATTTCATCGTCTGTTTTTTTAGTTATATTCATATTGCAGAAGACAGAGTCAGTGTCTCCATATATAATAGCTGGATTAATTTTATAGACCATAAATAATTCATTAAGTGAAGTTTTAATAAATTCCAAATTTTCTGGACTGGTATCTTTCAAAAAAATTGTTTTAAGTTCTTCAATTTTATTATCATCATTATCTGTGAATGCTTTATAAAATTGATTTAAAATAGGAACAAAATCATTTTCAACAAAATATCTTGCAGTTTCTAACATTTCACGACCTGTAGCAGTAGTACAAGCAGCTAATTCTTTCATACAAATAGGACTGGTTGATGCACCTAATTGTCCGTATAAAGAGTTAGCAGTAACTTTTAAAGCTAATTGTTTTCCATCAAGGATACTTCGTTTGAAAGCATCTGGTTCTTTTTCCATTAACTTTCTAGTAGCTTTTCTTTCAGATAATAATTCTTGTAAAATTTCTGGAAGAATACCAAATTTATCTTTGTGTTTCGCAAATCTGCATTTAGTTATTGAACCATCCTGATTTTTATATGATACATCATTATATGTGTAATCCGCTAAATTATCATATTGTGGTTCTATTACTATTGTCTCATGTGATATATTTCTATCTATAATTGAACTTGGATATAGAGAGTTATAATCTAACACTGGAATATATGTCTGATAAAAACCTGTCTTTGGTTCAAATACTGTTGCTCCTTCATATCCTTCGTCATTAATCAAATCTTTGCTTAAAGTTGGAATAAGATATTGTTTCAGTCTGCATTTTTTTGAAACTAAACTTAAACTCTTAATACCCTGACCTCTAATCAATAAATAGTACAAAGGCACATGACACACATTCGCCATACTTATTGCATTTGTTACTATTTCTAATTTAGCTAACAATCTACTTACTAGAACACAATCTTGAATACAATATTCTGCAATTATCTTCCTCTCTGCACTACCCATCGTTTGAAGTCTAAATATATCATTCGCTTTAATATCGTCCTTTACTAGACCCCATTTTATGTCTTTTCCTAGATCATTCATATTGTCAATCTTAAAATTAATTTTTTCATTTTCAACTACCATCTTATTACCTGTAATTGATATAATACGATATTTTTCATCACAATATCCTTCATCTTCATCTTCATCTTCTTCTTCTTTGACACCATATTCTAATTCAACATTTGCGATTAGTTTAATATAATTGCCAACTTTGAGAAGATTAAGATTTTTACTTTCAATTTCTAAAGTAGTTGGAGAAATAATAGTATATTTTATGATTTTATCTTGAATGAAATTTTCTGATACTGCATCTAATGAATATTTTGATAATTTGTAATCTCTTTGAACTACTTTCATTAAATCAATTTGAACTCTTCCAAATGAATCAATATATCTCAAAAAGTTATCACCTAAAGCAGCAGACGATAGTTTTTTCTCTACAAAACTACAATCTATGTTATATAATTTACTCAATTTTTTAAAAGATTTTTCACAATTGATTTCTGGATGTTTTGACCTATTATACATATATGGTTCGTCAAAATTCCATATATTATATCCTGTTAGAATATCTGGATCTTCTCTCTTAATTAATTTAGTCCATTCTAATAACAATTCTCTCTCAGAATTAACACTAATAACTTCTACACCATCTATTGGATCACAAGTTCCTAATGTTATCATATGTTTTTTATAAATATCACCACCATAACGACTAAATACAGAACCAATTTGAATTATTTTATCTTCAATTCTTGTTGCTTGAGGAAATGATCCATCACCTGAGGTACATTCAATATCAAAAGAACATATTTTAAATGGAGCTCCACCAATTGTATTGTCAGGACATAATGCGGTCCAATCACATGAAATATTTATATCACAAGTAGTTTGTTCTTCATCTTTACTTATTATATTATAATTTTTTATATTGATCCATCCACAAGCATTTAAATTACGAATATGAATACATCTTAAAAATGTATCAATATTACTTTCATAAACATCAAGTTTTATCATCTTAACCATTCCAGGGATAGATATTTTATTACTCAATGTTCTGGCAAAAGAATACATCGCTCTAGAATTATTAAAAATTAATCTCAAAAAATTTATCTTCTTATTATTATTAAATCCTCTGAATTTATATCTCTGAACTATGTCATACTTTTTTAAATTCTCTTTCATTCTATAGTTCTTGTTCTTCAATTCACCTATTAATCTCTCTATCTCTGTCTCTGTCCATTTTGATGGCAACTCTACATAAAAATGTGGTGTATAATTTAATACTTTCACATACACTGATTTATCATCCTGAGTACGACCAAATATTCTTATTATATATTCACTATTACTTGTTTCATTTTCATCATCATTCGAATCATCAGAATTATCATCAATCTTAAGTTCATTAAATTCTTTCCAATCAAGAGCTTGAAATACGATAGTTGAATTCATAATATATATATAAATTGTATTATATATAAATCATTAAACCATTATTTTATCAATTTTTTATATAAATATTAATATATAGAATATATGGAACAAAACTATTTATTTTTACATGACAAACATAGACAACTATTTACCATCAAAGTTGACACTATTAATGAAAAAATTTATAAAAATATTATGGACAACAATATCCATAATATTATTAAATCTAATGATCTATCAGGTAAATATTCTCTTGTTAATCTATATAATGGTGCATCCGACAATTTTGATATTGATGATAATATATACAATAAACAATCAGATGAAATAAATGATAATTCCAATATGGTTGATATCGTTAAACTACATATTGATAATAACAGATAAATAATGAATTTTATATAAAAAATTGATTTTATTACTTTTTATATATAAGTATATATAAAAATAGGTATATTATAGACATGAATTATACAATGGAAAATTCTAGAGGACTTATACGACTTAATAATATGGGTAATTCCTGTTATTTAAATTCTGTTTTACAAGTGTTATTAAATACACCATTATTCAGAACACATTTTTTAAACAAAAAATATAGTATCGACCTAATAAATACAATTAAAAAAACAATTGATTGTAATTCTGAGTTTCTTGATGTATCTAAAATTGCATCTATTTTACCTAATTATCTATCTTTTCAATTTGATAAATTATGTGGCCAAATTTGGACCATTGATCTTGATAATCCATTTAATATTAATTGTATTACACCTAATGTAATCAAAAAAATTATATCTAAACGATTTAATGATTTTAATAATTATATGCAACAAGACGCACAAGAATTTTTTACTGCATTCTTAGATGTAATTAACAGTGAAATTAGTTTTTTTGTAAAAATGGATTTTAATTTTACGGATGAAGAAACATCTTTTATTGATACTCTTAATATGCATTTAAATGAACTTACAAATCTAAATGGTATTGACAAAATTAATAAATATGAGCATATAAGATTTTTAGAAGAATATAATACACCTATATTGAAAAAATATAAGCAATATAAAACTCTATCTTTTAAACACAAAGATAAATATTCTATTTGTGATGAATTGTTCTCTTTTGGATGTATCAACACTTTAGAATGTTCTAAATGTGGTTACAAATCTTATATATATGAAGACAATGTATTCTTATTTGCTGAATTTCCCGATATTGTAGTTCCAGATATAGACGATATAGCTGAAGTTATTGATAACTCTCCACTCATGTTAAATGATATTGTTGTTGAAGAAGAAACTCTGATGCAAGATGATGCGGGTTTTTTGTTAGATAGTGATGACGAGGTCTCTCCCTGTAGGGGAGATACCACCTCATTCCTGCGGAATGACGAGAAAAAAGAGAAAGAAGAGATTAAAATAAATATAGATAAATATTTTAATCAATCTAAAATAGATTATCAATATACGCTTGATGAATGTTTAGATAAAACATTTAGAAAAGAAATATTAGATATCAAACGATATTGTAATTATTGTAATGATAATATAGACACATATAAGATGTATTCTATATTTAATTTACCGAAATACTTATTTATTCAATTAAAAAGATTTAAAAATGATTATAAAATACAAAATTTAGTAAAATTTGAAGAGACATTAGATTTGAATAAATATATTGATATAGATCTGTCAGATAATTTGAAAGCAGAAACAAAATACAAACTTATAAATATTATAAATCATTCTGGTAGAACATTAAATGAGGGTCATTATTATAGTTATTGTAATATTGCAGAACATAATAGATGGTTTGAAATGAATGACAGTAGAATTAATTTTTGTGATAATGTACATACGAATAATGCATATATATTGTGTTATGAAAAGATGTAAAATAATTACATATTAAAGATAATAATTAATAATATTTTTTTTAATCTAAATATAGTATATGTTAAATTTATATTATTTTTGATGTGATTTAGGTCATAATTGAAAGGTAATTTTAAAACAGTAATTTTAGCAATTTTTTTATAACAAATATTATTACATAATTCTTCAATACTAACATCGCCCAACTTTAATGTTATTTCATTTGCTGACTTGTAATTTATTCCTCCCCAAGGAGGATCGACAAATATAACATCTTGGACCAGTTTATCATATACTTTTAAATAATCACTGTTTATTGTTTTAACTTCATTATATCCATATTGATTTATATTATTTACTAAATAATTGTATCGTTCAATATCCATTTCTACTGCATTCACTTTGAAATCATGTTTACAAAATGATAACACATTCCCACCTACTCCTGCTGTCGCATCTGTAATAGTTATTTTCTCTCCACAATATGTTTTAATAATACGACTAATATGGTCTGCTTTTTTGGGCAATGTGATACTAAATTTACCAGTTTCATCAATAAGTAATTTTTTAAAATTGAGATTAGATTTATGAGGAAAATATTGTTCGATAGTTAATTTATCAACATGAGTTTCACTATCAGTAAAATCAGATGTCAGATTATTTATATTATCAATCAAAAAATCATCAACAAATTTTGATAATTTAAATTGGTTATAATCCATTACTCTTACTTTAATTAAGTTTATATATTATTTAAGTAATTTATTATCTGTCATTATTATTATTATTCATGTATAATATTAATTTTGATATTAATAAGATTAAAGTAAATAATATTGTCGAAGATCATCATCAATATAATCAAACTATTATTGATAACTTTAATACACTCATCAACTATATTAAAAAAATTAATAAAATTGAATTAGACCCTGAAATTAAAAAAAGAAATACTTTTAGACTGAAACATCTAATTCATTCTACTTCTGTAATTTCAAGTCTTCCATATCAATTAACCCTTGAAAATATTAAAAATTTTAATGCACCCGGCATTGGTAAAGGCACCATTGATCGTATTACTGAAATTCTTAAAACTAAACATCTTAAGGAATTAAAAGAACTTGAAAAAATTTCTAATAACAAAAATATTAAAATTATCGATGAACTTAATGATATTATCAATATTGGTGACAAGCGTGCTATTGAATTAATCAAAAAATTTAAAATTAAATCTATTAAAGATCTACAAAATAAAGTTAATAAAGGTATTATCGATGTTAATGATAAAATAAGAATGGGTCTCAAATATTATGGCAAATATAAAACCAATATACCTCGTCAAGAAATTAATCAAATTTATGAATTTTTAAATGAAACAATTACTAAATATAATCCAGACTATTTATTTTATATATGTGGTTCTTATCGTCGTGGCAATCCTACTTCCAATGATATTGATATATTATTATTACATCCAGATGTATTATTTCAAAAAGAAGTCTCAAATTCTAATCATTTATTTGATATTGTTACATTATTAAAAAAGAAAAAATTTATAATAGATGATTTAACAGAAGCAGAAGGAACTAAATATATGGGATTTTGTCAGCTCCCAAATCATGATATCAGACGAATAGATATTCGTATGATAGCAATCGAATCGTTTGTTCCAGCTATCGTTTATTTTACTGGTTCATATGAATTAAATCGACAAATGAGAAAATTAGCCAAAGAAAATGGACTTAAATTAAATGAATATGGACTATATGATGAAAAAAATAATAAACCCATCATATTATATACTGAAGAACAATTGTTTGAAGAATTAGGTATGGACTATTTAGATCCTAAAGATCGAAACATTTATTAACTTACTATATTCTTTTTATTTTTTTGTTTATTTTTAACATATAAAATATATGTTAAAATTATTATATCATAAAAAAATATTTATTAAATTTAAGAGCTACACATAGTGCATTCTTGAGTATCTTCAACATGATTATTTAATTCTTTTTTAATAGGTTCAACAGTAAATTGTTGTGCATTTACAGATGGTTGAGATCTCAAATAATACATACCAGTTTTTAGTCCATTTTTCCATCCATACATTAAAGCTGATGTTAGTTTAACGGCATCTGGTTTTTCGAAGAATAAGTTCATACTTTGACTTTGATCTACAAATGGACCTCGTCTAATAGCATGATCTATAACTGCTTTTTGTTTAATTTCCCAAGCAGTTTTATAAACATTCTTCAAATCTTGTGAAATTCCGTCTATTTTTTGTATAGATCCGTGTGAAGCCATTAATTTGTTCTTCATATT
>Ga0214921_10008108_pt1 | contig 13754 bp, 14 predicted proteins | sample LL1505_MetaG_FD_177992 | JGI IMG/M metagenome (GOLD analysis project Ga0214921, IMG submission 177992) | Freshwater microbial communities from Lake Lanier, Atlanta, Georgia, United States - LL-1505 | ecosystem: Environmental > Aquatic > Freshwater > Lake | place: USA: Georgia | collected... | reverse complement strand
CCTCTTACTACAGCTTTTGGATTCGGAGTTTTACCCATTCTAAATTTTGGATCATGCCCAGGAATTAAGCCTGCGTATTTCAAGCCTTTATAATTACTATAAACATTTGATGCACCTCGTAATTTAGCACCAGCCGTATTTGCTTCAGCTAATCCTTTTACACTTTTTCCAAATTGCAAACTTCTTGCCATATTTGTTATAAATTTTGGTCTTAAATTCGAAAAACCTTGATATGGGGTTGTTGGATTAAAATATGAACTTATACCTCCCATTATATTATTATATATATTATATATATTATGAATATAGATATTGATTTCGTTTTTACATATGTCGATGGATATGATCCAGAATTTATAAAAATCAAAAATAGTTATTTGAATACTATAAATCAAAAATATAATCCTGATATTAGAAGTAAAGGATTAAATGAAATAATTTATTCTGTAAATTCAGTAATAAAATTTATCCCATGGATTCGTAAAATATTCATTGTTACAAATAACCAAATACCTCCAATAGATAAACAACTTATATCATCTGGTAAAGTTATTATTATTGATCAAAATAAAATTGTGGACCCTCAATATTTACCAACTTTCAATAGCGATGTCATTGAATCATACTTACATAATATCCCCGACCTATCAGAAATATTCTTGTATAATAATGATGATATGATGCACTTAAACCACATAGATAGAAAAGATATTTATGAAGTAAGAAATAATAAAATACTGTTAAAAATAAGAAATAGTTATAATAAAAATAGACCAGTATATGCAAACGAATATTCACAACGACTTCATTACACGAAAAAATTATTTTTAAATATAGAATCGAATATTCGACTTATAAATAATCATCATACAAAATTTTTAAGAAAATCAACCATGAAATATATAGATGGTAGATTCATAAAACTTCTAAATAAAATGCGAGTTAATCGTGTTAGAGGAACAGGTTACATTCAGTATCTATTTTTTCTATTAAATGTTGATAATATTTTACATAATAATATAATAATAAATTATGGGAAAGATGTTATAGAAAAATATTTTGGAAATAAAAAAGGAAATCATCTATTATTTAATGATGTTTTACAAAAACGACCAAAATTTGTTTGTTTAAATTCAATGAATAATAGTTTCAGAGAAATATTCCCCCAAGTTATGAATAGAATGTTATAGATTATTTTTCATCTACAATACCAGCTCCAGAATCGTCTGCTTCTTTTTTTATCTCAACCACAACCTCTTCTGTTTTTTGATTAAATATGCTCATTAGTTTATTTGATAAAGATATACCAGTATTTACTGGTTCTTCAATATGAGCATGAGTATTTGGTGCAAAACTAACCGCTCGGCTTAACCGCCGCTCTGTTCGCGGTAAATTATCAGTTTTATCCAATTCTTGTAAAACACGCTCCATACTGGATTTCTCCTTTGGAACCGCTTGTTGAAGAATAGACTCTGGAACCATGCGAATCCCCTGTTTTCCAATATCGATTCTTTCAAAAACACCTGCGTTCGGTGGTAAATGAACATGGACATCAGATTTACCGACATTTTCCTTTAAACGATTCACAATCTCCGGTGGAATTGGCGGACTCTGTTCCACAAGTTTCTCATATTCCATTTTGGCATATTTCATGAAATCAACCACATCTTCGCGGTCTTCAGGCTCTTTCTGGAGTTCCGTTTTCACATTATGATAGTATTTTCCCCAAGCAACGCTCGCAACACGATGTCCCTCTAGGGATTCCGACACTTTCAAGAATGTCTGGATAGTGGCAATAATACCGGCAATAATATTGAAAAAGCCGACAATTATTGCATAATATCCTTGATATTCAGATGGCACGCGCTCCTGAGCAAAATTGGCAGCGCCTGTAAGAGTAGATAGAATAATGACGGGGACCTGGAATTGGATGTTCCTTTTCCAGAATTTAACGCGGGATTGTTCGTGCATCCAGCGGAATGATTTGCCATGGTCCGCCCATTCTTCCAGTAATTTTTCGTCTGTGGGTTTCCAGTATTTCTGGCGTGGTGATTGAATTTCTGTTGTCATGATTGTAATTATAATGATTTCTTTAAGACCGCTCAGCACCTAGCCCCTTTTTGAAAGGGGCTAACCCCCAAACACAGTATCATTTTTATAAATTGTTTTTCCAATATTATAAAAAAAGAAAAATATTAGTTAGAATATTGACAACAAGGGTATTCCCTCAAGAGAATACTTATAAAAATATTGAAAACAATGCGGTGCCTTTTCTTCTTTAACAATATTGAACTATTATCAGATACATAAGTTGTAAAAATTGATTAAAATAAAATATAATTTTTAAATATTCACCACAACAGAAAGCACAAGAAAATGTTTCGTATTCTTGAAAAAAATTATATTGATAATTTGACGAGTTATCCACTTATTCCGCATCAAGCCGATGAAAAAATGAAAATTTCCAGATTTCTGGAATTTTACCCAGATTTTGAGCAAAAAGCAAAAATACGTCTATCAAGTCGTGAGAAACAATGCTATTCAATACGCGATTGTAGTTACTTGATTGAGACAGCAAAAAAATTCAGTGAAGACCGACGAGATGAAATTAGACAATTTTTCTGGAACATTGATTTCGAAAATATATTTTGTTTGTCATCAAGTGATGTTTCTGCAATTTCTTTGATGCAACCGAACCCGCAAATATTGCGATTGTTATATTCTCAAAAGGTTTCAGTAAAAAATACATCTAAAAATTACGCTTCCATGGCGAATTTTTAAACCTTATCAATGGAAAACAAAAAGATGGGCTCATTCAATGATTTCTAGAAGGCTAAGATCAAAAATTTTCTTGACGAAATTACACTTGATTGGGCAACAACATTTGTCAAAACAACCTTTACGAGTTTTTCGTGATGAAATTGAACCACATTACATCAATTTCAGCCCTTTTTTGCGCGCGATGGGTGAAAATCGGATTGACATCATGATGTTAGATGATTTGAAGTGGTTTTCTCAAATCATTCAACAACAAAATTTTCCAACATCCTTGAGTGGTTCAGAACCAGAACAGGGTGGTTTTCACCCCGTATTGGCTCAACTAATTAAATACATAAAAAGCATCTTATTTTCGAAATCAAATGATATTTGTTTCAAAATTTGCATGTTCAGTCTTAAAAACTGAGTTTTTAAGACTCAAGAGATAAAAATATAGTTTCTCTCGAATGAGAGAAACTATATTTTTATCTGTTCTACGTGATTGTATATACAAAACGATTATTGTTGAATAAAGATCGCTCAACTGAACCTATGTTTTTGGAATTTATGTTCAAAGATAGTCCAGAAATACATGCGATGTTTTCATTTCTATATATTGACGAAAAACAAAAATATCCTTCATTGGAATCATTGAAAGAAACAAACCCAAGACGTTATCGGAACCTTGAGATATATGCAAAGCGATTTTCCTTTATTGTGGAACAATTGGAGAATATATATAATGGGAGCTTTGATTTGCCTATATCTCAACTTATTTGTGAGCAAAAAGGAGCGACACCATTTCAACAAATTGTTTTGTATATACTTAACAATTAGTCAGTAATTTTTATAAAAATAATTTATCTCAATATAATATTATGAAGACAATGACCAATTCAGCTATTTCAGGGCTACTATTTTTATGTATCTTTATACCTCTCTCTTCCATTTCTGAAGGAGCCAAAATTTGCCGTTCCACATCTATACCATTTCATACTTGGGTTCAAATGGACTATTCCTGTGCCCAAGCAGGAAATTGTGGTATTCGAACTCCTTTTACTCAATGGAGAGATATTGGGTATGAAAATGGTAATGGAGGAACATTAAGGGACGAATCACAAAATCCAGGGGGTGTATCCCGTTGTTCATCTTGGTTTATTTCAGAATTACAGGGTAAATTAGCAGGGGCAGCGACTGCTCAACAAGAACGCTCAACAATTTCAGCTTTGGTCGGCGCAGGATGGAATACTGCTCAGTATGGACTAATAGCTGGCGGTTTATCATCAATAACTTGTGACCCAACTACTTGGTCATGGACTCCTAGGACTGGAAGAAACAATGTATGTTGGACATTTACATGTGCTTACTCAACATATCTCTATCGCGTTCTTGGTATTCGTCCTAGAGAAGATGGATCAGAATTAAGTTTGATGAATAAGCCAGAAATACCGACTGAATGGACATGCAAACCTGAACAGTATGGGTCAGGGGATGGATGTCAGTGCAACTGTGGGGCATTCGATCCAGATTGTAACCCATTTGAGGCGGTTTCTATAAATTGCCCAAATCATGACGACATTTGCATTCCAGGACCGTTGAACCAGCCAATTTGTGCATTGCGTCATGAAGTCCTTAGTGATAGAAAGCTCATACAAATTCAGACAGGAGTAGCCGTTCATCATCCTCAATTCTTTTTTTCTAATGATACTGATATTGATGGCGCACCTTGGGGCAATTATTCGAAGACTTACACCCGCAGTGCTATACCATCAACATGGACTTGCAATCCTCTTTTTTATGGTTCCAAAGATGGATGTGATTGTGAATGTGGAGCGTGGGACCCAGATTGTGATGTGACCACTTATAATCAAAAAGTTTTCAATTGTGACACCACAAACAACCAAGTGCGTTGTGTTATGTCCAAAACTATGCCATCTACGCCAGTTTGTTTATATGACAGAATGGCTACTACTGCTGCAGTTGATGCTGGGTATCCGGCACCAGATAGTTCAGTTGTCTCAACTTCTACGATTATAGCAGCATCTGTTGGGACAACTCTTGGAGTTGTAGTGCTTGTAGGTATCATCGGATTTTTAATTCTACAACGCCGGCAAATTCAGCAAAGTCGGCAGCGTCGACAAAGTGTGCAACTAATAGAACTTATGCAACCAACAGGAAGTCCATAATTTTCTTATTGAAATCGTATTTACACCAATTTATTTTACAATTATACACAATATTTGAAGAATGGGATGTTCGCTAAATTAGGGGGGGGGAATTTCATGTTGGAATTTCTAAAAAAGATGTTTTCTATTTATAATTCATAACTTTCCCACACCAGATACATGCTTAGTTTTTCAAGAGAAGTTTGTGTATAGATATGTGGATACCTTTTTCTATGTAAAGTTCAGTTATATTAGCGTCGTCTGAATCTTTACTCATCTTGTGTCCTTCTTCGACTTCAACTTTATTTATTGCGTATTTATTTTCGGTTCCGTCTTCGTCATATCTGTCATCCCAATCAGGATATAGTGTCTTCACTTCATCAAGAGCTTCCTTGTACGTATTGTAATAATTTGGCAATAATTCACAATTTACTAAAATAGCGTAAATATTCATATTTCTGGTATTTCGGTATATATAATATATAAAATTTTTATTTCAATTTTTTAAACTATTATTGTATTATTTTACATATAAATACTGATCATCTTATATATTTATATTATTCAGATGTTGATAAAAAATTTGAAATGAGTTAATATTTTTTAAATTATTTTATTTCAGCTCTTGTTAATATTGTATTTTCATTAGTTATATTTTATATATTTTGTTGATTTTTCTACCTAAAATATATGATGTATCAAGATTTATAAATATTTTGTTGGGTTATTGGTTTTTTACAAAGGTACCCCTCGAGGGGTACCTTTTAATACTTGTATTTTTACGTCAAATATATTGCAATTATTCAGCATTATTTTTTCAAAAATGATATACATTCTTTATCCATCCATATTTTTTTAACTTTATCAAAACAATCAATTTCAGAAATATTCGGACAATTATTTATTGAAATTGTATTTAATCCTTCAATATAATCATGAATTCTTTTTAAATTTAAACAATTATTAAACACAATTTTATCAATATTACCAATTTTACGTTCAATAATACTTCCTTTACAAATTATTTTTTTTGTTGTATATTCTATAAAATCTGATAAATCAATAATTTCAGAATCAGAATATCCAATATAAAGAATTCTTTTATTTTTTTCGTCAAATTTGTAGTAAATTTTATTACCATATTTTGGTTTCAAAGAATTTACTTTTTCTCTACAAAAAATCTTTTCTTCTTCAAGCTTTTTTCGTTCCTCTTCAAGCTTTTTTCGTTGCTCTTCAAGCTTTTTTCGTTCTTCTTCAATTCTTTTCTCTTCTAATAATTTTTGTTCAAGTTCAATTTTTTGTTTTTTCTCAATTTTAAGTCTCTTTATTTGATTGCATTTATTTCCAATATTTTTGAATGTAGTAGTACCAATTAAATTTGAAAATCCTGTGCTTGGACTATCATAGCTCAAATTTGGAAATGTTTTATTACAAATATAAGATTTATATACTTCCTTATATTCTGGATAACTATATTCTAATAATCTATGTTTTGATATACACTTCATAATTAAATCAAAATCTGTTGTTATATCAAGTAATTTTGGTTGAATGGAAAATGGTTTAACAAATAATTCTGTATTCCAATCTATTTTTAATGTAGTATTTCCACACCTAAAATAATCATATGAATTTGAATTTACTTTTTCAGATTGTATTTGTCCATAACAATTTCCTACAGTATCAACATAAATTATGTAAATTAAAAAAGAAAAGTATGCACTTGAATTAGAACGCCAATTACAAGCACCAGGTGGAGCATAGTTTTGTTGCGAACCAGTAAAATCTCCAAATTTTCCAATATTAAATCCGATTATCTTATATTTTCGAAAATTATTCAATAATACAGATATATTCGGTTCAGATATTTTTAAATCTTTCAATCCAATTGTGGAATAATCATATTTTCTGATTTTATCAATATTTTCTAAATAAATAGATTCTAATTTATCTTCTTCAATACTTTTAACTTTATCAGTTTTCTCAATTTTACATCGCTTTATTTCATTACATTTATTTCCAATATTTTTGAATGTAATATTACCGATTAACTTTGAAAATCCACGGTTTTGACTATTATCACTTATGTATTCAAAGCATGAAAATATTTTTGGAAATATTTGTGTGTAATTATTTATTGAAGAAATATCCATTGAAGATTTATTTATTTCATTGTATGCTGGATAACTATATTCTAACACTCTATTTTTTGATATACACTTCATAATTAAATCAAAATCAGTTGTTGTATCAAGTAATTTTGGTGGAATGGAAAATGGTTTAACAAATAATTCTGTATTCCAATCGATTCTTAATGTAGAATTTACTTTTTCAGATTGTATTTGTCCATAACAATTTCCAGCAATATCTACATAAATTATATAAATTAAAAAAGAAAAATATTTACTTGGTTCAGATTCTGAAGGTGGAGAACCAGGACCAATATGACGAATATAGTTTCGTTGAGCACCTATAAAATCTCCAAATTTTCCAATGTTAAATCCAATTATCTTATATTTTCGAAAATTATTCAATAATACAAACATATCAGATTCGGATATTGTAAAACCGCTCAGTCCAATTTTAGAATAATCATAATTTCTTATTTTTTCAATATTTTCTAAATAAATAGATTCCAATTTATCTTCTGTTAATCCGTGAGGTTGAAATGACATTTTATTTATAAGCTACTCATATATATATTTATTCAATTTTTTTTAAATTTATAATATATTCATTTACAAAGAGTTTTTCCTCAAGGTAATCTCTTTTTATTTTTTTAATGTCAAATATATTGAAATTACTGTGGATTACTCTTCTTCCATTCTTCAATTGCATTTCTGATTGAAATATTTGGAATCAGATTTTTTGACTTTAATATCTCACCAGTTTTTGGAGATATATCATGGTTTTTGAACCATTCTTCTATTTCGCTTCTGTTATACGTAATTCCATCAGAAGCAATAACTGGATCTTCAATGATTTCACAATTGAATACTGAATCAATTAAATAGTCAGGTGGATCCACTTTTTTAGCTTCTTCTTTGACAATCGGCATGAATTTTGAAACAAAAGAGATACATTTTCTATCGATCCAGATTTTATTGACTTTATCATAACAATCAATCTCAGAAATATTCGGGCAATTATTTAATGAAATTGTAATTAATCCTTCAACAAAATCATGAATTCGTTTTAAATTTACACAATTATTGAATACAATTTTATCAATATTACCAATTTTACGTTCAATAATACTTCCTTTACAAATTATTTTTTTTGTTGTATATTCTATAAAATCCGATAAATCAATTGTTTCAGAATTAGAGTATCCAATATAAAGAATTTGTTTATTTTTTTCATCAAATTTGTAGTAAATTTTATCACCATATTTTGATTTTAAAGAATTCACTTTTTCTCTAAAAAAAATCTTTTCTTCAATCTTTTCATCTTCTAATAATTTTTGTTCAAATGGATGTTTTTTTTCCATATCCAAATCTTTATATTTTGATATCAAATCAAGCATGTAATTTCTAATTTCATCAAAATAAGTCATTTTATTATTTAATTTTTATAAATAATTAAGTTTTTAATGTAAAATAAATCAATTTTTATCATAAACATCAGACCATTTTTATAAAAGGTATCCTAATCAATTTGGCTACCATAATTTCCGCCAATTTCAAAAATAGTATTCAAACTTTCTGCGTAATAAGTAGAAACCATTTTGATTCATTAGAATAATGTTCTTCTCTAACAATATTGCAACCAAAAGCCCCTTTTAAAAAGAGGCTACCCCCCAAACACCAAACCTTTTTATAAAATAGTGAAAAACTCTCCAACTAATCTAGTATAATTCAAAAACTTTGTTGATCCTCCCATCTCGAATATAAGATGGGTCAAGACTGTCAATGACATCTGGTTTCACATTTGATGTCAAAATTAGAATAACCCAAGGATAAAATCGTCGGTCAAATCTATCAAAAAATTGGTTCCAAGAAGTTTTGTCAAAAATATTGGCAGGCATACTCTTATGTTGTGTAATTGTTCCAAAATGTATTTTTTGAATAATTATATCAAATTCTTCTAGAACGACAATCAATGGCGATTCTTTTGTCGGCTCAATCTGATTGTATAAATTACTGAATTGGTCACCAGGGTCGGTGGGTTTGAATGTATCACAAAAATGAACTTCTTGGTCTTTCTTTGTGATTTTTTTACCAAGAAGCAAAGGAATCATAGACTTACCACATCCTTTTTTTCCATGAATCAAGGAAACGCAGTATTTGTTTCTAAAATAGAACTCCAATATTTCATCAATCACGGATGATTGATCCGGTCTTGGGGCAAAATCAGTCACATCAAAAGTTCTTTTTGAATATCGCAAATAATAGTAGCCACCATAGCGTTCCCAAATAATCAATTCCTTGCAATCTGTCTCGCTCCTATTTTCATTCTGAGTGATATTGTCGATATCTTTAATTTTCTGGTCAAAATATTTTTTTGAGCAGAAAATGAATAACTCTCGCTTGTCACCATCGTCACTTTTTGTCTTTTGGATATATCCAATGTAGTACTTTCCAATAATCCACTCTTCTGGTTGTTCATCCGAAGTCATAGAAGACATCGAATTCAGTTTCTTGAGGAATTTTGTCAATTTTGGATCGCACACGCGAAATAACTTCATTCCAAACAATGACGAAAGAATGAATGGAAAACTCCAACATATCGACATTGTCATTGTAATGAACATGAAAATGTTGCTAAAAATATTAAATACCATTTTGTAGAAATTTTAAATTAAAACTGTAAAAAATATCAAAATTTAATATCAATTTTTTATAAAATTTAAAAAAAAAATGATTGAATAATTAGAAAGCTGTCCTCTTAGTCTTTTTTCATTTATATTTTAGAAGATATCTCCAATAATTATGATTTCTATATCTTTTTCATTTTAATCTTTTTTACACCAACTATTAAAATTCCAGAGTGGAAATTTCAAATCTTGATAGTAATTTTTTATTATTATTGGTCGATTATACATATAAAATAATTTTTGATTTGATTTTATATCTGTTTCTATTACATTATAATGATTAGTAAAATAAATGGGAATATTATAAATTTCTCCTACAATTTTATTATCTCTATATATTTTTCCGCATCTAAGTACAACTTTTGCATCCTTCATCTCTAAAGGAGCATTTGACGGTAATTTATCTTTTTTAATTAATTTTATCTGGACATTTAAATAATAAATTGAATAGGGTGTTTTTTTACCGTAAAATGGATCAACAGAAAACCAATTATTATTTTTTTTAATAATAGGAAAGACGTGATCCTCATAAAAAATATCTTATTATCCATTACTTTGTAACTTTTAGTATAGATAACACGGACATCTTGTATCCCTAATTTTTTATTATTCATAAAATAATTAGCCAGTAAAAATCCAAAAAAAAATGCATGTTCTCTGCAATCTGCAATAAAAAAAGGGAGAGCCGTCACACTATTTATTGAATTAGGATATTCCTTAAATTTATTATATATACAATTTTTATTTTTATTATATGTGCAACCAAAAATGCTAATTAAAAAACACCAAGAATTTTTAGTAATTGTTTCCCACCATAATTTGTTATCTTTATCAACATTAAAATTATTTTTAAATTTTAGGAATTTATCAGTATTAAATGCTTTTCTTACAAATAGAATAATATTCTTTAATTTAGGGAGTAATTTATTAACTCTTTCATAATCAGAAGATTGGATTAAAATATCAGACCATTTACTACCATATTTAATGCCTCCTTGAATAAATATATTTTTGTCACGCGGTAAATTAAAAAGTGATAATGAGTTTTCTTCAATAATATCGTTTGATTTTAATTTATATTCTTTAATTGTTGGATAGGTTTTGTTTATACTATCTCTTTTCAGCATATTTTCTAAAGTTTTGATATCTAAATACGAATTCTTCATTATTATTATTTATAAGATTTAATTTATCTTTAGAATTTTAGAAATATTTTAAGAATCTGAATATTTAGCCTCTTTATTTGCTTAACTAATTAAATAAATAAAATGCATTTTATTTTTGAAATAAAAATAAATTTTTTTGATTCTAATATTAGCATGATTATAAGTTTCAATAAAATATACTAACAACTATTATCGTAATTGGTTGTAGTCGTCAAATAGTATTATACTCTTTAAGAGTGCATTCATTTTTCTTTTCGATCGGTGTAATGTCATTGAAAAATGATCAAGATAATAAATCTTTGATTATTATTGAAAAAAGTTTTATAATTATATCAATTAAAAAGCACCTAATTAGAAATTTTATTCTTCACATACACCAAAATATCTCCATATTTCTTCTCCAATTTTGCCAATGATTTCTCATTTACATCCAATTTCTCCAGAGTTATCCTCTCAATTATTTTAAATTCATTGTTAATTTCATCAACATCTGCCTGTTGATTTGACATAACTGATTGAATTGTTTGAAATTTATTCAAATAATAGGCTCGCAATTCAGCTAAATATTTTGCAATTGTTTCTTTGATTTCGTCAAAATTCTCAATATCCAGAATTTCGATTTCCAATGGCATATTGTATGTTTGGAAGTCATTATTGATCGATTTTATATAGTCTATAATATCAACTTTGAAAACATCTCCAATAATTTCCAGAAATTTCATGTCACTCAAGACCTCATGTGCCGTTAATTCTAATAATAAATTCGGCTTTATGTTATCTAATGACCGCCCTAAAATCTTGTTTAATTCCATAAAATTCAAATGTGATCTCTGGAATTTTTCTTTTTTCCCTGCTATACATTTTTTTATTGCATGTATTTCTTTAATAATTTGGCTCATATATTATAATATTATAAATTAAACGCAAATTTCTATTTTTTTCTATAATAATAATATGTGCTCGAAGTTGTCTTTTTACTTCAATAAGAATGATCCAGAATTCAAATCAACCGAAATAGTTGCGCAAGCTGCTCCTTACATTGGTCATTGGTTTATAACTACTCCAATTTACGACAGTAAAAAGAAAGTCATTGGTTACAAAGCGACCGATGATTATATTCAAGAGGTAGGAACTAATCAATATTTAGTGCGTTATCTAAATACATACTTTATAAATGGAAAGGGGACAATATCTTGGCAATATGCTACTGTAAATGACAAACCAAATCCCTTTTATCCTTTAGGAGTTACTGCAAAAGCCCGTATAACCTCAGCAACTGGTGATTATGTGAATGCCACTGGCTGTGTAAAATTAACACCTAAGGCAGATGGTCAGCGTGATGTCGTAATCTCATATAAATCATGAAATTTTTATTTTTAATATATATCATGAATATATTGAAAATTAAATTTTTAATATATATTTATGTATGACACTACTTAAGCATTTATTAAAAAAATATTTTTCAATAGAAAAATATTCCATAATATTTATAATTATCATAAGTTGTGTATTAAGTTTGTTAAAAATAAATGTAATTGCATTAATAACCGCGAATATTATTAAATCAATTCAAACAAATGACATTAAAAATGTTTTTAATTACTATAAATATTTCATTATTGCATCAATCATTTATATTATTTTATACATTACTTATAAATTCAACCAAAATAAAATTTTAATTAAATTACGATTATGGATGAAGAAAGAAATAGTTAATAATATGATGAAAACAAACAATGAAAATTTAAGTCATGAAAATTTTACGAAATTAAACACACCCATAAATCGTGTTTCATCATTAGTTTATTATATATATACAAATTTTATATCCAATATACTACCAAATTTATCTATTTTATTTGTTATATTTTTATATTTTATTTACAATGATTTTAAATTCGGAGTAATCTTCCTATTTTTCAATATATTAATAATTTTAACAGGATATTTTATTGTAAATAAAATGGTTCCCCATATGTATAATTGTGAAGATAATATTATTTTATTAGAATCGAATATTCAGGAAATATTAAATAATTTTGATAAAATAATTTATAGAGGATATAGTCAAAAAGAATCAAATAATTTAAACAAAGAATCAGATAATGTTTTGGGAATTCATTACAAATATTATAAAAAATTAATGTATTTTAATATAATTATTAATACGATTGTATTTATTGCTATTTTTATACTTGTATTTTATTTAATTTATATGTTTTATTCTAAAAAAATTAATATAACAATATTCATTACTTTCTTCACAATATTACTATTATACAGAGATAATATATTAAATTCAACACAAGAAATACCAGAATATATTGATTTTATGGGTAGGTATAAGTATCTAGAAAATATTTTTAAATCAGTTGAAGTATATAAAGATAATGATAAACCAAATAAAATTAAAAATCTAAATTTTGATAATATAAAAATTAATGGTGTATCATTTAAATATTCTGAAACAAAAATACTAAATAATCTAAATATAGAATTTAATACAAATAATATTGTTGGTATAATAGGGAAATCTGGGAAAGGGAAATCAACAATAGCTAAATTAATCATAAAAATGCACAAATATGACGGTAATATTTATATAGATAATATTAATATTCAGAATATTGATACAAACTATATAAGAAGTAATATTATTTATGTTAATCAAAATTCCAAATTATTTGATAAAAATATAAATCAAAATATATTTTATGGTTGCAATGATAAAAGTAGTATTGATAAATTAAATATAATAATGAAATATGAAAATATAAGAAAATTATTATCAAAGTTAAATTTTAAAGATAAAGTTGGAGTAGGTGGAGCCAATATTTCAGGAGG
>Ga0214921_10008106_pt1 | contig 13760 bp, 13 predicted proteins | sample LL1505_MetaG_FD_177992 | JGI IMG/M metagenome (GOLD analysis project Ga0214921, IMG submission 177992) | Freshwater microbial communities from Lake Lanier, Atlanta, Georgia, United States - LL-1505 | ecosystem: Environmental > Aquatic > Freshwater > Lake | place: USA: Georgia | collected... | reverse complement strand
GAGCCGGAACAATGGGTGGCGGAATAGCAATGAACTTTGTGAATGCCGGAATACCTGTTACGATTTTAGAAACTTCTCAAGAAAAACTGACCAAGGGATTAGAAATTATTCAGTCCAATTATGAGGCCTCAGTCCAAAAGGGAAAATTAACGCCTGAAAAACTTCAACAAAGAATGGGTTTGATTAAATCCTCTTTAGACTACCAAGATTTAAGTCAAGTAGATATAGTAGTTGAAGCTGTATTTGAGGATATTGGGGTAAAGGAACAAGTTTTTAAGAAGTTAGATTCTATTATTAAGCCAGGTGCGATATTAGCTTCCAATACTTCCACCCTTGATGTGAATCAAATTGCGCACTTTACAAGTCGTCCACAAGATGTCATTGGGATGCATTTTTTTAGCCCTGCTAACGTCATGCAACTTGTTGAGGTTATTCGTGGTGATCTCACTTCAAAAGACGTTATTGCTACGATTATGAAGTTGTCTCAAAAGATGAAGAAAACTCCGGTGATTTGTCGAGTATGTGATGGCTTTATTGGCAATCGGATGATAGAACAATATTTAAGAATGGCGGGTTTTCTATTGGAGCAAGGGGCAACTCCATGGCAAATTGATAAAGCTTTAGAAGATTTTGGTATGGTCATGGGACCATTTCGTATGAGCGATTTAGCTGGTAATGATATTGGTTGGGCTATTCGAAAACGGCGGGCAATCGAAAAACCTGATTTGAAATACTCAGCATTTGCAGATCAGATTTGTGAATCTGGACGTTTTGGTCAAAAAACGGGAAAAGGTTGGTACTTGTATGAAAAAGGAAGCCGTAAACCCATACCAGATCCTGAGCTTGAACAACTCTTAGTTGAGTTTAGAGCGAAGAGTGGGATACAAGCACGAAAAATATCTAGTGAAGAGATTGTTCAATTTTGTATATTTGCATTAATAAATGAGGGGGCTCGAATTCTTGAAGAAGGTATTGCCCAAAGAGCATCTGATATCGATATTGTTTATCTCACAGGTTATGGCTTCCCTGTCTACCGAGGTGGTCCTTTGAAATATGCGGATGAAGTTGGTTTGTATCAAGTGATTCAAGTATGTTTGAAATTTTATGAATCAAGTAAGGATCCATTTTGGCTTCCTGCAAAGCTATTACAAGATTCTTTAACGCAAATGAAAACCTTGACTGGTTCCTAATTATTAATTCATGGAGATATCATGACTGATGCCGTAATTGTTTCAACAGCCCGCACTCCCCTTACCAAATCTTGGCGTGGTGGTTTTAATATGACTCATGGAGCAGTATTAGGTGGTCATGTAGTTCAGGAGGCTGTTGCCAGAGCCAAAATCGATCCTGCTGAAATTGAAGATGTCATGATGGGATGCGCAAATCCTGAAGGTGCTACTGGATTAAATATTGCTAGACAAATAGCTATCAAAGCAGGACTTCCCGTATCTGTTGGTGGGGTTACGATCAATCGTTTCTGTTCATCAGGATTACAAGCAATTGCTATGGCTGCGCAACGCGTGATAGTTGATCAAGTGCCAATGTTAGTTGCAGGTGGTGTTGAATCAATTTCATGTGTACAGCTTGAAATGAATCAACATATGTTACTTGAGCCAAGTCTTCAAAAAACCAAACCAGAACTATATTGGACTATGCTACAAACAGCTGAACAAGTTGCAAAGCGTTACAACATCAGCAAAGATCGTCAAGATGAGTACGGTGTTCGTAGTCAGTTGCGAGCTGCAAATGCCAGAGATCAAGGCCTATTTAATGACGAAATTGTCCCCATTAAAGTCACCATGGGAGTTGCTGATACTAAAACAAAAATGCTTTCTACCCAGGAAGTGACTATTTCTCAAGATGAAGGTATTCGTGCCGACACCAACTTAGAAGGTGTCAGTAAAATTCGCTCTGCTTTGCCAGGCGGAGTTATTACAGCGGGAAATGCTAGTCAATTTTCTGATGGTGCTAGCGCTGCTGTGGTAATGAATTCAAAGTTAGCCGAAAAAAGAGGATTACAGCCGTTGGGTATTTTTAGAGGTTTTGCAGTTGCGGGTTGTGAACCTGATGAAATGGGAATTGGACCTGTATTTGCTATCCCAAGACTATTAGAAAGAACGGGTGTAAAAATGTCCGATATTGGGCTTTGGGAACTCAATGAAGCTTTTGCTGTACAAGTATTGTATTGTCGAGACAAACTTGGCATCCCGGATGAGATTTTAAATGTCAATGGAGGTGCTATTGCAGTTGGACATCCATACGGTGTATCTGGCGCACGAATGGTCGGACATGCTTTGATTGAAGGAAAGCGTCGTAAAGCTAAATATGTTGTAGTCACCATGTGTGTTGGTGGTGGCCAAGGTGCTGCTGGTTTATTTGAAGTTTGTTAAGGATTAATTCAATTGAAAAAAGAATATTTTGGTATACATGTTCCCTTTATTGCTCATCTTGGAGTTGAAGCGCGTGAGATTTCTGAAGGTGAAGTTGAAGCAACTCTTGAGTTAAAAGATCATCATCTTAATCCTATGGGGTTCTCCCATGGGGGTATCTTGATGACACTTATGGATTTTGCGATGGCTATGTCAGCTAAATCAAAAGCCAAACATCAAGGGGCTGGACTTACTATTGACATGTCTGTTGCCTTTATGAAAGGTGGAAAAGAAAAACTTTTCGTTCGAGGTAAGGTTTTACGAAGTGGTAAATCAATACATTTTTGTGAAGCAACAATTACCGACATTACTGGTGAAATGGTTGCAAAGGCAATGGGGACATTTAAACTGGTAGATGTTAAGAAATGAGTGATTTTTCTGGGACTAAATCATTAAGTGAGGAAAATACTTTTTCTAGTAATCATTTTTTAGACTGGGCCAAGGAGCATCTTCCTGATATCGACCCCCAACTACCGTTAGAGATCAGTCAATTTAAAGGTGGTCAATCCAATCCTACTTTTTTATTGAGGCACAATGAATCCTCATATGTTTTAAGAAGAAAACCTCGAGGTATATTACTTCCAAGTGCTCATGCTATTGATCGTGAATATCAGGTGATTAAGGCGCTTCATCAGCATCATTTTCCAGTTGCACAACCTCTTGGATACTGCTCTGACATCAGTGTTATTGGATCTGAGTTCTATTTGATGAGCTATCTTCAAGGGCGTGTATTTTGGGATCCACGTTTAACAGAGTTATCTCATCAAGATAGAAAAGAAGTTTTCAACGCTATGAATTTAGTGATTGCTCAAATGCATGCACTCGATCCAATCGCTATTGGCCTTGAAGATTACGGGCGTTTTGGAGGGTACGTGCATCGCCAAATAGAACGTTGGACAAAACAGTATCGATCATCTGAGACTGAAAAAATTTCGGCTATGGACAATCTCATTGATTGGTTACCACAGCATATTCCTGAATATGATTCAACAAGTCTAGTCCATGGCGATTTTAGATTAGATAATTTAATCTTTGATCCTGTTGAACCTAAAATAATTGGTGTGCTTGATTGGGAGCTATCCACTCTTGGAAATCCCCTTTCTGATTTTGCCTACCATGCCATGGTATGGCGTCTTTCCCCTGATTTATTTAGAGGTCTAGGTGGGATTGATATACAAAGTCTTCATATCCCGAGTGAAGCAGAATATTTAGGAGATTACCTCAACCGAACAGGTCAGGTTATTGAGCACCCTAAGGATTGGGAGTTCTACATTATCTTTAATATGTTTCGTTTAGCCGCCATCTTACAAGGTGTCATGGCGCGAGCGATTCAGGGAAATGCTTCTAGTGATTCGGCAATGGATGCTGGCAGAAAAGCTAAACCCCTAGCTGAACTTGCCTGGGAGCAAGTATTAAAAATATAGGCGAAAAAGAGCATCTGCAACACATGCAGGTTTTTCAATGCCTTCGATTTCAATGATGATGTTCCATTCAATTTGAATCCCGCCATCGATGGGAGTGATGTCCTGAATAAAAAATCTTCCACGCAATTTACTATTAACTGTCACTGCATGCGGAAATCGAACTTTATTTAAGCCGTAATTAATTGACCTTTTTGCAAACGGATAGGCAATACATGACTCTAAAAAATATGGGATTAATGAAAGAGTTAAAAAACCATGAGCAATTGTTGAGCTATAAATAGACTCTTTTTTTGCCCTTTCTACATCCGTATGAATCCACTGATGATCATTTGTACAATCCGCAAAGGTTTGAATCATCGATTGTTTAATTTCTAACCAATCACTCACAGCTACCTCTTTCCCGATAAGTTCAGTTAGTTCATTTGAGTCATGAAACAAAAATTTTGTCATGAATGGTTATCCTGTAAAAGATTTATTTCCGCATCTGTAAATCCAGCTTGTTTACGAGCCTCGATATTAAAAGGCCCTCTCATATGAGGTGCTTTGTACTGTTGACATAAGTGGTTGAATATTTGGATAGCATCGACTTGTTTATTTTTACATAAATAGTTAAACCAACGATTGCCGATTTCCACATGACCAATCTCGTCTCTAAGAATCACATCTAAGATTTCAACCATCTTGTAATCCTTAGCTTGCAAAAATCTTGCTCGTATAAGTGGGACTGCATCTAATCCTCTAGCCTCCATTGTTCTTGGGACAAGAGCCATGCGAGCTAGTATGTCGCCTTTTGTTTTTTCTACCATTTCCCATAAACTATCATGTGCCGGAAAATTTCCATAATCAAATCCAAGCGACTCAAGATGATCTTTTAACAATAAAAAATGTTTAGCTTCTTCCCCAGCAACCTTGATCCAATCAAGATAATATTGATCCGGCATATTAGGGAAGCGCCAGACGGCGTCTAGTGCTAGATTAATCGCATTAAATTCAATATGAGCTAATGCATGTATAGCAATAGCTCTCCCCTCAGTTGTGTTCATCGATCGTTTTTTTACTGATAAGGGATTCACTAATGGAGGGTCTTTGGGACGTCCAGGAATCAGAGATTCTTGAATATCATTAATCGAAGAATCTAGAATATAAGATTCTTCACAACTAACAGATGCCACGATCTTATCAACTAAATATTTTTTAGATAAAGGATCAACCTCTACCAAAGCTTGATAAGCTAGTAAACGTAAATTATGTTTGGCGAAATTTCGATGTAGTGACATAGCCATTCATTGATAAGAAACTTTACCCTAAAAGTGGTAAATTATACTTATGTTAATTATCCCATTTGAGGAGACCCATGAAAATTATCTCTTGTATTGTTGCAACTTTTTTATTTTTCCCAAGTCTGTTGCTTGCACAAGCTTATCCTAATAAACCAGTCAAAATTATCGTTCCCTTTGCGGCCGGCGGACCTGCTGATAATTATGCTCGTTTTATGGCGCAAAGATTGCAAGAAGACCTAAAACAATCATTTCTTGTTGAGAATAAACCGGGAGCTGGTTCTATTATCGGAACTGACTTTGCCGCAAAATCTGCCCCAGATGGATATACCCTATTAATGATGTCCAATACTCAAACCGTGAATGAATCATTAGTTCCAAATAAGCCATTTCAATTGATGAAGGATTTTGTTGCCGTTGCACCAGTCAATTATTCTGATTTAATTTTGGTAGTTAATCCAAAATTTCCAGCCAAGAACTTAGCAGAATTACTCGCCTTAGTTAAAGCTTCACCAGGTAAATATAACTATGCCTCTTCGGGTAATGGGACTCCATACCATATGGCTGGCGAGTTATTTAAATCCATGGCAGGTCTAGATATTACTCATGTGCCCTATAAAGGTAGTTCAGGTGCTAGAACAGATGTGATTGGTGGTCAAGTGGATATGATGTTTGATGCTGTAACGACAATGAACGAGTTTGTGAAAGAAAATAAAGTGATTCCGCTAGCCACTACAGGAAATCGTCGCTCAGCAATCACTCCTAATATCCCAACAGTCAATGAGTCCGGAGTACCTAAATATGAAGCCACGATTTGGTTAGGATTTATGGCACCTAAGGGTACTCCAAATGAAGCTGTTACCATACTCAATAATTCAATAAGAAAAATAATTGCTCAACAAGATGTCAAGGATACTTGGGCTAAACAAGGTGCCCTTCCTCTCGTTATGACGCCACCTGAATTTACAAAATATTTAGAAGCAGATATTACAAAATGGTCCGCAATTGTAAAGTCTGCAGGAATCAAACCTGACTGATGTTTAATTTGGAATAAAAATGACTGAAATTAGAGTATTAAGCGGAGGTGCCGCAGCAGGTGTTGTTCAAGGTATTCAGGTTGATTTTGAAAATACCCACGAGTGTAAAATTAATGGTACTTTTAGTGCTGTTGGTGCTATGCGTGATTTAGTTTTAAAGGGAGAGCCTTGTGATCTTGTGATTCTTTCAAAGTCTTTAGTGGAAGAACTTGTATCTTCAGGTCATGTTGAGGCAACATCAGTCAGGTCATTAGGTATAGTTCCAACTGGTATAGCCGTTCCTAGTAAGAGAACCTCGCCATCCCCAAAAATTAATACGGTTGATGACTTAAGGGAAGCTTTTAGATCTGCACCATCTCTGTATTTTCCCGATATGGAAAAATCAACTGCTGGTATTCATTTCATGAAGGTCATGAAAATTCTTGGTTTAGATCAGGAATTAGCATCTCGCTTTAAAACGTTCCCCAACGGTGCAACAGCCATGGCACAAATGGCACTAGATCCTGATACAAATGTGATAGGTGGCACACAGACTACGGAAATTAATATTTGCTCAGGTGTCGAATTAATTGGTTTATTGCCACAAGCAATTGAATTAAACACAGATTACACCTTGGGTATCTGTAAGAATTCAACTAATATGGGTTTGGCAAAAAATCTTGCAGATGTTTTAGTTGGTCATGCTTCACAAGCAATTAGGCAAAAGATTGGATACTTGATATAAGGTATGGAAGCAATTAAAAAAAATGTTGTTGTTGTAGGTGCTGGTCCAGTTGGATTACTTTGCGCCCTTCAATTAGCAAAGAGTGGTATTCCCGTAACAGTGATTGAAGCTGAGTCAGATTTAACCATCGATCTTCGAGCTGGAACATTTCACCCCCCTACTCTAGAAATGTTAGCGCCTTTAGGAGTTACTGATGAGATGATGGCAATTGGTATAGAGGTTCCTAGGTGGCAAGCTCGAGATCTAGAAGAAGGTTTAATCGTTGAGTGGGATATGGATGTTCTAAAAAACGATACAAAATATCCATTTCGACTCCATCTTGAACAGCATCGTTTGACACCTATACTTTTTAACATGCTAAAAAGTTATAAGCATGCAGAGGTATTATTTTCCCACCCCTTGTCAGGATTAACCCAAACAGATGATAAGGTTTCTCTTTTAGTTGGTGAGGAAGACAAACAACTATTTACCGCAAAGTGGGTAATAGGCGCAGATGGTGGTAAAAGTATAGTTAGAAAAGCTTGTGATATAGAGTTTGAAGGCTATACTTGGCCGGAACGCTATAGCGTCATTAGTACCAACTTTGACCTCGCACCTCTAGGCTATGCCGATAATGCCTATATCAGCGATCCTGTTCAATGGATTGCATTTTTTAAAATGCCAGATATTGCCCCTCCAGGATTATGGCGAATGACCGTTCCTGTTGATGACAGCTTGAGTGATGAAGCTGTTTTGACTCCAGAATATGCCAATCAAGTTATGAAAAGAGCATTAAATGAACAAATACAACATGACATTCCCATAGTTCATCAAAGTATTTATCGCGTTCATCAAAGAGTAGCCAAACAATTTAGACGTCACCGAGTTTTGCTAGCTGGCGATTCAGCTCATGTCAATAATCCTCTTGGAGGTTTTGGTCTAAATAGTGGTATCCATGATGCAATTAATTTGACGGAAAAATTAACGCAAGTAATTAACGAAAATGCTCATGCAGAAATTCTGGATCTCTATGAAAGACAAAGAAAGACCGTTAATTTGCAATACGTTCAAGAGCTATCCGTTAAAAATAAAAAACAATTAGAAGAAAAAGACCCAAAAATTCGTCAAGAACGATTTGCGTATTTAAGAAAAATGAATTCAAATGAAGACTTAAGAAGAGAATATTTACTTAGCTCTTCTATGATCAATAGTATTCAAACCGCTAACCTGATTACTTAATATATGCAGAATAAACCAAACTTAAAACGCAATACGCTCAAGACTCTGTCAAAAAATCTTGCCCTTTTTGCTTTAGCACCTACTTCACTGAAAGGTTTTGCACAATCAGAGCAATGGCCTACTCGACCAATAAAATTGATTGTACCTTTCGCTCCAGGTGGCAATACAGATTCTATTGCACGAATCACGGCTGAAAAATTATCCAAGTTGATTGATCAACCTTTTATTGTAGATAACAAAGCCGGTGCAAATGGCGCCATTGCCGCTAATTTTGTTGCTAAAGCCCCTGCTGATGGTTATACCTTTATCATGGCTGCAATGCCCATCATGGCGATATTGCCCGTTATCACTAAGACTGGATATGATCCAAGTAAAGACTTTTCTCCAGTAAGCATTGTTGGAACCAATCCCTTTGTTTTAGGAATTGGTAAACATGTTCCTGCCAATAATTTAAAAGAGTTTGTGCAATATGTGAAGAGTAATCCTGGTAAATTGAACTACGCTTCTGGTGGTTCTGGTAGCGTCTCTCATTTATCTGCGGTCTTATTCGTTAATCGAGCTGGATTAGATATGACCCATGTCAGTTATAAGGGGGGCGCACCAGCAGTTGCGGATCTTCTTGGCGGTCAGGTAGAAATGTACTTTGGTAATATTTCAGAATTAACACCACACGCCGCTACTGGTAATGTCAAAATAATTGGTGTATCAAGTGAAACAAGATCTTCACTAATCCCAAATGTTCCAACTATTGCTGAATCTGGTTATTCAGGATTTAAGACAATTACTTGGAACGGAATAATGGCTCCCGCAGGAACTCCACAATCAATTATTAATAAATTATCTACAGCCCTTCAAGAAATTGTTGCAACTCCAGATATGCAAACAAGACTGTTACAAATTGGTGTTGATCATCTAGGAAATACTCCAACCCAGTTTAAACAATCATTAGCGAATGATATTAAAACTTGGGCAGATGCCGCTAAAGTAAGTAACTTAAAAGTTGAATAAAGAAGGTCACGCTATGAATGAACAAATTTCGAATATTAAATTTACACCTTCTGTTGATACATTAGCTTTACGTGCCAAAGTAGCTGTTGTAGTCCCTGCTACTAATACAGTAGTTCAACCTGAAATGGAGTTAATGAGGCCTCCTGGTGTGACTAATCATGTAACTAGAATGGTTCTCCCTCCTCGTCCTTATGATGACCAAGAGGCTTATAAGTTAGCTTTAGAAACTGAAAAAGGAAACTTAGAGACTGCCTTAGAGACTGTTTTAGTTTGTGAGCCACATGTTGTGGCTCATGGCCATTCCATACATTCATTCCGAGGAGATGCAAAACGCGCTCTAGATGAAGAAAAACGATTAGAAAATTTTTGTGGAATACCTTTTATTACACCATCAAGAGCTGTGCTTGCCGGGTTAGAGGCCATTGGAAACCCATCTAAAATTGCAATACTAACCCCATATTGGCCGCCAGCTGATGAAATGATTACTAAGTTTTTTGAATCATGTGGTTATGAGGTTAAAAAAACTTACGGAATGAAGTCGGTTGGACCAACAGCTGTAGCTCGTTTTACAGTTGAAGAAATTATCATGGCTTTTGAACAACTGGATCATCCTCAAGCACAGGCTCTTATTCACGTTGGAACAAATCTACCTGTGTCATCCCTAACCCCAATGATTGAAAAGAAATTTGGTAAGCCATTAATTGGAGTAAATGTGGCTACCTATTGGTGGGCTCTAAGAAAAATTGGAATTCTTGATCCTTTACCTGGAATGGGGATCTTAGCTCAAAAATAACCCTATTTTTAATACTAAGGCTATATAAATGGGTTCATTAATGAGTAATTTTGATTCACGTAAAAGGGTTGCAGTGATTGGTGCGGGCTTAGCGGGTCTTAGCTGCGCTACTCAATTACAAGCAAATGGCTTTCAGGTGCAGCTATTTGAAAAAAGTCATGGCCCTAGCGGACGTATGAGTACACGCAATGGGGATGGATGGTCAGCAGACCATGGAGCACAATATTTCACTGCAAGAGAGCCTCTATTTGTTCAAGAACTGAATGCATGGATTTCTGCTGGAGTTGCAGGCGCCTGGCATCCTAGTTTGAAAGTATTTGAGGGTAATCAGTGGCGAGATGGATCTCTTATGGAGAGTCGATATGTCGGAATTCCGGGAATGAGCTCACCTGGTAAATACTTGGCTAAGAATCTATCTATTGAATTTAATCAAACTATTGATCAAATTTCTTATCAAAATAACCAATGGTTTTTGCATAGTTCAGAGACAGGGAATGTTGAATCTCAATTTGATTTGCTAGTAATAGCCCTTCCTGCCTCTCAAGCTTTTATCCTAACAAAGTCAGTAGATCAAACAATTGAAGGATCAATTTCTCCTTTCAGTATGCTGGGATGTTGGACTGTTATGGCACTCTTTTCAGAGAAGCCTATTGTGTCGTTTGATGCAGCCTTTGTTAATGATGAGATCGTAAGCTGGGTCTCGAAGAATAATTCAAAGCCAGGAAGGACAGGTCAAGAGTCTTGGACGATTCAAGCCAATCCGCAGTGGAGTCAAGAGTGGATTGAATTAGATAAAGAAGAAGCATGTAAACGTATTTTGGAATGTGCCAAAAAGTTAGGTTTTGATTTTCACAATGCAGAAATTTCAGTTCACCGCTGGCGTTATGCTAGTGGGGCTATAAGTCCAAGCCCTGAATTTAGTTTCTTTAAAAATATGAACCTAGGCCTTTGTGGCGATTGGCTTCATGGAGGCAGAGTTGAAGGTGCGTGGCTAAGTGGATATAAATTAGCAGATAAAATAAAAATGCAAGCAATATAAAGAAGTATCAGAATTAAATAGCTATCCAAAGAAATGCTTTACATACCTCCATTAGATTTATTTGAGATTTACCTTATTCAGTTTTTGTATAGAGCATTACCTATATAGAATTTAGAAACCGTTGTTTTAGGTATTTTTTTGCCATAACTTTTAAACCATGTTCTTACATCTTCTTCGAGCCCAACTCCATGCATAAAGTTATAAATCGCTTTTTTAAGCCCCAGTCCTAAACTATCGTGGTCGATACCAACTGGGTCAATAAAACTGATGTCATTTTTAGCAAAAGTAATTTCAGGAAGTGGAACAAGCTGAACCCCATATTCTTCTGGATTTTTACCTACTGGAGAGTGAACAGTACAAATAAATCGATGAAAAAATCCACTCTGAATACAACCTTGTTCGAATAATTGTCTGACATATTCCAATGAATCGACAGTTTCTTGGACCGTTTGAGTTGGAAATCCATACATTAAATAGGCATGCACTAAGATACCTTCATCAGAAAAGCTTTTGGTTACTTTTGCTACTTGATCAACTGAAACACCTTTTTTCATCAAATCAAGTAACCTATTTGAAGCAACCTCAAGTCCTCCTGACATGGCAATGCAACCACTCCTAGCCAATAGCTGAGCTAATTTAGGAGTAAATGTTTTTTCAAAACGAATATTTCCCCACCAAGAAATTACTACTTTGCGACGAATTAATTCTTCCGCGAGAGCCTTTAATATTTTGGGTGGAGCAGCTTCATCAACAAAATGAAAGCCAGTCTGACCAGTTTCTGCAATGATTTGTTCGATCCGGTCAACCAGCAAACTAGCAGAAGCCGTTTCATAACGAGAAATATAATCTAAAGAGACATCGCAAAAGCTACATTTTTTCCAGTAACATCCATGTGCAACCGTTAACTTATTCCAACGTCCATCACTCCATAAGCGATGCATTGGATTAAGCATATCTAATAGGGATAAATAGGAGTCGAGTGGTAACCCATCCCATGTAGCGGTCCCAACCTCCTCGAATGGTATGTCAGGTTCTTGCCAATTCATGAACTCAACTTGATTTCTTTCACCTTTAATAAAGGTGCGTACTAATCGACTCTTAGATCTTTTACCGTTCAAGTGATCCAACAAAGCTAGTAAAGGTCTTTCACCAGAGTCTAAAGTTATAAAGTCAAGATAATCAAAAATTCGAGAATCAGTTATTTCACGTAACTCGGTGTTCACATATCCCCCACCGAGAGCAATCTTTATTTTTGAATCAGTATTTTTAATCGTTTGAGCGATCCGAAGAGCAGCATACATAGCACCTGGAAATGGAACTGACAAAAGAACTAAATTTGGTTGGTGACGACGAATCGAGTCGATTGAAAGATCTCTCAAATGGAGATCCATTAAGTTCGGTTCTACATTTAAAGCTTCGTATAAGGGAGTAAATGTTGGTTGACTACCAGCAAGAGACTCTGCATATCTCACAAACTCAAAACGACTATCAATAGCATCGCGTAATACGTCTGAAAGATCATTCAGATACAAGGTGGCTAAATGGCGAGCTCTATCGTTTGAACCTAATGAACCGAAAGCCCATGCTAAAGTATCCCCGGACTCCACATCATCAAAAGCATCTAGAGAGCTAAACCTCGGTCCTTCGGGGAGAAAGTCACGAGTATTAATTCGGTGACTTAAAGTGCTATCTTTACCTTGTAAAAAAGCTATCACAGGAGATATTGTTGCATGATATTCAGCAAAAAATTCGAGGAAAAAACTTACACTAGCGCTCCGAATGTTTTCTGGTTGAGCTAGTGCACGAGCATATATCTCAACTAAGCCCTTGGGATTGAAAAAACTGAGAACTAAAGCTAAAGCTAAGTCTTCTTGAACTGCCTCAATTCCTCGAGACCTTAAAAATCCAGTTAAATATGCCGTAGATGGGTACGGAGTATTTAACTGCGTCATAGGTGGAATGAGACTTAAGATTTTCATACAAAATGGATTAAGTCTAATTAAAAATTATTCAGAGTAATTGTAAAAATTTAACTTGTTCAACAAGTTAATTAATATTTTGAGTGAAAGTAGTTTTAAAAATAAATATTTATTTCAATAAGTTATTTAAAAACTAATTCCAACTAATAAACCTTCATTCAGCAAAATATTTTGATATGGTAACAGACGGTGATTAATCGATACAGAATCGTAAAGTGATAGTCCTTATCAAACAATAACTAAAAATCAATAATGAATTTTTTTAATTATTTAATCTTCAGAGTATTAAGAAACGGCACAAATTGTAATCTTTACATTAGATCCCCACATGTAACAAGGATAAATAGAGAATTCATAGTATCCAGAATGAGGAGTTACAAAATCCAGTTGCCCAGAACTATTTCCATAACGATCACTTGAGGATGAACGAACGAAATTGACCCGATCCGTTGCAGAAAGATCAAGAGCGATCCAGCTCTTTTGGTTAAGGTAATCAAAACCTGAAGCTCTAACACTAATTTTCTGGCCTGCTCCAAAATTGCCATAAAAAGAAGTAGCTTTACCATCAAATGACCAGCAATAAGAGCCACTTGAAAATTTAATTTGTTGGCGAATATCTTTGTTGCATGCAGAGGCTATCGCGGTATTTTGAAATGAAAAAAAACTAAAGATTATCAATAAAAATTGAAACTTCCTGAAATATGTTTTCATATTAAGATCCTTTAAAAGACATTTACTCCCACTCTATAGTTGCAGGAGGTTTTCCAGAAATATCGTAAACCACCCGATTAATTCCTCTGACTTCATTAATGATTCTGTTGGATACTTTACC
>Ga0214921_10008104_pt1 | contig 13763 bp, 8 predicted proteins | sample LL1505_MetaG_FD_177992 | JGI IMG/M metagenome (GOLD analysis project Ga0214921, IMG submission 177992) | Freshwater microbial communities from Lake Lanier, Atlanta, Georgia, United States - LL-1505 | ecosystem: Environmental > Aquatic > Freshwater > Lake | place: USA: Georgia | collected 2015-05-28 | reverse complement strand
TGTTTTCATCTTATTAAAAAACTTAATACTATTAAAATTTGGTTTATTAGTTTGTAAATTTACCATACTAGATAATGTTAAATCATTAATATTATTATTAAAGAAAGATGCTAATTTATTAATATAAGGACCACCTTGAGCTTTAAACGTTAAATTATTTGCATTAACATTTTGATATCCAGCTAGAGTCTTGATTAAATTATTTATGGGTAATTGACAATCAGCATCGTCTTTAGGAACCCATGCAAGTGTATTTTTTAATGCTTCATAAGCAATAATAGGAATTGAATTGATTACAGGTGTATTATTTTTTGGTACTATAGATAATAAAGTTCTATATTCACCTAGTGTAATAAACCCGTTATTATTTAATATAGCTTCTGAGTTTTCAAAAAATTGTACTGAGGCTCTAGCCATATACCTTGACATTACATTAACCATTTTAATATAAAAAGTCTTAATGATACTATCATATGAAGAACCATTGAATGCTAAAAATTCACGCATTTCTTCAAATAAATATCTATACATAATATTATAATTAAAACCATTCATAAAGCCTGCTGCAATTGTTGCTTGTTTAGCAGCGAGAGCTGCTGTATATGATCCTGGAATAACAATAGCATTAAATGCAGGTTGTTGTGGAGCACTAATATCAGTCAAAAATGTTACTACTGCTTCATGTAAACTATTAGCATTTCCATCACCCAAAGTTATAGCAGAATTAGAATCTAGAAAAGCCGATAAATTACCACCAACAGAATGAATATCAGGAAATAACATAAATAAACTTAAAAATACGGAGAATCCTGCTAAGAATTTTTTAACTAATTCTGCTTCAGAAATATTAATATTAACACCTGCAATAGACATAGCTTTAGTAACTGCTGGTATAATACTATACCTAAACATATTACAAAAAGGGAATATATCATAATTATTATATTTTATAAAATATAATTCGTCATCTAAGTCGCCAAAATTTTGTGCAGTATTAATTAAAAATAGGTCTGTTAAGTTACCTACTGGTAAACCTATATTATTAAAAATATTGAAATATCTATTACCAAAACCAAATGTTAAAGATTTTAGTATAGGATTATTACTTATTTGATAAATATTAATTGGTAAAACTTGGTTACGTGGAGCACCATAAACATTAAGAGTTAAAAAATAAGGAATTGTTGATCTATTAGAATTTCTATTAACATATCTTAAACATGTAGCAAAATCATCAGAAGAAATATAATTCTTAGATAAACTCATAAAATTATAATAAATATTTTTGTAGAAATCTTCAACTAATAAACTTTTATCTCCATTTAAAAATTCAGACATTAATTGTCTCATAGATATTTTTCCAGTAAATATAATAGAATTATAATAGTGTTCTGTAGTTCCAATAGAAAGATTAGAATTATTATAATTAAACTTTTCAAATAATTCACATAATTTATTACCAGTACTTTCATCATACCAATAAGATATAATATCAGAATCGGTGATCATATTTTTAATTTCTTGTATAGTTTCTGGATTCTTAACAATGTTTTCAGTAACTAATTTTAATTGACTATCTAAAGCTTGAGCGGCTTCGAGTAGGTTACGTTTAACTTGATATTCATCATTGTAAAATTTAGTCATAGATTTGATTTTATCATTATCTCCTGGATATAAATTAGCTAAAGTTCCAACACTTGCATCTTTTAAATTATTAAGTTGTTTAATCTTTTCAGCAATCATTTCTGAAGTCATATTATTGTAATGTTCGGTGTCCTTTTCTAATTCTCCTTGAACATTTTTGATATTTTCTTTAATAGCTGCTACTCTTATATAATATTTGAGACTTTTTAATCTCTCGGAAATTTTAACAGTATACTTACTATTCTCTGGTAATGCTTCTCTAAGTAAATCATAACTGTTATCAACACCACCACTAATGGATTTTAATAAATTATTATAGTTTGCTCCACCCTTTTTATTACATTTTTTCAATTCGCCAATGATCAAGTTGATACTCGTTTTTATATCATCGCTTTTTATGTCCGGAAAGTAAACTACACCATTTTTATTTAATCTAATTAAAGTATCGAAAAATTCAGATTCGTTACTAAATACTTTATTTGCGTATTTTATCATCATTATACTTATATGTGCTACTATAGCAGTATAGATTTCTTCTGGAGGAACATGTGATTGGATATTGAGAGTTTTATCAATGAGCTGTTCTACTAGTTTAGAACTAAATTCATAAGATCTTTGATTTTTTATTTCTATTAAAACTTTTGTTAATTCATTAGAAGAAGTAAAAGTGGCAGAATTACTTAAAATTTGTAATATAATTCCATAAATTTTATATTTATTATTAAATGGATATGAATTTGAATAAATTTCACCAAAATCTATATGATTCCTTCTAAAGTCTATTATATCGATTTCTTTATCATCAGGGGTTTGTCTTAAACTTCCCTCTATAGTACGTAAATAATAATTTAATGAAATATCACAAATATTGCTAGTACTAGTTAATATATTAAATAAAACTATAGTTTCATATGATATTTGTGAAGGTGCTAAATTCACTTCATAAAAATAAAACATCGGTAGTTTTTCAAATGTATCTCTATTACATGGTAAATCATTCTTAAATAATAATGTAAAACAGTTTACTTTATATTCTATTAATAAATATTCTATAAATTTTAAGAATGACAATACTCTTATTACAAGAGTATTATCAAGTTCTGAAATTAAAAAAATTTCAATATTTTTTAATTGATCCTTTAAGTTATCACCAATGAGTTTAGTCGAAGTATCTAGTTTTGATTCACTTAATTTTAATTCATTGACTGATGATTTTGATTCATTGATTGATGATTTTAATTCTTCATCTAATGATTGATATTCAGATGGTGCAAACTCTTCTAATAAGTTAAAGGCTTCTTTATGACTTGACTCTGGAGAATCAAAATCCAATACATTGATTTTTTCATAATTATTATTAAAAAGATTATCTACAGTTTCCTCATCATAGTCATCAATAAATACTTTTTTAAATTCATCACTAGGATAAAATCGACCATCAAGTAAATATAAAATTCCCTTCTGATCAAATAAAACTGTTATTATAATAAACATACACACCAATAATTTATATATATTTGCATAAATCTCTTTATCTTTAGGAGTTTTTATAAATTTTTGCATTTCTTCGTTTATAGAATTAATATTATCCATAAGTTCACTATTTGTAGTGACATGAATTTTATTTGTTATTGATTCTATTAAATCAATAGTTTCGCTATCACCTTTAGGTCTAAATAAGATTTTCGTAAAATCAGACAAACTTTGTTTATCTGTTTCTGATAATTTATTGTTCTTTATAAAATAAATAGAATTAATGCAATATTCAGAAATATTATCATATATAGTTTTATCATATATTTTTTTATAATCTGACACATTGGAACCTAAAACTTTACGTGATAATAACAATAATTCAGCTAATGCATTTTGTGTGTTGAGTAGATCCGTATTTTTCATTTCGTTTCGTAATTTTTTTTCTATAGATTTGCTCTTGTAATTATCTACAGCCTTTTGAAAATCATAACTAGAATTATTTTTGTTAAAAGTATACTCTATTTCATTAACTATAGACGATATTTTATCTTGTTCTCTTTTAGATATTGATGGTAAATTACCAAAACTTTGATATAAAGATAATTCTGAAAATTCTTCATCAAAATTAGGATAATTTGGTAACACTTTATCAAATGAATTTGTACCACCAGATTTTTCGACATTTCCATCAAAAGTGTTACTTATAGTAGACATACCAGATCTGAATTTATCAACATCTGATTTGAATTTTTCTAAATGTTCTGATACACTATTTAGCTTCATATGAATAGATGAATAAGTAGAATTAGAACTTAATTTTTTGATACTAGCAATTACGTTATCTACACTTCTCATATAGTTATTATAAGTACTTTCACCTACTGATGATTTATCGAAACCAATTAAAGCCATATATACATCTGGTACTCTGAAATCACTTAAATTATCCATATTCTCACTAAAATCGATAAGATCTTCAGTTATAGGTGTTGAGTATCCCAAATCTTTAGCAAATTCAATTTCTTTTACAATACTATCGAATGCTTTACCAATTACTAAATTAAAAGCTTTCATTAATGCTACTTTATTTTTGATTTGTTTACGTACACGTCTACCAACAGGTGTTTCATATTCAACATCAGCACCACCATAAATATCAGATGAATGTCCACCTAAAATATTATTTGAATTATGTAATTTACTACCTCCACTAACAGAATCCATCTTCATACCTTCAATAAGAGATACAATTTTAGGATAATTATCTTTACCAATATTATTTAATATTTTATTAAACGCTTCACTAATTTCTCCTGCTTTTGTAGGATTATCTACTAAATTTTTAACCATTTGTTCTCTTATATTTTTAAGTTTTTCTGTTACAGCTTTTTCTGTCATATCATTAATTTTTAGATCATTAACAGACATTTCTGCTCTTTTAAGAGCATCATTAACTACGTAAGCATAATATGCAGTTTCACCAAAAGCATTAATAATTTCTGTTTTATATTTATCAATTTCATCATCTTTCATATATGATTTACCATTAAGTCTCGCAACTACTCTTTGTACATCTTCTAAATTACTCAGTTTAAATTCTGTTTCAGCTTTACTTAATTGTGTTAAAATACCATCCATAAGATTTTTAGAGTATGTTGAGATAGATTTTGATCTATCTTCAATAGTTTTGATAATACCTTCTATTACTGGTTTGTTTTTAATTTCTGCATCATTATTAAGTGTTATTTTGAGATATTCTACTAATTTATCTAAAATTGATGCATGATCCATTAAATTAGTAGCAGTACCTTTAATAGCACCATATGCAACAGCAACATCAGTATTCAGACCCATAACTAAACTAGATAATGTATTAATTATATCAATCATTAAAATTCTTTTATCGTTTGTATCTACATTAATACTAAAATTAAAAGATTCATTGAGTTTTTCACCAACAACTTTAAGTACAGATGCCATATCTTCATTTATAGTAAAATCTTTACCTGGTAATTTACTTAATAATGTGTTAACTTTTTCTCTAGTAGTCATATTATCTAAGTTAACATCATCACCTAACTCTCTTACCATACCTTTACACATTTTATCAATACAATCTATCAGTATTTCTCTAGATTTACCATGCACAAGTACTGTAAGATCGTCAATAGTTTTATCACTCATTCCACCTAACATTTTAGGAACACCACCTCTATCTTTAATAGCACTCCAAACACTACCACCATTCTTGTGTAGGCTACTTATAGTACTAGAAAATTTAGATCCACCATTGATTTGTGATATAGGATAACTTAATACTCCTTTCATTACAAATCGAAATTTTATAACCGAATATCTTTTTTTAAATGGTAAATTACTTATTTTATTTTTTTAATTGACAAATGTATTTGACATAAATTTTTTTTGATATAAATTATTTAACTAATAAATTTGCAACAAACTTTTACTTCGATATAAATATTTCGTAATATACAAAAAATATAAATACCATAAAATCATGTCTGCTGGAACTGCAATTTGTAGTGTATCTAATTATATATTAACTTATCATAAAAATTTTGATGAATTAATGAAAAATGTATGTAGATCTAGATTAGCTAGTACTAGAAGCGATAATGGCTTAACATTTATTGTACCTGATTCTGCCACTGTAGATAAATACCTTAGTTCTATCAAAAAAACTAATTCGCAAGATCTTATGGATATGCAATCATTTTGTGAAAAACATTTCTTATTAGGTAATGTTAAAAAATATAATGGCTCATCTATTATTAATGCTGAAGGTAAACATTTGAGTATTAATGGAACTACATTAAGTGATGGTACTAACTCAGTAGAATTAAAAGAAGCTGATATTACATTTCCATCTAGACATGTTAAAGGGAAAGATATTGTTCCAAATATTTCTATATATACACAAGTTAATTCTAGCAATGGAATACATAAATTAAAAGGTTCTGATATACCATTAACAAAGAGTTTGACTACGACAAAAAAAGGTGGAGCTTTATATACAAGAAATGATATAATTAAAAATGTTATGCGTATTTATTGTCTCAATCAAGTAAAACATAAAAATCATAATGGGTTTTTAAACCCATTTTTAGAAGCAGTTAATAGTCTATTATTATGTGTAAGAAAACATAATAATAACTTATATAAAAATTTATTATTGATAAAAGATGTTTCACCAGAGATTAATTTCTTTATATTAGTTAAATCATTTGGTAGTAATAAAGAAGTTTTAATTAATGATGATATCATCAAAAAATGGGGTGGAACATTATTTGATTATAAACCTAAAACATTAAATCGAATATTTGATGAAGAAGCACATCAAATCTTATCATCACATAAAGATTTATTGTTATTAAAAGATAAACATGATGGATTTGAAGAATTTTATAATAAATTAAGTTCAATTACTGGTTTTTCTGTTGAAGTTCATAAATGTATAGACAAATTTAGATCTATGTTTAGAAAAAAGTTATATGATATGATCAAAACACCAGATCCATTAACAGAATTAAAAGTAATTTGTGATGAAATACAGATAAATTCATCATCTAATATTAATATCCGTATTATGGGTGGAATGGAATCAACAGGTTCTTGTTGTTATCTTAATGATTATATGGATTATGATGAACATAGCGGTTCTGTTATAAGTGTTGAATCATTACCTATAATATCTAATGATAATACACATAGTGAACATTTTATTGAAGGATTTAGGATGCTAAATAATCGTTAATTAATTTTATAATATATAATCTAACATAAACAAACTATAAAAAAATAATATACAACACTCCATTAATTTATTCATCAAAAAATAATAATATCTTAAGTAAAAATATAATTATCATAAAAGCATGTCTTCGACAAACACTGTTTGTGGATTAGCCATATATATAAAAAATTATCATCCAAATTTCGATAATTTACTCAGAAATACATGTAATGCTAGATTAACTAATATTAAAGGTAATCAAGAAGCTACTTTTATAATACCTAATGAAGCCTCTGTAAAAGCAATGCTTGTTGGTTCTGAAAAACTCTCAACTGAAAAAGCTATCAAAGAAAAACAATCATTTTGTAAGAGACACTTTCTTTTATCTAAGATAGATACAGTATCTGGTTCAACTATAACTAATGCAGATAACAAATATTTATCTTTAGAAAAAAAAGATAGTAAATTTATACTTACTGGTAATGGTAAATCTGTAACTCTTAAAGAAGCTGATACTAAATTACTCAATAGAGTTCACAAAGGTAAAGAACAAACTCCTAAAATAATCATATGTGAACAAGTTAGTGGTAACATCGGAGAAATTGAAGGAAGTGATACTCCATCAAAAGTAGTTAAGCCTACAGTAAAAGGAGGAGCTTTATATAATAGAGTAAGTATAGAAGACTCTCTCAGATTTCATCACTGTTTAAGTTTACTTAATTCAAATTCTAGTGATTATAGTAATCCATATTTAGCATCAGTTAATAGTTTACTTTTATTTCTCAAAGTAAATAATAAACCATTATATAATAAATTAATTTTAGTTAAAGATATTTCACCAGAAGTAAACTTTTATATGTTTGTTCAACCATTTAATAAATCTAATCATTTAATAGACGATCAAACTATAACTAAATGGGGTGGATCATTATTCGAATATAGAATGAATGATTTAAATGATTTATTCGATAATGAAGCAAAACAAATACTTCAAAGTAAAACTGGAGAAATTAAACAAATTAATCATAAAAATTTAGATCAAGATTATAAAATTTTATCTAATATAACAGGATTAGATTCTGATACATTGAAACATATGGATAATATTAGATGTAAATTTAGAGATAGTTTTGTTAATATGGTACCAGGTAATATTACTGGTGATATGATGACTGAAGTGGTTAAAAATATTCATGAATGTTGTAAAAATAATTTACAAACAGACAATGAAAAATTACTAGATCAATTATTAGCTAAAGATTGTTATTGTTATCTTAATGATGGATCTAGAAGTGGTTCATTTCCAACTATATCAAATAGTGTAAATAATACTTTATCTGATCATTTTATAGATGGGTTTGAAATGCTAGGAGAAAATAATATTATATCTAGTTCTAGTGTAGGAATGTATGGTGGTGACGATGGAGATAAACTTATAGAAGAAAGTGAAGATAATAATTTATTAGGAGGTGATTATGGATCAATTTTTTAAATAATAAAAATTGAAGTTAATTTATTTATAATTAATAAACTATGTTTGAAAGAGTTATCTGCAATTGTGGTAAAATGTTAGCTAATCTAACAGTTTTATATAAACTAGCTCTAGAACATAAAACTAAATTATTAGATATAGATAAATTAGATTCGAGTATGACTGGTGTCATAGATATATCATCTATAACATCAGGAGATATATTAGATCAATTAGGTGTATTTAGTGAATGCTGTAGATGTAGAATAATGTCTAATGTTAAATTCTACCCTATGTTAGGGATAAGTAGTAATTCGGTGAGTTAAATATTAGATTATAGAATGATAAATTAGACAATATATATATTTTTTTTGATTTTAAAAAATTGATTACTTAAGATAATATATAACTATGAGTGATCGACTTAATTTTATTGTTGAAAAATATAGTGATCTTCCAGCACAAGGATCTGTTGAGTGGCATAAACACAGAAAATATGGTGTTGGTGCTAGCGAGCTAGATAAATACTTAGATATAAGAAAGGAAAATAGTATTAAAAAATCTCTATCTGAAAAAGTAGGTATAATAGAAGCAACTGAGTCAACAAATCCAAATTTTATATGGGGTCATTTTTGGGAACCTATACATAGAAAAATCATACAAAAATTACTCAATGTAAAAGACTGTGAAATGCGTGAAATGGGAGCGATACCATATGGAGATGATTATTATACTAGTAAATATAAAAACTCACCAGATGGTATATTTGTAGTTAACAAACAAAAACTAGAACAAGTATTTGGTAAAACAGAAGTAGATAAATTAGATATAGATTATATAGATAAAGATGGTAAAGTTTTTGGTATTCTCGAATTAAAAGCACCAATAGCAAGAATTCCTTCAGGTTATATACCTGAATATTACTTACCACAAGTTTTGAGTAATATGTGTGTAGTTAAAGATGCTTCATTTGGATTATTCTCTGAAATGGTTGCAAAAAGGTGTAGTATATTTGATGTAGAAGGTGGTGGTAAATATACTCCATCAGTTGCATATGGAAATGTTTTATTAGATCCTAGTTTATTAAAATATAATGGTTGTGTTTATGTTTATGTAGATGAGCCATATAGAACTAAATTAAGATCTATAATTCTCAAAAAAAATGCATGTTCTGATGAATTGTGTGATTTTGGTGCATGTCTTAGTGAATATTTCTTTTATATGATTGCTTTATGGAGACAAATGGATGTACATAATTTGGATCCATCAAATATTGATACTGCTTCATCAGATTATGTTGAAGATCTTACTGAGATAGATATCTCTGAAGATAAAGATATAGATAAAGATGTATATAATAAATTTAAAGAATATTGTATCCAAGCAAATGAGGTAGATCCAAAAGAAAATCCATTAGTTAAAGATCTAACTATTAGTAAACCTAAATCTTTCAAAACACTCAAGAGATCACCTATAACATTTAAATATGTTATTAATATTAATCCTAATAAGATAGATAATAGTGAATTATTAGAAGATGAAATTAGATTATATGATTCTGTTCCTGAAGAAGTAGATGGTAAACTATTGACTGGTTATTGTTCATGGAAATGTTTTCATATGAGTTTTCATCTAGCAAAAAAACAACACGAATATGTAAACATAATATGGCCTGTTATTAAATTAACTATTAAATCGTTCAAGTATATCAGACACAATCTTTCTGAAAAAGAACGAAAAAAAAGAATATTAATCTGTGCCGAATTGATAAAACGACAATCAGATATAGTTAAATCTAAGTTGATTAAAATGTGATCTAATTATTATATTTTTTTTGTTACTCTACTAATTGTTTCTTTGTTTTAGATATCTTAAATTTGAAACTGTTAGTTACAATTTTCATTTCACATGCTAATCCAGCAGTTGGTGAATAGAATATATTCTTAACTATATCTCCTTCTTTAAACCCACCATACCAAAATAGATTAGGATCACTAAACGGTATTTCCGGTAAATTACGTAAACTCTTTTGTGTAGTTTTAGACCATAATTCAGCTTCTTCTATAGAAACTTTAATATATTCTGATTGAGATATATGTTGTCTAAAATCATATATCATAGCATTGTGTAGATTTACTTCTATTCTCCACTCGCATGATATTCCAGGTTCAAATAATTGTGAATTTCTAGTATATTTCTGTTTAGCATTTTTACTTAATATAACAGTTAATGATGATAACTCTTTAGTGGATGGTAATATAAATATAGTATATTTTTTTATAATATTTTTGAATATTCTCTCTAAACCTGTACTTTTAGTGGCTTCGCTTTTATCAGAAAATATTAATACTTGCATATCAGCAGCATTTACTACTACATAATTACTATTACTTTGCATATGATTTATTAAACTAGACTCATCTTGAAATCTAGGTTCTTCTACATCTTTAGCTCCTCTATATGTCAATAATTTATGTGCGTTTTCGTAGATGATATAAATTGTGCTCGAAGTCATTTTATCTATTATTAAATTATTTATTCTATATTCCATTTTTTCTGAACTTCATAAAAGGATGTTTGACCACGGTTTACGTATCGAAAATCAATTACTTGCTGGGTTAATGATAGTTGTATGTTTATTAGCATTTTTTGCACCTAAAGCAATGAATAAAATTCAAGGAGCAACAGTAGGTAGAATTATTCCATCAACTAAAGCAGGCTATGCTTCAAGGTTTGCTACATTCGATCAAACTGCAGCAATGGGTGGACATAGTGATCAAGTAGGATTAATGAATGCAGGAACAGTTATGAATTCATGTGGTGCAGGAAGTCCTGAATGGGGATTGAGTCATGATTCATATGGTGTTCAAGCGAACCGATCTTTAAGAAAAGGCAAGAAACGATTGGTAATGGGTGCATCAACTGTATCTGATCGCCAATTACAAGCACATTTAAATTAAATTTAATTTATCTGATAAAATCAATATAAAAAAATATACAATTCTAAAAGATGCAAATTACGTTGGTTTTAATTATTGAAGTTTTACTTATTCTCATTATATTAGTCTATATTTATAATTTATTTATTATTTTTAGACAACATGAACCAATGATAATTACGAGTACTGATGAACTTTATACATCATTTGATAAATGTAATAATATGTGTAGATGTACATCTAGAGTACATAATTTTTTATCTGGATCAAAAAATTTCAATCAAATCTGATTTTCCCAAAAAAATAGATAAACTAGTGTTATAAATATTAAGTTTATTTTTTTTTATTATTATAAAATAATTAAGATGATGTGATGGATATATTTATCAATTAAAACATATATAATTAATATTATTATAAGTATTTTTTTTTAGTAGACTAAGTACAATATACTAGATTTTTCTGAATTTTTTATCAAAAAAATAATTTACTTAATTTTTAATATTTATTAAATTTATTATATAAATACGTATTATGCAGTTACCTTCATTTATAACTGAAATACCTAGACATCAATTAATTGGTTATGCTGTATTAGTCGCAGCATTGATATTTGTTATATTTTATGTTTATGGAAATAAATCTATCACATCAATATCTTCTATTAAATCAACAACTAAAGGTAAAAGTACTCTAATGACTAATAATAGTAATACATCCTCAAATTTATTATCGATAATAGATGATATTGCACAAAGACAAGATAGAAATATAAATCTCAAAACTAAATACTAGATAATCGTTTAATTAAATATTAACAAAATACATTTTATATATAAACTATGAATTAATTCATGATCGAAAATCACTATAATTAAACTTAAACAAATAATTTAACTAAACTTTGTTAATAATCAAAAAAAAAATATAAAAAATCATAATCTAAATTATCTCATCAAACTCTATGATTTTTTTAGTAATTATAAGATGAAAAAATGATAAATATTTACTATAAATCAAGATATAGTTATTTTTTTGTTAGTTTATTTTTAATTATGCATTTATTGCAGTGTAATAAAACCATTTTAATCCATCTTTTTTATCTGATTCTCTTTTGATTAATTCTTTCTTAATAGCTCCACAAATATCATAGATAGTATCTGGTGTTTTTTGTATATTGAGTTTTATTAATAATTTATTAAGATATACTTTGTTTCTCGTGAAACAATTAGCTCCTCTTTGTATCTTTCTCATATCTATATTTTTTGTATTTTCACCTACTTTACTAGCTTTAATTGGATCTCTTATTTTAAAATGCATTTCTGGTGAAAACATACCTATTATTATATTATTTTCTTGATCTTGAATAGCATATGGATATGTTTTCCATCCAACTTTAGTTATATATTTAAGCATATTATTATATACATATCCTATAGGTTGTTTTGATCCTTCATTTAAGTTTTGTAATCCTACTTCTTTAGATGTTTTTAGTTCTAACAAATCATTATAAAATCTGAATATTTTATTTATTTGATCTTTTGTTAATTTTTGATTATTATCTGATTTATCATTAATATTTACATCATTTGCTTGAATTAATGCATTTTCTAATACTTTGATATGTAAATCTAAGTAAAAATTTTCAAATACATCATATACTTCATAACCTCTCAATATTTTATCAGCAGCATATAAATTAACTCTATTAATAATAGAATTAATTAACATAGATTCTTTGATATTATTTACTCTCATTAATTTTACTTCATTATGAGAAATATCTTTTCTAACGAAACTTTCTATCTCTCTTTGAGTATGAATAACATATTCATCTATTATATTTAATGAATTCATAGATTTAAGTGTAATCATATAATTTCTTATATCAAAAAATGCAGGATTAGGAGTACCTTTCATAGTTTTAATATATTCCCATAGATTAAATACATTCCATACATTCTTTACTCTGAAAGCATCAATAATTAGATATTTTAATGTATTCATTTCGTCTTTGTATCTTTCTAGAGCAAAATAAGTTACTTTAGCGGTATCGGATAATTTATTGATAGTTTCTAGTTCATAGTTTAATGGTTTCAATAAATTATCTTCATTTTGCTTAACTCTATTAGCTGTATCCATAATATGACCATCAACTGCATTTCTATTAATTATCATATCATAGTGTTGTATCTTAATAAAATCATCAACTTTCTTTTTATAATCTATTTCTTCAGGTGATGATATAGATTCATCGAAACCATCAGCTGTACTTTTTTCAATATTAATATGTTTTTTAAATTTCTCTGCAAATTGACATATTAATATATATGTATTAACTATCCATTCTTCTCTCGGTAATCCCTCATGTGACATTGTTCTTGCAGTTCTACCTAATACTTGTAAAAATATAGACATATTAGTTGGTAATCCAATAACTATTTGTGTTTTAACGGCTTTAAAATCCATTCCTTCTTTA
>Ga0214921_10008103_pt1 | contig 13764 bp, 14 predicted proteins | sample LL1505_MetaG_FD_177992 | JGI IMG/M metagenome (GOLD analysis project Ga0214921, IMG submission 177992) | Freshwater microbial communities from Lake Lanier, Atlanta, Georgia, United States - LL-1505 | ecosystem: Environmental > Aquatic > Freshwater > Lake | place: USA: Georgia | collected... | reverse complement strand
TCCGTGCGGCGGATGGCTCGGTGGCGGTGTATTTTGAGGCCGCTGCGGTGATCGTCGTGCTGGTGCTGCTTGGGCAGGTGCTCGAACTGCGGGCGCGCGAACAGACGGGAGGCGCCATCCGAGCGCTGCTCGATCTGGCGCCAGCCCAAGCCCGTCGGTTGCGCGACGATGGTTCGGATGAGGAGGTGCCGCTGGCCGCCATCGTGGTCGGCGATCGGCTGCGCGTTCGTCCCGGTGACAAGGTGCCGCTCGACGGCGCTGTGCTGGAGGGTGCGTCCAACGTCGATGAGAGCTTGGTGACGGGTGAGGCAGTGCCGGTCACCAAGACGGTGGGTGATCAGGTCGTCGGCGGCACGCTGAACGGCCAGGGCAGCTTCGTCATGCGGGCCGATCGCGTTGGCCAGGACACGGTGCTGGCGCAGATCGTGCGCATGGTCGCGGGTGCGCAGCGTTCCCGCGCGCCAATCCAGCGTCTGGCTGACCAGGTCAGCGGCTGGTTTGTGCCCGTGGTCGTGGGCATCGCGCTGGTCGCCTTCGCAGTCTGGGCGGTGTGGGGGCCAGAGCCGCGTCTCGCCTTCGCGCTGGTTGCCGCGGTGACGGTGCTGATCATCGCCTGCCCGTGTGCGCTGGGGCTGGCGACGCCGATGTCCATCATGGTCGGCGTGGGCCGGGGTGCGCAGGCGGGGGTGCTGATCAAGAACGCCGAGGCGCTTGAGCGCATGGAGCGGATCGACACGCTCGTCGTCGACAAGACCGGCACGCTCACCCAGGGGCGGCCGGACGTCGTGGCTGTGATCCCGGCAGCAGGCGTGGCCGAGGAGGAGGTGCTGCGGCTGGCGGCGGGGTTGGAACGGCCCAGCCAACATCCCCTCGCCGAAGCCGTGGTGCGGGCGGCGGAAAAGCGCGGCGTCGTCGTGCCGTCAGTCGAGGGCTTCGATGCCCCTATTGGTCGCGGCGTGACCGGCACGGTCGAGGGACGCCAGGTCGCGGTAGGCAACGCCCGGCTGATGGATGAGACCAAGGTGGATGTCGGCGCCCTATCGGCGGAAGCCGAGCGTCTTCGCGGTGATGGCGCCACGGTCTTCTTCGTGGCGGTGGATGGCCGCGCCTTCGGGATCGTCGCCGTGGCCGATCCGGTGAAAGAGACAACGGCGGCGGCACTCGCGGGTCTTGCGAAGGATGGCGTGCGGGTGGTGATGCTGACTGGCGATAACCGCACGACGGCGGAGGCCGTGGCGCGGCGGCTTGGCATCACAGAGGTCGAGGCGGAGGTCCTGCCCGAGGATAAGCAGCGCATCATAGAAAAGCTGAAGGCGGAGGGGCGCCGCGTCGCCATGGCAGGCGATGGCGTGAACGACGCGCCGGCACTGGCGGCGGCCGAGGTGGGCATCGCCATGGGCACTGGCACGGCCGTGGCGATCGAAAGCGCGGGCATCACGCTGCTCGGCGGGGATCTGATGGGCATCGTGCGGGCGCGGCGGCTGTCGGAGGCTGTGATGGGCAATATCCGGCAGAACCTGTTCTTCGCCTTTGCCTACAATGCGGCCGGCGTACCGATCGCGGCGGGCGTGCTGTATCCGATGTTCGGCATCCTTTTGTCGCCCATCATCGCGGCGGCGGCCATGGCGCTGTCGTCGGTGAGCGTGGTCGGGAATGCACTTCGGCTGCGAACAACGCGGTTGGATTGACCCAGTTGGAGCGTATCGACGGTTCTGGGATGCGCCTCAAGGCACCCGTCGCTTGGCAACCCCTACAGACAGCGTGGCTGCCGCCAGATCGAATGTTGCCGCCGAGATGTTCCGCGCCATCACCCGCACCGTGTTGTTCGACCAGACCGCTGCATCGAGCTCGATGAATCGGGTCGACGACACCAGCGACGCCGTTGCCAGGTCGCCGGCCCGCGCCCCGTTCACCGTGACGTCGAGCAGCGCGGTCGCCCCTGGCGCCAGGCTCGGCAGATCCCAGGCCAGCTCCGCGGCGAACTCCCTCCGCCCTGAGCCGACCAGTGCCCCGGTCAGCAACGGCGTGCCGTTCAGCACCGCGGGTGCCGCCTCCGGCAGCCCGTAGAGGCGCAGCGATTGCAGGTCGATCGGTCCGTCGAACCCGATCACCCCGACCTGCGCATAGGCCACGGACGCACCGACGCGGATGGTCTGCCGCCGATTGAAATTGGCATCGTCCATCGGCGCCCCGGCGTTCCACCCCTTCGCCGGCCCGTTCCACTGCATGGTGGTGATGGAGGCCAGGACATCGCCCGAGATGTCCTCGCGGACATTCCCCGCCCCGTCGAACACCCGCACGAACAGTCGCCCGCCCGAGGCGCCGCTCGTCAGCCAATGCGCCAACGCGAACTCCTTCGCCTGGGTGGTATCGAGCATCCAGCCCAGCCCGCGGTTCGCCGCCAGCGTCACCGCGCGATCGGTCGGCGTCAGGTCGGTCAGCCCGTTGAAGCAGAAATCCGCCATGAAGGTCGCGGTGGTGGTCGAGGTGGCGATGGTGATCAGCCCCTCCACCCCAACCTCCGTCGCCGACTGCCGGAACGCCGCCGCCCGGGTGTTCGGCACCCCGGCCAGGAACCGCTGGAAGCGCGATGCGGGCGCGCGGTGCCGGTTGAACACCGCATTGCCGCAGCGATTGGCGGTGGCGGTGTAGTCGATCCCGACCAGGTAGGTATTGGTCCAGGCGATGTCGTACTCGCAATCCTGGGCGCCGGCGGTGTGCCGTGCGGCCATCGGCGAGCAGGCCTCCATGCGCATGTTGCGGGCGATGATGGCACTGCCTGAGGTCTGGTTCAGGAAGGGGATGGCGATGTTGCTGCCGGCCTGGCGCAGCTCGAAGTTTGGCGCGTCGAAGACATGGCGATTGTGGTTGGTATAGGCGCCGGGCTCATTGCCGAGCCGGATCCCGAAGCGGTCCTGCGCGGCATTCACCCCGGTCGCCTGCGCGAAGTGGCCGCCGTAGTAGCGGATCGAGGTGTTCCAGGCCGTGGCCGTCGCGCACCAGATGTCGAGGCCGATGCGGTTGTTGACGATGCGCCCCAGGGTGAAGGTGCTGTCCTCCACCCCGCGGCCATCGCCCAGCGTGCGCATGCCGATGGTGAAGCCTTCCACCCGCCGCAGCTCGATCTGGCTCGCATCGACGTTGCGCACGGTGATGCCGATGTCAGCCTCGGACGACCAGTCCGACAGCGTCTGCCGGATCACGTTCAGCCCCGTGTAGAGCTTCTCCGCGTTGCGGATGGTGCCGCCATCGCCCAGCACCAGCACGGAGGTGGGTGCGGTGCCGGTGTAGCGGATGGTCCCCTGCATGATCAGGCCGCGCGCCCCGCCCGGCAGGGTGACGGTGCCGGAGACGTTCCATGTGCCGGGCGGGATCATCGCGAATTTCTGGTCCGCGCCGGCGCGATCGAAGGCCGCCTGGATGGCAATGCGATCATCCGCCACGCCATCGCCCAGCCCGCCGAAATCATTCGGCAGCACGGCCTCGCGGTCGCGGAGGTACTTGGCGAAGTCGGTCTTGTTGAGATTGGCGTTGAGGACCAGCAGGTCGTCGATGCGGGCCGGCATGGCGTTCTCCGATCAGAGGGCGGTGGCGGTGACCGGGCCGGCAAAGGCGGAGACGTTGCCCTCGGCCGAGACGCTGCGCAGCCAGTACCAGCGGGTCTGGCCGGTGGTGAGGCCGGTGCGGTCCCAGGGGAGTGCGGTGGGCTCGGCTGCCAGCTTGGTCGCGGCGGCCAGGCTGGCGCTGGTGGCCTCGAACACCTGCAGCCGGACTGCATCCGCAGGAAAGCCGCCCGACAGACGCACACCGCCGACGATGCCGGTTGCCGCCAAGCCGGACGCGGCGGCCGGCACCAGCGCCTCGCGCCAGCCCGACACGGCCCCGCTACGCGCCTGCGCCCGCACGCGGAACGCGGTGGGCTCCGCGGTGGGGATCGCCACGGCGGTGGCGCCAAGTCCCCCTGCGTATCCCTGCCAGACGGCAACGGAGGCCGGGCGGAACTCGATCTCGTAGCCGGCGAGATAGGCCGAGCCCACCGCCGACCAGGACACCGCGATCGCTGTGAAGGTCGTCTCGAGCGGCGTCTCCACCAGGATGGCGGCGGGTGCCGCGATCACGCCCGGGTTCGGCAGCACCACCGAGGGGTTCTGCCCCGTCGCGCGCTCATCCGTCGCCGGGTTCCACGCCCAGACGGCCGGGTCCTCCTCGGCCAGTTGCAGGTTCACCCCGCCATCGGGCGCCAGGGCCCATCCGGTCACCCGAGCCGGGAATGGTGTCAGCCGTTCCAGGGCAACGGTCACCCCATCCCAGGGCCGCAGCCGCAGCGCCGAGAGGTTGGCCTGCATCGCCACCTCGCGCTGGCGGCGGTTGCGCTCCAGCTCGATTTTCATCAGGCGCTGGACCGTGCTGGCGCTCGTGGTGAGCGGGAACTCCATGTCCCGGTAGATGGCCTCGCCACCATCCTCGGTGACGTAGTTGCTGGCGAGCAGCGGCGGCGCATCGGTGGGCTGCCAGGCGGCGGCCGGCTCGACGTAGACGGCGCGCACCCCGTTGAAGAGATCCCGTCGCGGCCGCGAGCCGACGATGGTGACGTCGCCGCGCAGATCGTCGGAGGTCAGCGTCGCCGCCGGCAGCGCGGGCGCCCCGGCATGGATGTAGAAGCGACCCCCACTCACCACGAGGGCGCCGGCCATGGCGGCGACCAGCTTGCGGGTGATGGCGATCTTGCCCTCGCCCAGGGTGACGGCGCCATTGACGGTGTAGCGCCGCTCCGCGGTGCCATCGCGCCGGCCCATGATCTCGTCGCAGATGTTGGCCGCCGCCATGAGCGCCGGCAGGTCGATATCCGCCCAGGCGGCGCGCCACCCGAAGGGCGAGGTCAGGTACCAGGCCAGGCACAGCGCGGGATTGTCGGACCAGCCGGTGGCATCGGTGCGCGGGTCAAGGATGGTGTCCGCCCCCTCGACGATGGCCGACAGGCTGGGCGCGCCGGAGGGAAAGGCCTCGGGCCGCAGCTTGAGCCGCACGGCGAGATAGGCCCGCCCCTGGCCACGATGCGCGGCGGTCCACTGGCCCCCGGTGTCCGCCACGAGGTTGGCGTTGGCCACTTGGCCGGGATCGCCCAGCGCGCGCTCGATGCGCAGCAGGCCAGCGAACTTCGCATCGGTCGAGGCGGTGCCGTTCAGGAACACCTCGCCGATGGCGCGGACGCGGTGGGCAGCCAGCACCACCACGACATGTAGGAATCCGTCAGCGCGGCCCTCATCGTCGGTGGCGGAATGCAGGAACACCACCGGGCCGGAGGTGCGGCAGCGCCCGAAGACGATCTGGTGCTCGGTGATCGGCTGGCGAAAGGACTGGGTGCGGCCGGCGCCGGGCGTGCGGGGATCGAAGCCGGAGCCGGGACCGGTGTCGGTCCCTGGCGTGACGTTGGCGCTGCGGGCGGCGGAGGGCGACTTGGGGCGGAAGACCGCGGCACCCACGGCGGACACCACCAGGGCGGCGCCTGCGGCCGCCACGGCGCCCAGGACGCCGCCGCCAATGACGGCCGAGGCGGCAGCCCCCGCCGCGGCGGCGATGAAGGGGATGGCGACGGGCATGGTCTGTCAGTCCCTCACCAGCCGATGCGCCACGCCACGGCGCAGGTCGTGATCGGCGCGCGCATCAGGCCCGCGGATCCGACGAAGGCAGCGCGCCCGGCGTCGAGCACGACGCCGAGGCGATCGGGATCGGCGGCAAGAACCACGTCGCCCGCGCGGGCGAACGGCACTGGCATTCGCGGGAAGCCGGCGGTGTCGGCCATCTCCGCCAGGGAGAGACGATGCTGCCAGGCTGGCTGCTGTCCGATGCAGGCCGCCACCGCGGCCAGGGCAAGGCGCCCGCAGTTCCAGCGCGCCGCGTCGAAGGGGCGATGCTCCGCGGCGGTGATCAGCGCCGCCAGTCGCTCCGGCCAGTCGGGCAGCCGCGTCACTGGTTCGGCAGCCGGATCTCCGCCTCCTGTAGGGCGGGGACGAACTCGAAGAAACGATCGCCGGGGTATTCCGCCTGCTGGTCGGCATCGGTGTAGCGCCGCACCTCGGCCCGCTCGAGGTCCACCAGCCGGCTTTCGCAGGCCAGCGCCACGGAGGGCTCGGCGCCGTCTGTCACCTCCATCGTGTCCATCAGTCCCGCCCAGAGCGGAAACGGGTCCGCCACGAAGGCGCTCTGCGCATCCAGCAGGGCACCCCACAGCGTGACCGGCCGCAGGCGATAGCTGCGCTCGGCCAGCGCGATATCCACCACCTCCTGCGGCACGGGCGAGAGTGCGAGGGTCAGCCGCACGGCGCGCAGCTCGACCGTCTCCTCGACATCCGAGATGGCGCCGATGCTGCCGGCGCCCTCGAAGACCTTCCCCGCCCAGTCCAGCGGGCCGAGCCCTGTCCAGACGCGAAAGGGGCCGGTGGCGAAGTCGAGCTCGACCAGCACCACCGGCGTGGCGATCGGCGCAGTGGAGGCGGCCGCGGCCTGGTTGCTGAGGCGTGGGGTGCCGGACATCAGAGGGCTTCCTCAAGGCGGATGGTGACGGCGGCGAAGGGCCCGGGCCGCGTCGGGTTCGCCGCCTCGTCGTCCGAGACCAGCCGCATCGGCACGCTCGGCAGGGAGAGGATCAGCGGCTCCCCAACCACGACCGCGGCGCGCAGCGGCGGCGCGATGGCGATGGTGGCGGTGCCGGCACCGGACGCCGTGACCGCGGCGGTGGCGATGTAGAGCCGCCCGCCGAGGCCGATGTAGTCGCCGGCGCCGACCGCCACGGTGCTCGGCCACCAGCCCTGCGTCACGATCGACAACGCGCCACGCGGCGCACCGGCCGCCAGGGACGGATTGCCAGAGCCGACGACCAGCCCGGTCCCGTCGGTGAAGATGGTCGCGTCCGAGAAGGAGTAGGGCCCGGTCGGCACGTCGCCCTGGCTGCGCGGATCGCCGGTGCGGTACTCCCGCCGCCAGTCCCAGATGCGCACCGTGTTGGCGGAACCGGCCAGTGCCGCCAGCAACCCATCCATCACACCGGCCTGCACGCGCCCGAGCGGCTCGAAGCTGGCCTCCGCCACCCAGCGCGCACCCTCGCGCCGCAGCACCTGGGTGGCGCGGGTGACCGGCGAGACAAAGCGCAAGGTGTTGTGCTGGAGGTAGAAGCTCAGCCGCGACGGGCGCAGCACGCTGGGCCAGGCGTATTCCGTCATGGCCCTATCCCCGCACGATGGAGGTGGCGCTGCCGCCGCGGCGAATGGCGTCGAGCGTCGCCGCGCTCGCCTGGCGGACGATCTGCGCCGAGAGCACCCGCAGCCGCGCCTCGACCCCGGCATCGGCGCCGCGCGCATCGATGGTGATGCTCTGGTTGATCACCGGCCCGCCCGGCGCCATGCCATTCGGCAGCACCGTGCCTGCGGAGCGCGGCACGAACCATTCGGGGCCGCGCTCGCCGACGATGTAGGGCTGCCCGCCCGCCACCGGCCCGCCCTCGGCGCGGAACAACCCGCCGAGCGCGGAGCCGATGCCGGAGAAGATCGAGCCGAAGTCAAAGCCACCGAGGCTGGAGGTCACCGCCGTGCCGAGCGGCTCGGTGATGGTGCGGCGGACGACGATGCGGGCGATGTCCTGCAGGATGCCCTGCAGCACCTTGGAAAAACTCTCGCCCTTGATGATCGCGTCCTCGAAGGCCGAGGAGAAGGTCAGGCCGAGTTCGCGCGCCGTGTTGCTGGTGCGCTCGGTCGCCTGCTGGACGCGCTGCTGGCTGCGCTCCAGTTCCTCCAGCGCGGCATTGGCCTCGCGCGAGACGGTCTCGTCGGGGATGGGCTGGCCGATGCGCTCGGAGCGCTCGACCAGCCGGCCGAGGGTTTCCAGGCGCCTTGTGTAGCGCTCCTGGGCGTTCTCGTTGTTCTGGATCAGCCGCTCGCGCTCGCGGATGATGTCGTTGATCTCGCGCTCGGCCTCGCGGTCGGGGCGCGGGATGGCGGCCACGCGCCGCGTGGTGCCCTCGATGCGGCGCAGGGCCTCGTCGCGCTCGCGCAGGGCAAGCGTCTCGAGGCGGGTGCGGTCGGCCGCGGTGATGCCGCCCGCAGCCTCGGCCTCGCGCAGGCGGCGGACGCGGTCCTCGTACTCGCTGTTGATGCGGAAGCGGTCGTCGAGCGCCTTGCGCAGTTCCTCGGCGTCGGCGGCCGTGCGGCGACGGCGGGCCTCGGCGGTCTGGCCGGCGGCGCTCTCCTGCTCGGTGCGCTGGCGCTCGCCGGCCGCCGCCTCGCCGCGGGTGATCTCCTCCTGCAGTTCGCTGTACTGGCGGCGGAGTTCCTCCAGCCGGGCAGCGCGATCCACGCCCGCCTGCTGCTGGGCGGTGCCGACCAGGCCGCCGCGGATCGAACCGCGCCGGGGCTGCGAGCGCAGGCTGTCGCGGCCGTCACTGTCCGCCTCGAGGCGGGCGATCTGGGCGCGCAGGGCCTCGGCCTGGGCGCGGCGGTCGGCCTCCTGCTCGCTGGGCAGCAGCAAGCCCGAGCCACGGCGCACGCCATCCAGCACGCGGGCGGCACCGGACAGCGCACGCGCCAGCGCGTTGGACAGGCCAATGGCCTGGTCGAGCCGGGCGAGGAACTGGTCAGCGGCAACGGTGAGCTGCCCAAAGGCGCGGCCCACCGAGAGCGGGGCGCGCTCGAACTCGCCGTTCAGCCGCTGGACGGCACGCAGCAGCGCCGGGAAAACCGTGTCGGCGGTGAGCTTGCCCTCGGAACCGAGCTTGCGCAGTTCGCCGATGGAGACGCCGAGCTCGCGCGCCAGCGCCTGCGCCAGGGTGGGCAGGCCCTCCAGGATCGAGCGCAGCTCGTCGCCCTGCAGCGTGCCCGACGCCAGTGCCTGGGCGAGCTGCTGGGTGGAGGAGGCGATCTCCTGCTGGCTGGCGCCCGACGCGATGGCGATGCGCTGCAGGCCGCCGACCAGGGTGGCGACCTGGTCGGAGGTGGCGCCGATCTCGCGCGCCGCAATTGAGAAGCGGGCGAAGGCGTCCACGCTCTCGCGCACCGCCACGCCGGTCTGCAGGCTGTCGCGATACAGGCGGTCGTAGATCTCGCCGGCGCGATCGACAGAACCCAGCGCGGTGTTCAGCCGGCCCATGGACTGGGTGAGCGCGTCGCCCGCCACCACCACGGCGCGCAGCCCGGCGGCGAGGCCGGCGATCTGCACGCCTCGGACGGCGACATCGAGCAGGTCGAGCGCGCGGGAGGCGCGATCGGCGCCGCCCTGGATGCGCTCCAGGCTGCGCTGTCCGGTCTCGCCGACCTCGCGCAGCTCCTGCTTGACCCGGGCGGCATCGTCCAGCGACAGCCGTACGGAGACGCGGCGGGTGGCGTCAGCCATGCGTCACGCCTCCTGCGTCGGTGGGGTGGTCAGGACCCGGGGGGATCAGTGCGGCGCGCGGCGCTGCCGGCGGCGATGCCCATGCGCAGGGCCAGCAGCAGTTCAGCGGCAGCCCAGCCGGAGGCGCCCATCTCGCGGGCGGTGGCGAGCGCGGCCGGCATGTCGAGATCGAGGTCGGCCATGGTCGCCGTGGCGCAGCTGGTGCCGGCGACCCAGCATGCGGTGCCCTCGACGCTGGCCGGGGCATGGGCGGCGTAGGGACAGGAAAGACCGCAGTCGCGATCGAGCGCCGCGCAGCCGCGGCAGTAGTCAGGGCCCTGTCCGAAGTGCCACTCGGCCCGGGCCCTTAGCCGTTTCCCTCCAGCGCCACGGCGGCGACCGGGCCGGTGGCGCGGTCCCAGAAGGCGGCGGCCATCTCGTCCATGTCCATAAGGCGCTCGACGGCCTCGGGCGAGAGCGGCAGCGGCTTGCCGGCGGGATCGCCCACACCCTCCCAGGCGGTGACGGCGTGGCGGGCGAGCGCCTTGACTAGGAAGGAGAAGGCCAGGCCGCGCGCCATGTCGGGGTCGAGGTCGGCCTCGGCTGCGCGTAGCGCGCCGAGGCGACGGGCGGAGCCTGCCTGTGCGGCGGCCATCACGGCGGTGGTGACGGGGCGGATTTCGACGCGGACGCCGCGCGGCAGGTCGAGCCAGTACGGCTCGGTGGGAAGGTCGAGGGTGAGCATTGAAGGGTCTCCTGGAGGGTTGGCCTTGACCCGCGACCCACCAATGGCCAAGTTGGCCATAGGTGTCGAAGGAGGATGTGCGGTGCCCAATGTCAGCCTGACGCCGGAACAGCAGCAGTTCATCGAGGCGCGTGTGGCCTCGGGCCGCTTTGCCAGCGCGAGCGAGGTCATGCGCCACGCCGTGCGCCTCATGCAGGAGGCGGAGGAGCGTCGCGAGCGCTTCGTGGCCATGCTCTGCGACGTCAGCGCCCGCGCCGACCGCGAGGGTACGATTTCGGCGGAGGACGTGGACGCGGAGCTCAAGGCGGTGATCGCCGCGGCCAAGCAACGCGCTTGAGTCCCGCGCGAGCGCAGATAGTCGCGCGGTTTACGCGAGAGGCACTGGCCGACCTGAGTCAGGCCGTGGCGTGGATCGCCCGAGAGGATTCCGCTGCGGCGGACCGCTTGCGCGTCGCGGCAAACCGCGCCGCGAAGTCCATTGGGGAGCACCCGCACATTGGGCCGGTGCGCACGGAGTTCGCGCCGGAGCAATTCAGATTTTTCGTTCTCCGGAACTCTCCGTATCTCATTGTCTACGAGCCCGACACGAAGCCACCCCGTATCCTCCGGATGGTACATGCATCGCAGGACCTCGCCACGCTACTGGCGGACCTGTCCGGTGAGCGCGGTTGATCACGCGTACTCCGTGCCTGCCTGTAGATCCTGCAGCACTGCCATCATCATCACCAGCGATCCGTTGAAGGATTGCTCTCGCAGCCGGAGCGGCACCGTACAGAGTATCGGTAACCGAGGAGGAGAACTCAGTTATGGAACGCCAACCCGGTGATGAAGCCATTCTTCTACGCAGTGCCCTCGATAGCGCTGGGCGAATGCTGAAACGTTATGATCTCCGACTGTCGTACACGATCGACGTAAAAAACAACTCATATACCGTGGATGTTGTTCCCAATGGACTGGATCAAGTGGGTGTTCTTATGCGGCTCCAGCGTCATGATGTTTTTCAAGAAATATTGGAAGCGATTATCGCTGCGCCTGACCTCGGAGCGAAGGAGCAAGCCATCCAACGAGCCCGCTCCGCGCTGAATACGCGGTCGCTTCGCATCGTTGAGTGACGCCCGGTCTAACCTCGCGGTCCGCTGGTTTATGCGTACTCCGTCCCGGCCTGCTGATTCCGCAGCACCGCCGTCATCATCCGCGTCGCCGTCGCGTTGAACGCGGCGCGGAAATCGAAGCTCGCCTCGACGCCGGCCGGCCCCTCGATTGGCGTCTTCGCGAGGGCCAGATAGACCTCGTGCAGCGTGATGGTCAGGCTGCGGTTTGCGTCGATGGTGAAGGCCAGCGCGAATTCCGCCGAGGTGCCGGCCTGCGCCTGGGCGAGTAGTGTCGTGTTCTCGAAGCGCACTGTGATCTGGCCGGTGCAGCGGGCGATGCCGGGATCCACGCCTTCGACGCGGCGATCGGCGCGGATGGTGCGCACCGCCTCCATGCCGTTGGCATAGGTGAGGCGCGCGCCTGTGACCTGCGCCAGCGCCGAACCGCTGCGCGTGATGGACCCTTGGGCCTTGTTGAAGGCGGTGTAAGCCGCGCTGGTCGGCGTGCCACCCGACGTGGCGCCGGTGCGCGCCGAGCCCTGGCCGAGCAGCCCGAAGGTCGCGGTCGCCGCGCCGGTCGGTGTGAAGTCCATTTCCAGCGTGTCAGCGCGCACGCCGGTGCAGACGTCGAAGGACGGCACGTCCGGATAGCCGATCTCCATGGCGTTGCTCGGCAGCGACGCTGCGCCCGAGCCGAAGGTATGGATGAAGTTGGTGGTGCCGGTGGTGGTGGGCGCACCCAGCAGCAGGCGCAGCCAGTGGCCAATGTTGATCAGGTCGACCGGCACCACGGCCTGCCCGGCGACCGTCACCGTGTCGAGGAAGGGCGCGGCGGGATCCCGGTTGCTGCCCACGCCGATGACGTCGGCATCGAGCAGCGGCTGCTCGGCGCCGAGATCGCAGGACAGGAAGGGCATGCGCCGCCAATTGCTGCCGGGTGCGGTGCCGTAGATGGTTTCGGGCAGCATGAGCAGGCGGCAATTCGCGCCGATGGCACGGGGCATGGGCTTTCTCCTTGAGGGGGATCAGGCCAGCGGCGAGCCGGCGACGGTGAACCAGAGGGTGACGGGGATGGCGGCAGCGCGGGCGGCGGCCGCACCTTCGAACTCGACGTCCTCGAAGGATGCGCTGCCGGGCTGCGCCCATTCGACGGCGCCACCGAGGGTCCGGTTGGCGCTGATGGCTGCGCCGACATCCACCAGCAGCGCATCGAGCAGGGTATTGCGCGCGGCGGGCGTGGTGCCGGCGACAGTGATCTCGACCTCGGCACGATGCTCGACCTGCCAGGCCAGCGGGGAGAGGATGGGCGTCTCCTCCACTGTCTCGCCCTCGCGGACGACCACCAGGCCCCCGGGCGGGATGCGCTGCGGGATGGTCTCGCCGCGCAGCACGACCGGCACCGGGTTCCTGGCGCCCAGCGACGTGACAAGCCGGCTGTGCAGCGCAGCGATGGCGGTTTCGCGCACGCTCATGACCACCCCAGCATGGATGCGAAGAAGCGCCCGGCGACCCAGGTGAGCGCCAAGCCGATAGGGACGGCGGCCCAGGACAGCACGACCAGGGCAAGCAGCAGGAGGAGGCGACCGCGCGCGCTCATGCAGCCCGCCCGCTCTCGCGTTCCCAGGCGGCGACAAACCTACCCGGCAGCCGGCGCAGCCCGCGCTCGGCCGCGCCGCGCACATCGAGGCGCTTGGCGAGCTTCACCTGGGGCAGGAGGAGGAACATCGGCACCATCCCCTGCTCCAGCAGCCCGCGCGCCCAGGCCTCACGGCCCTTGCGATTGGCGGTGCCGACCTCGGTCACGCCGCCCGCGACCAACCGGGTCCTGCGCCGCCGCCCGGTCTTCTCGCCCTGGCGCAGTGGCAGGCACCACACGAAGCCGCGGCCGGATTTGAACGGCCGCAGGAAGGCCTGGCCGGAGGCGACCATCTGCGCGGGCGTCACCCGCATGCCCTTCTCGCCGCGACCACGCCGTCCGCGCGCTGCATTGAAGCCGGTCGGGATGGCCAGGAACTTCCCGCCACCCTTGGCCCGGATCAGCGCGCCGCGCTCGAAGGCATCGATGACATTCGGCACCTTGGTGAACACCAGCCCGGCCGGCCGCAGCGACTGCCCGGATCGGGGGAAGATCATCGACCGCCAGGCATTGGCGATGCCGCGCGCGTTGCCCGAGAAGGCGGTGGTGACCTGCCGGCGCAGATCCCCCTTCACCTGGTCGGTCTCGGCGCGGATCGCGGTCATGGCCGCGCGCTCGCCGGCGCGCACCTCCTCGGCCAGCACCTTGCGTAGGTCGCCGACGATGCTGGCCCCGAACCGCATGGATCAGCGCCCGCCGAATTTGCGGCTGAGAATCCGCAGCAGCAGATCGTGTAGCGCGGCATAGCCCAACGTGCCGGCCAGCCACGCCACGGCGAAGAGCCACCAGCCATCGAGCTCGAAGGCATGCGCGATGAGCCAGGCGCCGGTGCCCAGGCTGCCGCCGGCCAGCGCGTGCAGCAGATAGGCGCGGGTCAGCAGCGGCCGGTCGGTGGAGGAGAAGCGCGCCATCGCCCCGAGCGCACCCAGGGC
>Ga0214921_10008102_pt1 | contig 13764 bp, 3 predicted proteins | sample LL1505_MetaG_FD_177992 | JGI IMG/M metagenome (GOLD analysis project Ga0214921, IMG submission 177992) | Freshwater microbial communities from Lake Lanier, Atlanta, Georgia, United States - LL-1505 | ecosystem: Environmental > Aquatic > Freshwater > Lake | place: USA: Georgia | collected 2015-05-28 | reverse complement strand
GGGGTTGATGTTGGGGTTACTGTTGGGGTGTCGGTGGCGGTGCTGGTTGGGGTGATGGTTGGGGTTATTGTTGGAGTGTCTGTTGGGGTGTGAGTCGGCGTGATTGTTGGAGTATCTGTCGGGGTATTTGTCGGAGTTATCGTTGGGGTATCTGTTGGGGTATTCGACGGGGTAGCGGATGGAGTATTTGTGCTTGTTGCGGTTGGCGTAACAGTTGGCGTCGGAGTTCCAATGCTGTCTAAAGTCACATTCCTGCCGCTATTACTAGAGTAAGACACTGTGCCGAACACCCCACTTGGCATCGTCACAGATGAGAATGTGTTACTTCCGAATGATGTGCTGTTACTTATAATAGTGTAACTTGCCGCTCCTGTAGATCCAGGAACGTCTATAATCAGGTCTGCGTTATTTATTCCGGTGACTGTTCCTGTAGCCGTGATTCGTCCCGCGGTTGAGGCATCAGCTATCGTTACAGCGAGATCAGGTGAGTTTCCAGCTTGGAAGTCAACGCCACCCCCTGAGGCTGACATGGTAAGTGTCTTTGATGAGAGATCTAGTTTTCCGCGGGTGAGGATAACTCTTTGATTGGTGCCGGAGAGAGTTAGGTTGCTTCCGAGAACTACGCTGCCGCCGGTTTTGTCTATGGTCCAGTTGCCTTTTGCGGGAGTGCCAGAAGGCTGCGTTATCGTTTGGCTAGCCGTTCCAGTAAAGGTTAACGTACCCGTGCCACCATCCGCGGTACTTTCGATTGTGATATTGCCACGAGGCTCCCATGCGCCATTAAGGAGTCCATCCGTGTGAGTGAATGTGCCATCAATTACGAGCTTATCTCCAGTGGCTGTCTGTATCTGACAAGTGTATAAATTGCCGAATCCTCCCGGCCGCCCATTAATTATTACGTTATTGAGAGTTAGGGTAGTCGGAACATCGATCGTAAATATATCACTGCCATCCCCATTTTGATGTGGTGTGAATTCAACAGTACCTGTGCCAGGCGCAAAAGTTGCTCCTGATGCTACTGTAAAAAACGTCTCATTATCTGCCGTGCGGCCGACTTTCAATGTACCGGCTGGGGCTGAGAAGGTTCCCGCTTGCAAATCAAATTTTGAGATAACCAGGCTAGTGATCCCGGCCTCGGCCGAAACAGATCCTGAAGTCTTATCGATTATCAAACCAGCGAAGCCTACGCCCGAAGAGTAAGAATATGTCTGATTACTTGTGCTGTTTAATGTGATCGAACCTCCGCCGGCATCAGCATTGCCTCCGACAGATATGTTTCCTTTAACCTGCCAAGAGCCCTCAAGGTATCCATCGGTGTGCGTTAAGTTACCGTCCGCGATTATCGCATCACCACTGGCTGTTGTAATAGAGCAGGTATACAGGTCATTGTGACCACCGGGCCGCCCATTAATTATTACGTTATTGAGAGTTAGGGTGGTCGGAACATCGATCGTAAATGTGTCACTGCCATCCCCATTTTGGCGTGGTGTGAATTCAACAGTACCTGTGCCAGGCGCAAAAGTCGCTCCTGATGCGACTGTGAAAAACGTCTCATTATCTGCCATGCGACCAACTTTCAATGTTCCGGTCGGTGCGGAAAAACTTCCTGCTTGTAAATCAAAAGTTTGAACCGTCAAAGCACTCGTGCCACTTGCCGCCGCAACTGTGCCAGTGCTCTTATTTATGACAACCTGAGCAGCTCCTGTACCTGATGTATAGCTATAATTCTGGTTTTCTGTTCCGTTGAACTTAACCGTTCCAGCACCAGCATCCGCGAGTGTTCCTATAATAAAATGGCCACTCAGATTAACGGATAAATTCATAACACCGTCTGTATGAGTAAAATTGCCTAATACTACTAGGGGATATCCAAGACTATTGCTTACTGCCGTTGTATCAGAATTATTCCGGCCACCTTGTGGTGCATTTAATATAAGATTATTAAACGTGATACCGCCTGGGGTGCTTATCGTTGTATTTAAAGGGACGTAATCCCACCCGCCATCCTGTTGAGGATTCAATTCGACTGTGCCTCCATTATGCACAAATGTCGCGCCACTTGATACTGTAAAGAAGACCGGATTATCACTACTGGAGAACACTCGACCAACTTTCAATGCACCCGCTGTACTATTAAACGCGCCGCCTGACAGAGAGAACGTCGAACTAACAGTGATAGCTGAATCACCCCCACTAAACGCCCCATCCGCCTGCGAGTAACCACTAGATCCCACCGTGACTGTATTCCCGGCTCCCTGAGTAACCGTCCCCGTATACCCAGAGTTAATACTTATCCCCTTAACGCTGATATTAGCGTTAATAGTACAGTTCGCGGTGCTGTAACCTGAATCAAAGTACACAGCGTCCGTACTCACCGGTACGCCAGTAGGCAACCAGTTAGCCGCAGTGCTCCAGTTATTTCCTGAGGTTGGCCGCCAGTACTTTGTGTTTGCCGGAATACTTGTTGGGGTAAATGTTGGCGTAGCTGTTGGAGTGTTTGATGGCGTAGCTGTAGCTGTATTACTTGGAGTGACGGTTGGTGTATTTGTTGGAGTGTCTGTTGGCGTAACACTCGGCGTAGCTGTCGGACTTGCTGTCGGGGTAATAGTTGGAGTGTCGGTCGGCGTATCGCTCGGAGTAATTGTCGGAGTTATCGTTGGTGTGTTTGTAGTTGTACTAGTCGGAGTGATAGTCGGCGTATCAGTTGGAGTATTACTCGGCGTATTTGTCGGCGTCACCGTCGGAGTCGGTGTTGAGAAGCTGCTAAGTGTAATATTTTTTCCGCTATTACTTGAGTAAGAAACACTCGGAATATATCCACCGCCAAAGCTCGTTGTCGCGAATGTATTACTTCCAAAAGATGTGCTGTTGCTCGCTATGGTATAACTAGAGCCTGGCGAACCGGTCGATGTTGTCACCTCAAGATTCGCGTTTGAAATCCCCGTGATAGTTCCAGTAGCTGTGATTCTTCCAGCGGTCGACGCGTCTGGAACAGTTAGAGCGAGAGTCGGAGAATTACCGGATTGAAAGTCTACTCCACCGCCTGATGCGGAAAGTGTAAGTGTTTTAGCACCGAGATCTAGCTTGCCGCGGGTCATGACTAATCTTTGATTGGTGCCTGAGAGGGTTAAGTCTGTACCGAGAACTACGCTGCCGGCGGTCTTGTTGATGCTCCAGTTGCCTTGAGGTGGGGTGCCTGATAACTGCGTAATTGTTTGAGTGGCTGTACCACTAAATTTAACACTAGCTGTTCCGCCTGAAGGTGGAACGGCTCCCGCTGCCGCAGTTATTGTAATATCGCCTTTCGGTTCTAAAGTTCCGGTATCTATTGAACTACCATAATTTACGCTGGAGTTGGTAATTATCAGCGCCCCCTCAGATATAAGCGAATCACCCGAAGCAATAGTGAACGACGAGCCACCCCCACCCGTGACGGTGAGATTGTAGAACGTTTCAGTTGACGCGACGTTAGCGGTTTGTGTGGAGACATATGGTCCGACAAAATTCACAGTGCCGTTATTGTGGCTAAACGTGCCTCCAGCGGTGTGGGTATAATCGCCCCCACTAATAGTGAGAGTTCCCGTGGTAGAGAGGAATGTACCCGAGGATAGGGTAAACGCGGCGACCGCGACATCTCCACTTGCTGAGGCAGTTCCGGATGATTTGTTAACGTGCAGCTTCGGTAGTACGGCTCCCCCGCTTGCTGATATATTTTGAGAACTCGAGTTCAAAAGCAAAATGGTCGCTGTTCCGCCGCAGGGCGCTACCGCGCCTGAGCCGTTTGAGGCCACAATGTTTCCTCGCGCCTCAATGGTTCCCGTATTGATGGTTCCGCATGCCCCGCCATAGCCCTCCCAGCTGGTAACCGTGAGTGTGCCCTCGGTGATCAACGTATCGCCTGAGGATATATTTAGCCCCGACCCGCGAGCCCCTTTACTCGTCAAATTATAAAATGTCTCTGTTGTCGCAACGTCGACCGAGACGTTCGACCATTGCCCGGCCACGATCTCGACGGTTCCATTGTTATGATTGAAGGTTCCACCCGCGGTGTGCGTGAAGTATCCGGTGACATTACCTGGATTGATTGTTAGGGTTCCCGGTGTTGATGTAAAAGTTCCGGATGAAAGTGTGAATCCCGATACTCCAAGATTTCCGCTAACCGATACGGTCCCGGATGGCTTATTCACATGTACGTTAGGTAGCCTTGGGTCGCCACTCGCGGAGATGCTTTGATTATTAGACTGTGCGAAAAGGATCGTAGCAGTACCTCCACACGGCGGGGTGACTCCTGCCGCTGTTGTGACGATAATATCTCCCCGCGGTTCGATTGTTCCAGTGTTGATGGTAGCGCACGCTACACCATAACTATCCCAGGCTGTAACAGTCAGTGTACCTTCAGCGATCAGGGTATCCCCAGACGCGATATTCAGCCCAGAACCTCGAGCGCCTTTGTTCGTTAAATTATAAAACGTCTCCGTTGTAGCTACATCTACAACTGTATTTGCCCATCTTCCTGCTACGAACTCGACAGTGCCGTAGTTATGATTGAATGTTCCGCCGGCTGTGTGAGTGAAGTATCCAGTAGCGTCACCCGGTTTAAGATAGAGTGTGCCACTCGTGGATGTAAAGGTGCCAGATGTGAGCGTGAAACTCGTCACTCCCAAGTCCCCAGTGACCGACACCGTCCCGCCCGACTTATTGATTGATAGATTGGGTAAATTACCTCCGCTCGATGTAATACTCTGATTGCCACTCGAAGACATGACCAAAGTCGCAGTTCCACCTGCGGTGTAAGTCGAGGTGCCTACCGTAACATTGCCCCGCACTTCAACGGTGCCTGTATTAATTGGTCCCGGTCCGTAGCAGTTAGTGCAGCCGTACCCATTAACATCCACATCACTTAATGCAATAAGTGTATCACCGCTAGCTATCGTCAATCCGGCATTGAAGCTCCTATTAGCGTTGAAATTTATTTTATTAAACGTCTCGGTTGTTGCCACATCAACAAGGCAGTATCCTGTGAGATCTTTGTTGCAATTCGCTTTAAACTCCACCGTTCCGTTGTTGTGATTAAATGTCCCACCTGCAGTATGCGTAAAATTTCCCAGATCGTAAAAAATTCCAGTGGTTGACGTAAACGTTCCCCCACTGAGTACAAAAGAATTAACTTGAATACTTGAATCACCGCCTGCAAACACTCCGGCAGCCTGAGAATAACCACTAGTCCCAACTGTCACAGTATAGCCACTACTCTGCGTAAGAGTGCCGGTATAACCAGAGTTAATACTTATCCCCTTAACACTAATATTAGCGTTAATAGTACAGTTCGCTGTGCTGTAACCCGGATCAAAGTACACAGCATCAGTACTCGCCGGTACCCCAGTAGGCAACCAGTTCGCCGCGGTGTTCCAGTTGTTGCCTGAGGTTGGTCGCCAGTACTTGGTGTTTGCTGGAATACTTGTCGGAGTAAATGTTGGCGTAGCTGTTGGAGTGTTTGATGGAGTAACTGTAGCTGTGTTAGTTGGAGTTATTGTTGGGGTATCTGTGGGGGTGTTTGTGGGAGTAACACTCGGAGTATTCATCGGCGTATCAGTAGGTGTCACCGTCGGAGTTCTTGTCGGAGTATTTGTTGGCGTATCTGTAGGAGTAATCGTTGGCGTCTCTGTAGCGGTACTCGTCGGCGTAACAGTCGGAGTATTCGTCGGCGTCGGTGTATTCTGATAGAACCAGTTGTTCGTATTCCCCGCATCTACCGAGTTCGTTGGGAATATCGCTGTCTCTCTTAAGTTTGCACTATCTTTAACATCAACATAGCTCGCTGTGGCGTTAGTTGGATTTACGTACCAGATATCTCCGTTGCTTGACGATCTTAAGGATAAAAGCTGCCCTGAAGCGCCACTTAACGTTAGCGCGCCTGTTACTGTCTGTGTTGTTCCAGCGCCAAATGTCAGCGTGTCAGCGCTTGAGACACTCTTACTTAAATTCGAGAACGTGGTTGACCCTGTAATACTCTGGTTTGTTCCATTTAGGGTTACTGTTCCGCTGTTGTGAGTAAACGTTCCGCCACTTCTTGTGAAGTTACCAGCTACCTGCAGATCACTTGGAGCTGTAAACCCTCCACCTGAAAGAGTAAAGTTTCCGCCGACACTTACAGTTCCAGATCCTGTCAAAGTATCATTAGAATCGGTCTGCGCTACTGTTAGGTGGTGATAATTTAGGGCTTTCAGTGTGTATGAATCAGCGCTTGAGTCTCCGTCTCCGGTATAACGCACGGTGCTGCCTGAGTTAAGAGTTAAGGATGGGATCGTTTCAGAGCCAAAGAGCTGGAATGTAGCGCCGCTTGAGACACTCTTTGTTCCAGTTACGGTTAAATTACTTCCCGCAACGCTATAGGTTCCATTTGAGACAAGGAACGCGTCGTTAGCAGTTGTCGCTCCTGCCTGAGTAAAGGTAGTTCCAGTGTTATCAACTGTTAAATCATCGTAGGGAATAGCTGGCACAGTAACCGCTGAGTCATCGCTCTGGCCAGTGAAGATCACAGAGGAGCCAGAACTGTTAGTCCAGGTTCCAGAGTTAGTAAATGTAGTTCCGGAAAGTGAGAGTGTGCCACCGTTGGTGATCACGCTGTTTGTGTTGTTCGTGACTGTTGTGCCGGTGCCGGTTACAGTTAGTGTAGTCCCGGAATTTAACCCTAATGTCCCTCTATTTCTGAGTAGGACAGAGCCGATAGATGTATCTGTTACAGAGGATGATATAGCAGTGTCTACCCCGGCAGATGAGGCTACGTTGTTGTTATCGATTACAAGCTGGCCGTTTCCTACGCCCTCCGTTGCCATCTCTTTATAGACCGTACCGGCTGCACCGTTGTTACTTGATGCTGTTCCACCAAAAGCGCGGATAGTTAAGCTGTCAAATGAGTTGCCGGAGCTTAGTTTAATAGCAACCCTACCTCCTCCTCCGCCTCTTCCGTTAGATCCACTGGCGTATGAACCACCATCTGCGGTAATGTTTCCAGTACCTGATATGGTGCCAGCGGTTATATTTACTGATCCTCCAGAGCCACGCGCATTTCCCCCGCTGGAAGCATCCGCCGAAATAGTACCACCAACCGAGACACTAGTGGCATTCACTAAGATAGCGCCTCCTCCCAGACAAGGAGTCCCGTAATTACCGGAGCTTCCTAGATTGACTGGATTTCGAATTGAGCCATAAGTGTTAGCAGCCGAGCCACCTCCCCCCTCTCCACCATATGTTCCACCTGCCCCATATAGATATCCCGGTCCGTATAGGAATCGGAAACCCAAATCATTCGCAGATAGGGTGCCCTGAACATCGAGGGTAGTCACTGTCAGGGTTGCCGCTCCTCCGTTACCTCCGTTCATATTCGGATGACTATCGATCTGAAGAGCACCTCCTGCAGCGATTGTAAGCGTACCAAATGAGTAATTATTAACCCCATCAGATCCTAGCCTGTAGGTCTTTCCACTGCCTATTGTCCAGGAGCCTCGTTTAGTAGCGTTCAGATAAATGGTACCTGCATGCCCGCTATATCCACTACCATCACTACCTCCGAGTGCCTGGAGGGTACCAGTGAATGAGTCTGTAGCAACGCCGTTTAGACTTATTCGACCTCCACCTCCTCCGCATGTGTTCGAGCCGCTAGTTGCGTTACCACCATCTGCTTTAATAGCGCCCGTGCCGGTAAGAGTAGAAGCAGATATGTTTATCGATCCTCCCGACCCCATACCGTTAGCGCCAGTTCCTCCACTAGCGCTAAGCGTGCCATTTATAGCTGCTGTTCCAGTAATCGAAAGAACTATCGCGCCTCCTCCGGCATTGGTATTACCACCGGAACCCAAACTGCTTGGAGAGGTGAATGAACCGTATGTGCTGGCAACGGAGTTGCGGTGACCAACTCCACCATGAGTTCCAGCGTAGTATGTTTCGGTACTTTTTCCGGGTCCCGCTGCCGCATTGAAGCCTTCTAAATCTGCATGCATCGATCCAGTAACAGTCAAATTCCCCGCAGTAATAGTCTGCCCAGCTCCATCACCAGTGGTTGACGATCTCCGCACAATCAAGATTCCACTCGTATCGACAAGCAACGTCCCGGTCACAGTCACATCACCGGCGACATCTTTAGCTGTGCGTAATGTTCCCGCTGTTACTGTAAGATTGTTTGTCACTGTGGCGGAATCAGCAAACGACCATGTACCGCCTGTCCCATTGACCACCAGGTTGTAAAAACTCGCTCCTCCATCCGTTATTGTTGACGAGCCCGAGGTCCCGTTGAATGTGATCGTACTGTTATTCGCAGTGAACGTTCCTCCGGTTCGTGTAAAGGCTCCGGTGATGTTTAAATCCGTCGCACTATAGATCCCCGCCGCCTGACTAAAGCTTGAGAGGCTCATTGATACGCTCTGTGTAATAGTGCCTGTGTATGTCGACGCGATCGTCAGACTTCCGCCCGACCAACTTCCCACATCATCGATCGTGACGTTTTTTGTGGATGTGTTGTTGAATGTAACAGCGGCTGTCCCTGTCGGCACGGCATCGCCGGACCAATTAGCCGCTGTCGACCAATTGTTATCCGCACCTCCTCCGTCCCATGTCTGAGCTGATGCCGAAGCAAAAGTAAGCGCCGATGCGATTAAAAGATACACCACCAGCATAAGCGCGCGTGCGCTTGTTCCTATGCGAGAAAAAATCTCACACAAGTACTCGCTAGTTTTCTGATCGCGTAAGTGGCACATCCTCACTTCTACAATCGGCTCCGTGTGTATATGTTTAAAGTACTTTCTAGAGTCGCTCTCGTTTACTACTACTGCTCAAAGTTTGATCTTGGTTACTTGGTCACTTCTCTTATTACCTACAAACTCCAACTTCCTGGGTAAGTACAAACACTTATCCAAGGGTTTAGGATGCTAGTTTTGGGCTTGTGGCAGCGTGTAGTTTCTTGAAGAAGAGGACGGGGCTTTTAAGGGGAAAAACTATCGAAACTTAGTAGAATCTTGCAATAACGGTGGTAGTTTTGAATCTTGAGTTAGGGGTGGTTGCATCTTATAGAAGCTGGCTGCTAACGACAGGCGGCAGGCGTAGGGCGTATCACGTATCGCGTATAACGTGAGACGTTATACGCATGTCGCATGTCGAACTAAAAGCTAGCCGCGGCCTACTCGGAGCGCGCGCTCTGGCGCGCTATGCTATGCCCTTTGATAATTGCTACATGCGGCGCTGGAGCGCCGCGGTCCGAGGGAGAGGGAACCCGCCATCGACAGGCGACAGACGTAGTACGTATAACGTCCCGCGTCTAAGGTAAAACGTGATGCGCTTTGTCGCATGTCGAAAAAACCTTCTGCGATTCCAATATTTTTTTACCACAGAGGATGAGATCCTCTATCTCGATCAAACCACGGCCTTCGCCTGCATAATTACATTTGGCCCCCAACCCAGATACATGTTACCTTCTCTTGCTATGAGAAGATTCAACCCTGACAGCGCCCTTGATCTCATACTAAACAAACTCTTTGATTACGCCGGCATGTTTCCCCCCGCCGCACGGTCATTTAGTGATGCGCTCAAGGAAGCCGCCGATCATCCGTTAACACTAGAACGCCCTTGGATGATCGGATCAGATCTCGTACTCGATACGGCTAATTCAACACTCTTAGCCTCAACAGATCTAAGCGAATATAAATTACCTAAAACGATACACGTCTCAGTGTTAGCTAGCGAAGGATTAGATAAAGCTTTTAACGCAGCCATCTCTCTTTTAAACAGCAAAAGCTTCGTGAAAATGAAGATTGCCGCGATCGAAACTAAAATATCAACGGAATCCCTCTCTCAGGATCTAGCTAAACTTGGGGTATTTATCGACGAACATAAAACACTCGCGGCGGTTGAACCAGATCTCTCGAAATCTGATTGGCGAGATCTACTAAAGATCGTTGTATCAAACATCTCCGCCTCACCTCACCGCCCCCAAATAGCTCTTAAATGTCGCTCAACTGGACCGACCGGAATAGGTCCAGACAAGTTAGCCGCCGCTATTGTGGCTGCATGCGATGCTCAGATCCCGTTTAAGGTCACCGGTGGGTTTCACCATCCGATAGTCGAACCTCAAGCGCACCAGTATCCGATGGGCTTTCTTAATCTAGCTGCTGCTGTGCTTATTAGGCGCTCACTCGGGGCCGCTTTCCCAGCGGAAGAAATCTCTCGATTACTCGTCAACGACTCGATCAAGAGCTTAAGTTTTGATCAAAGTCTCAACTACAACCAAACTAGAATTACTCTAGAGGAACTCAGGAAAGCTAAGAATATGTCGCCCTTCTCCATCGGAAGCTGCAGTATTCACGAGCCAGATCGGGATCTACTTAGGTTAATTCCCTAACCTTTCTAACCACAGATCGCGCAAGCGAGGTTTTGCGGCTATCGCCCCCTAACAAGCCACACCTCTGTCCTCTGTATTGGCTGAGCTAATCTCTCTTTGATCTTCTGAATTAGGACCTGCTCATTCCAGTCGAAAACTCGAAACCCCTTCATGTGTTTCCTAGCTCTTTCAGGAAATTCGTCAAATCCTGAAAGCTCAATCGCGGTATCCGCCTCTCCCGGCCTAACGATCCACCCACGTTTAGCGGGCTCGTTTCTCCAGTAAGTCATCTGCCGCTTGGCGAAACGCCTGGTGTGCATAGAGATCTCACGTTCGAGATCTTCGCGCGATATCCGACCTTCAAGGTAATCGCACGCTTGTTTATACCCCAGTGTCTCAAGCGCCTGAAGCGGTCCATATTTTTTTAAAATCTCAGCCGCCTCTTCCAGAAGTCCGTGGTCTAACATCTGACGTGCGCGAAGGTCGATCCTTCTATAGAGCTCATCACGGGGTCTGCAGATAACTATGACGATTGAAACTACCTCAGCTTCTTGAAAGGCATGCCGCGCGAAAAATTCACTAGGCGGCTTTCCTGTGATCCTAAAGATCTCTAAGGCACGAGAAACACGCTGGGTATCACGCGGATTTAGTCGCGCCGCTGTTGTTGGATCCACCTTAAGTAACTCGCTATATTGTTGCTCGGCCGATAGAGCAGCAACGGCCTGGCGAACTTCAAGCGGGGTAGCTGGAACATCCGCCAATCCATGCAACAACGCGGTCAGATAGAGCCCCGATCCCCCGACTAATATCGGTACTTTCCCGGATTTCGAGATTGAGTCGATCGCCTTTGTCGCCACCTCACGAAAGATCGCCACATTAGCGCTCTGATCTGGCTTAAAAATATCTAATACATGGTGAGGGACACCCAAACGCTCAGCGTGAGAAAGCTTGGCGGAGCCTATATCCAGCTCCTGATAAACCTGAACTGAGTCGACATTTACTACTTCGCCGTCTAGCTGCTTAGCCAACTGTAGCGACAACGAACTCTTCCCCGAGGCCGTGGGACCACACACAGCCAAGGTCACACGAGGAGATGCCATCAGCGATCCCTTCCAAACCACCGCTCAACAGCCTCACGACTAAACTCAGTAACGACCGGCCTTCCGTGCGGGCACGCACCTGAGGCCTCGGCTTCATCTAACTGCTCAAAGAGGGCATAAACCTCAGGCTTGTTAAGAAGGTCTCCTGAACGAACACTCGCGTGACATGCTACTCTAGCCGCAATGTGATCGATCCGCTCCTCCAAACGATCACGCCAACCACTAGCTAACGGTTCCGCCGCGCACTCTTTTAGCAAAGCAACACAATCTAAGTGCGCTGTCACAGCCGGCACACCTTTAACACTAACTGTTTCGGCTGATACTGGAGATATCTCAAATCCAAGCTCACGAAGCAGATCTTCCTGCTCCATTAACTGGACAACCTGTTCTTCTGTAAGCCTTACTGTCTCTGGAATAAGTAGCTTCTGCGTACTTAGACTCCTTTCAGCTCTGGCTCTTCTTATCTTATTATAATTAACTCGCTCGTGCGCCGCGTGCATATCAACCACAACCAAACGCTCTCCTAGTTCACAAACTAGGTAGCACTCGAGAACCTGTCCTACGTACCTAAGCTCCGCGAACTTAAAATTAACACTTGGGTTGCTTGTAAATTTTGAACCGCTATCTCCCTCGCTATAACCGCTAAATACCTCTCTAACGGCAGCTCTTGATGATTCACCCCGATACTCCGCAGTATCAAACAAACCGCGAGGAGTCGGCAGCGCCGGAGCAACAGAGCTGTTATCATAGCTAGGAGCAGGCTCGTAGCGCATGGCCAAACTTGAGCTCGTTTGTCCAAAAAAACTGGGCGCTTCTCGCGGTCTCATGTCTACGGGGCCACGTATAGCCCGGACACCCCGTGTCACTGCGCCCTGGACTAGCGCGAAAACCTGTTGTGGGTGCCTGAATCTTACCTCACTTTTTTGCGGATGAACGTTGACATCAACGTGGTCAGAAGGAAGTGTTAATGAGATATACCCGACTGGATACTCACGATCCTTTAGCATCGAGTCGTAGCCTTCTCTGGCTGCCTTTAAGATTAATTTATCAGTAACCAGACGCCCATTTACGAGGATAACAAAACCTGAACCGTCAGATAACGCCGCCCCAGGATGGCTTACCATTCCTTCAATCGAAACTCCGCCTTCAACAAGAGAAATCGTGATGAGGTCGCTTGAGAATATCGATTTAGCCCGCTCTGCAATAGAGTCAGCTGGATGCAGGTGAAGCACCTCATCACCATCAGATACAAGTCGATACCTAACAGAGGGCCTCGCCAATCCAGAATGAGCCAGCCACGTTCTTATTCGCGCCACCTCAGAACGGGGAGACTTTAGGAATTTGCGGCGCGCTGGAGTGTTAAAAAACAAGTGCTCAACTTCTATCTCAGTTCCCGCGTTCCATGGAACCGCCCTAACATCTGTAAGTTTTCCACCTTTGAAAGTAACTTGCGTTCCGATCTCGCTCTCTCTCTCGCGGGTCTTTAGCTGAATCTTAGATACTGCCGCTATAGATGCTAACGCCTCACCTCGAAATCCAAGGGTCGCTAAGCTTGAGAGATCCTCGATAGCTGAAACTTTACTTGTGGCGTGGCGCTCAAAAGCTAGGATCGCCTCATCCTTACTCATTCCGCATCCGTTATCGCGCACCTTGAGTCGGCTGTGCCCACCACCCTCAAGCGCGACAAAGATATCAGTGGCTCCAGCGTCAATCGCGTTATCGACTAGCTCTCTAACAACACTTGCGGGTCTCTCAACCACCTCACCGGCAGCTATCTGATTTATTACAGTATCTGGCAGGACCTTTATCTTCATGATCGGATATTACTCCCATCCAGGCACAACTGATACCTGTCGCTCTCTACCGTACATCCCGCCGATCCTCAGAGTTAACTCAACAGGGGTTCCTTTTTTAATCTTCCGAATCGCGTCCTCGACCTCATCGCGATTTCTCGCCCGCTCGCCGTTTACCTTGTAAATTAAGTCGGCACTCTCGATATCACGGGTGTATCCCCTGACCAATGCTCCGCTCGATAACAGTCGCTCTATCGGACGGATTCCAGCTCGCTCCGCTGGCCCGTCAGCGAGAACTCGCAACACCATCGGGCCCTGATCGGTATCAACCAACTGCCAGCCCATCCTTGGGCGACGCACCTTACCGGTCGCCAATAGCTCTGGGATAATCCTCTTGATGCTATTAATTGGAACCGCGAATCCCACTCCAGCCGAGTCACCCGATTGACTTAAGATAGCCGTATTAATTCCGATTAATCTTCCGTCAGCATCAATTAACGGG
>Ga0214921_10008100_pt1 | contig 13765 bp, 12 predicted proteins | sample LL1505_MetaG_FD_177992 | JGI IMG/M metagenome (GOLD analysis project Ga0214921, IMG submission 177992) | Freshwater microbial communities from Lake Lanier, Atlanta, Georgia, United States - LL-1505 | ecosystem: Environmental > Aquatic > Freshwater > Lake | place: USA: Georgia | collected... | reverse complement strand
CCAATAGGCCGCTTCGGCATTGCTTTGGTTGTGTTCGCCTGGCACACCCAACTCATGCCGAGCCAAATCGGCTTCGTTATATAGAATAACCCTGTGCTTCAAAAGGTCAGTATCTTTAATAACTTCAACGGTGTTTTTGTCTTGGCCATTGGCGATAATTGTTCCGCCACTTTTGGTGTTTTCTAAGAACCTACTAAAGGCTTCTTTGACACCATCTAGATCGCCATAAATATCCAAGTGCTCACGATCAATATTCGTCACCACCGAAATTGTGGGGTGGTAATTATGAAAGTGTCGGTTGTAGTCGTCGGCCTCTAGTACAAAGAACTCGCTTTGACCCATACGGAAGTTATTGCCATTTAGCTCATGCATTTTAGTACCCACCACCACGGTTGGGTCTAGGCCGGCTTCGATCATAATTTTGGCAACCATCGAGGTAGTGGTGCTTTTTCCGTGGCTACCAGATATTGCAATCAAGGTATAATTATCGGTTATCTCACCCATTGCCTCAGCATACAGCTTGGTTTCTATTCGTTCAGCCTTGGCGGCGTCGTATTCCGCGTTACCTTCTTTTACAGCAGCGCTATGAACAACAAGATTTGCTCCACGAACATTTTGTGCATCAGTACCTATATAAATATTAATTCCTTGGGTTTTTAAAAAGTCAGTTATCTCGGATTGTGATGCGTCCGATCCACTTACAATATTACCTTTGGATTTATAATATTGGGCCAATGCCGATGTGCCGATTCCGCCGACAGCAATAATATGTATATGCATAGGTTTACTCATATCTATATGGTAGCACAATTACTGCCCAACAAATGAGTCCAGATCTTTCCATGAAGCATTAGCGGCCTCTTCGTTATACATGTCGGCTCGGCCCGACTGGAAGTAGGCATGTCCAGCATCGTAAACCTTTTCGGTGTAATTAATGCCGGCGTACTTGAATGATTGCGCAGTAAGCTCTTGGTCAGTCTGCGGGATGCTACCGTCTTGTGAACCATAAAAGGACAATACCTTAAGGCTTTCATCGTTTCTGCGAACTTCACATAAAGCTTCGATTGGAGTTTTGCCCTCGTAATAGTTGGCGGTGTGTGCACCAGCCCCGTAAAAAGACACAATCTTTTTAACTTCAGAGCTCAAGCCACTTAAGTAAGCAAGCCGGCCACCAAAGCAAAAGCCAATTACTGTAATCGATTCCAGTTTTGGTTGATTAACCTTGATTTCGTCCAAGGCTTTATTAAATATATTTATAAAGTCCTCTCCAGTCATTTTATTCATTAGATCTGGAGCAATGGCCCCATCTGTATCAGGATTAAAGCTATTAGCCTTGCCAGTAAGCTGGTAGAAGTAATCCAGCTCATAAACCGGCATATCAAACTTCTGCGCAAACTGCTTGGCAGTTTCGTCCGAATAGGCTGTTTGACTCCAGATGTCTGGAAGCATAATTATTGCCTGAGTACTTACCGAATTGGGAGAAAATAATTTTAGATATTCATTCATAAATTTATTATATATATTTTAATTTATGTATAAAACACTAAAGTTAGATTGCCAAAAAAATCAATCAAAATCTAGCGTCATATTGTCTAGCAACAGATCTACTAGTCTCCCTCCAGGGGCCCCAGGATGAATATACCTCGTTCCCATTTGAACAATACCTAAACCTTTGCCTGATCTGGTTAACATTATAAATTGTCACAACGTTTGCATAATAATAACTACCTAAAGGGTACAACTTGCGCCTTTTCTCTTGTCTTAAGGTGTTCTCTGTCACGGTCCTGAATTCAGAATATCCCTGTGCTGCCCTACAATTTGTTCTTGTAGGGGAATCATTATTGTTACTAGCAGACTGACCAGAACTTCTGTTGGTATTTGAATTTCTATTTCTGGTGCTTGCTGTGTTGATTAATCGTCCTATGTGGTTACTTGCCTGCACTGTTGCTTCCCAGCACTGGGTCACAATATTATTTGATAATTTTGAATAGTTTGCAATATCGACATCACTAATATTAGCTGCATACTGAGTTAAATTTTTAGATTCCTGTAAAAGCTTCTTTATTTCATCATCAATTTGTTTTACTCTTATCATTCTTAAATTTATTCTGTCCTGAGCCTGCTTGGCAGTAGTTAAATTATTATTTTTTAGTAGGCTATTTTTTTCTGATATTAAGGCATCTTTTTGGCCTACCATTTCATCTAGCTTTTTCTTGGCTTCAGCTGTCCGCGCATTTTGCTGGTTTTGGGCCGTAGGTATAGTAACAACAGGCTTAGGGTTATTTTTAATGTAATTAGCGAATTTTCCAGATAGATTTACCTTGGCTTCTGGGGCTCCTGCGAAAAGGGTGGCTACGTCGGCACGATCTAATTTGTTATCTTTAATATTTTTTAACCAATCATTAACTTCTTTATCGCTTGGGGTTCTATTAACTGCGTTCTTGTACATTGTTCGTACAAAAGTAGCTAGGTCGGCAGGGTTCTTGTAAGTATCATTAGGGAATATTAACTGTGGCTTGGTGCGGTTACCTGCAAGTGCCTGTACCAGGCCAGCATAAGTGCCTGGGTCAGCTTCTTTGCTTTTAAAGTTATCATATAGAGGGTCTTTGGCGTAAGTAATATAGTAGAGTCTGTACGCCATAGCTTCAGCACTATCCTTAACACAGTCCGATTTAGGATCGACTGGCACGGTTACTATATCTGCACCAGTGGTGGTGACGATTTGATTGGTCTTTACATTAATATTGGTTGTTTTCTTAGGGCAGCTCGCATTATACGAGTATTGATAGGCTGGGGGGCCAGAGGCAAAACTTGAAAATACTATTGCTATACCTGCAATTGCTACAATTCCAATTACAATTGCTGCAACAAGCTTAGTTGATATTTTAGATTTTTTATTTTTTGATCCTGATTTGGTGCGTGATGTTGGTTTTGTTTTAGTTGGCATTTTAGTCCTATTAATTAATATTATTTAGCATAAGCATAATACAATTTTTATATTAATACAACTTTGCTATGAGTGCACTAACGGGTACAATTGCCGGTTCTGGGGTTGATATTGTAAGGACATTTTTTTACAGGCTTTACAGGCTTGGGTTTATTTTGTTCAGACTTATTTGTCCACCAGGGCAAATCAGCACATTTATTATTCAAACAAGATAATCTCTTCCAAAGAGTACTCCATCCCGATTTAGTCTCAGAAGGTACTGCTTGCCTTTTGGGTGGCCTTGGATCATATTTTGAAGTAGATGGAGTTGGATTGTTTAGCGCTACTAAAAAAGCTACCTGTTCTGGAGTTAATGAGCTTGCGCCACCACCCGTCACGGTGTATTGTGAGCTTACTCCGGGAGTTCCGACATTATTTCTGGTGAGATTTCTAGAGGCCTCGATTTGCTGAGCCTGTACCTTTGTGTAATATTCTTTTAGGTTCAAGTCCTCCGCCCTGCTACCGGCTTCAATCGCGGCAGCCCACGAAGAGGCAAGATACTGGTTTGTAGCTCCAAGTACATCTTTTATTGCTGCATCGCTAATATCTGGCGATCCAAGAGTAAGGCCAGCGGCATCGCGAGTTAAGTCACTAACCTGTTTGGTTATCTCGCCCTGCTTTATCATAAGCTTCGCTAGCTCATCTTGCTTTGGCTTTGCAGATGCATATGTAGTTGCAGCATTTATTTCATTTCTATTTACCAAAATAGCATAGTTTAAAATCTTAATTTCTTCTAATTTTCCTTTTACTAGCTTAAAGCGATAGTCTTGGGTAATCTGTGCATTAGCTTTAATAGCGACTGGCTCGGGGCGATTGCGCAGAAATTCAGTAAAGCGACCAACATTTTTATCTTTGGCTTCTTGTGAGGAGGAGATTATAAAAACTGCATCTCTGCGACTCCAGCCATTCTTTTTCATATCTGCAGCCCATGATGCTCCGTTATCTCCAGGAGTACGGTATAAAACATTCTTAAATACCTGAGTAACGAACTCGGCATCGGTCTTGTCTTTGAACTGATCCAAGAAGCTCTGAGGCACCAAATCTGGTGGTGGTGTTCTGTCCCCGGCCAGTTTTTGAACATACTCTTTGTAGCGTTCAAAGTTAGTTGGGTAGCGTGGTGGCTGCTCATTTGTAACAGCCCGATTTAGCCTATAGGCTTGCTCTTCAGCGCTATCCTTGAGGCAAGCGGATTTTGTATCCCAGCCAACAGTAACATTGCCGCTACCCAAATCGCTTTTGACAGTCGTGGTTTTTTTGTCTGCCGTGCAGGTGGTGTAAAAAGAATACTGGTATGGTGGTGGGCCCGAAGCAAAGCTATTGAATACAATTACAATGCCCGCAATCGCCACTACAGATATAATTATTGCTGCAACAAGCTTAGTTGATATTTTATATTTTGGCTTTGAGCCAGATTTTATTCTTGATTTGGTTTTATTGTTATTTTTAGCTGGCATTAATTCCTCAAAATTAAATTAATTTATACTTTGCACTGCTGCATTAGATTCGTTGTAGTAGCTATTGGCAGAGTTTTTGCTTTGCTTCACAGACTGATCGTCGATGTCTTTGGCATAAGCAGTTAGCTCAGCAGACTGGCTGGCTTCTGATTTGATAATACTTAGTAGTGTCTTTGATTCTGATAATTTAACATTAGCCTGTCTGTATAGCTCATTTTTGACAGTCTGATTGCTGGTATTCCTGCTAGTGCTTTTTAGGGTTTGAATCTGATCATTAAGTATCTTGATTTTATTAAGTTGCTCTCTAGCAAGATTGGCTCGAGCCCTCTGGGCATCCACAGCTACCGTCACAACCTTAACGGTTGAGGGATTAGCAGCGATAAAGCCTGCAAACTTACCGGCATAATAACGTCTTGCATTTGGGGAACCAGCAAAAAGAGTTGCTAGACTTCTTCTGCTGAGAGTGGGCTTGCCTTGGCTGTTCTTTTTCTCAGCCTTTTTGCCCCAATCATCAACGGCTTGGTATCCGGGGTTTGGTACGCCTGTAGCAGTATTGAAAAGTTTGTTTATATATCCTCTGAGGTTGGTGTCCGCATATTGTCCAGTTGTATAAAGGTTTTCATTATATATTTCTTGGGGCTTAATTCTGTCACCGGCCATCTTCTGCGTATTAGCCTTATAGCTGTCTAGATCTGTCTGTTTGCCAAAAGTTACATAATAAAGCCTGTAAGCCATAGCTTCGGCACTGTTTTTAACGCAATCTGATGTCGGGTCATAAGGAACCGTGACAACGTCTGGACCAGAAGTGGTGACAACTTTATTTGTCTTTACATTAATGCTAGTCGTTTTTTGCGGGCATGAATCAGTGTAAGAGTATTGATTAGGCAATAGTAAGCTACCAGCAAAGCTGTAATAAACTATAGCCAACCCTGCTAAAGCTATAATTGACACCAATATTGCCATAGTAACCTTAGGGGATAATGTAGATTTAGATTTGGAAGAAGTTGATTTTTTTGTTTTTGCCTTGGGCATTTGTGGCTTTGCCATTTTTTTTTAGATTCCTTTTTAATAATTATTATTTAACATAAGCATAATATAGTAAAAATAACAATGCAAGCTTTTATGCTTTTATTTGTGGCAAATTAAATATTCATTTGACATATTCAGAGCTAGGTATAAAATATTTTTATCGCACCTACCAGAAAGGATAAGTGAGTTTGTAGGCCGTAAGTTTCTATGGGTGGAGGGCCCAATTGAAACCGCAACAAAGCCAATCAAGCCCACTAAAAGCCAACATATCTGAAGGAGACAAAAAAAAGCCACCAAAGCGCATCTATGAGCTACTTGGCCCCTGCGGCAAGCTCTTTGCGCAAGCTCGCACTGCCGACCAAGCAAGAGGAGTTTACTTGGCAGCCTTTCCAATTTTGCCACGCAATCTTGAATGCATAGAAGTCACAGGAGTCACACACGAGCCAATTGCTCCTTACCATGTTATAGCCCACAAAAGGAACAGGCCAGTAGTAACTAGACGCTTTCCTTGAGCATTAGCCCCATTTTTTGGGGCTTTTTATTTTGAAGGCGTATAATAAGCATATGAAGTTTTATTTTAAATTCAAAAGCTTTGTGCCGCTTATTTTAATATTTTCTGCAATCATTGCGTTTGTGATAATCAAAGGTTTTGTGAATTCTGACTTTTCTAATCGTGCTTTGATGCTTGATTTCATGGCCGGATTCTTTTTGGTTTTTGGCGTGTTTAAAACAATAAAGCTATCAGCATTTGCTGAAGCATATGAAATGTATGACATAATCGCGAAGCGCAGTAAGGTATATGCGCATATTTACCCTTTTATAGAAATTGGCCTGGGCTTGGCATTCTTATTCAGATTTGAGGTTGTAATTGTGGCTTGGATTACACTAATACTAATGAGTATTAACTCAATCGGTGCTTATATGGGAATAAGAGACAAAAAGGTACTAATGTGCGCCTGTCTAGGTACGGTATTTAAGCTCCCGATGAGTTTTGTTAGCCTTGGAGAGGACTTATTGATGGTAGTGATGGCTATATTTATTTTGCTAGGTTACTAAGCTATTTGGACTTTGGTTTTCTTAGAAACTTCCAGAAGCCTATAAAAACCGTTATTGCTAAGCCGACTGATACTATTATAAAAGTAAAGCGTGGATTACCCGCTGATATACCTCGTATAATGCTGTAGATGAGAGCAAAAACTGCACCTAGCAAAATGCCATCGGACAAAATTGGAAGCTTATTTGATAGCAATAAACTTATAACTAAGATTAGAGTAGCCAAAACAAGCGTTATTATTGAAACGTTTCGGTTGTAAGGCCTAAGCTTTTCTTCTTCGTATTTTCTAAACTCGTTTTCATAATTTATTTGAGCTTGATCAACCACAATACCTTGCTTTTGCTCAACAGTCTGGGCAGTTGTAATTGGGGCCTTGGGCTCTTTAGGCTGCTGGTAAAATGCTGCAACACCTAAGCCGCAAAATAGCGCAATAATTAAACCCAGAAAAACAACATAGATTGCTTTTAAAACTGTGTACTGATGGGGCTTAGATTTTTTGGATGACATAATAAAAATCCCTTATTTATGGGATTATTATGCGCTCAAACATAACTATTTTCAAATTTATACAAATAAAAAAGCCTCACAAGGTGAGACTATTTTATTGGTGGAGCATCGGGGACTCGAACCCCGGACCCCCTGCTTGCAAAGCAGGTGCTCTAGCCAACTGAGCTAATGCCCCAAATATATGTGTATTTAATGGTGGGACCGGGAGGACTCGAACCTCCGACCTCGTCATTATCAGTGACGCGCTCTAACCAGCTGAGCTACGGTCCCTTGCTTGAGCTAAAATAACCAGACTATTGTAACCTGAAAACGCTTAATTTTCAAGGGGTACTTTTAGCAAGCAATATCGTTATGCTAAAATATATGTATGACTATCGTTTGGGGAATATTAGTATCAATAATTGGTGTACTGACTGTTGTGTTTTCTGAAAAGATTTACAACTTCACAGGCTCATTGAGTTTTGTCGAGAGCAAAGTTCCCGGTGGCAGCCGAAGCTTTATTAAGCTAATAGGAATATTAATGATTATTGGCGGCCTGCTAGTATTTAGTGGCGCTGCGGGGTTTATTACTGACCCACTTGGAAAATCACTACAAGGCATATTCGGCGGCCTGAAAAATTAAATAGTACAAGCTTATACAAAAACACCCCTATAAAAGGGGTGTTTTTTAATCTTGAGCGGTAAATAGTGCTAGAAGCGACTCGTCAGTAACAATCTGTCTCTAGGACAGATTCGACCTAGAAGTACTCATTCTACTAATCCGATAAATCGGCTTTCGATATATGACTGTAGCCTCTTGTCTACAGACCCAATTGCTTGGGCGATTACTCCCTAGAAAGGAGGTGATCCATCCGCACCTTCCGGTACGGATACCTTGTTACGACTTAGCCCCAGTCGCTGGTCTCACCTTAGGGATCAATATTGATCACTTCGGGTGCTCCCAACTCCCGTGACTTGACGGGCGGTGTGTACAAGACCCGAGAACGTATTCACGGCGGCATTCTGATCCACCATTACTAGCAATTCCGGCTTCATGAGGGCGAGTTTCAGCCCTCAATCCGAACTGAGGCCGCTTTTGATGCGATTCGCTCCGCCTTACGGCTTGGCTAGCGCGTTGTAACGGCCATTGTAGGACGTGTGTAGCCCGAGGTGTAAGGGCCATGCTGACCAGACGTCATCCCCACCTTCCTCCTGGTTAACCCAGGCGGTCTCTTAAGACATACTAACTTAAGACGAGGGTTGCGCTCGTTGCGGGACTTAACCCAACATCTCACGACACGAGCTGACGACGGCCATGCAGCACCTGTCACCAGGTTCCCGAAGGCACTAATTGGTTTCCCAAAAATTCCTGGGATGTCAAACCTCGGTAAGGTTCTTCGCTTAGCGTCGAATTAAACCACATCCTCCACTGCTTGTGCGGGTCCCCGTCAATTCCTTTGAGTTTTAAGCTTGCGCCCGTACTCCCCAGGCGGATCACTTAACGCGTTAGCTGTACAACACAGAGGGTCGAATCTCCATACTGTTAGTGATCATCGTTTACGGCGTGGACTACCGGGGTATCTAATCCCGTTCGCTCCCCACGCTTTCGTTCCTGAGCGTCAGCAATAGCCCAGCAAGCTGCCTTCGCCATTGGTGTTCCTTCTGATATCTACGGATGTCACTCCTACACCAGAAATTCCACTTGCCTCTACTATGCTCTAGTCTTGTAGTTTTGGACACAGTCCATGTGGTTGAGCCACAGGATTTCACATCCAACTTACAAAACCGCCTACGAACGCTTTACGCCCAGTAATTCCGAATAACGCTTGGACCCTACGTATTACCGCGGCTGCTGGCACGTAGTTAGCCGGTCCTTATTCTATAGGTACCGTCATAATCTTCCCTATTAAAAGCAGTTTACACTCCGAAAAGCGTCTTCCTGCACGCGGCATCGCTCCATCAGGGTTTCCCCCATTGTGGAATATTCCTCACTGCTGCCTCCCGTAGGAGTCTGGGCCGTATCTCAGTCCCAGTGTGGCTGATCATCCTCTCAAACCAGCTAAACATCTTAGCCTTGGTGAGCTTTTACCTCACCAACAAGCTAATGTTACGCAGGCCCCTCCCGAAGCGCAAAAGCTTTCCTCCGAATAAATCGGAGTATATGGGGTATTAGCCACCCTTTCGGGTAGTTATCCCCCTCTTCGGGGCAGGTTCCAACGTGTTACTCACCCGTCCGCCACTATAAATTTCGGACTCCGTATCTTGATACTCATAAAGAGCGTCGAGATTGGAATCTAAAAAATATCGTTCGACTTGCATGTGTTAGGCGTGCCGCCAGCGTTCATCCTGAGCCAGGATCAAACTCTCCAAAAAATTTGAAGATTTTCATCTTGGGGTGTCACTTTTTTAAAAAAATGTGACCAAAAAAGAAATTAACGAGTCGTTGTTTCTAGCACTATTCACTTCTCAAGATGCTTTGCCCCTAAAACGTCAAAAAATAAATCAGCTGACTTTCTAATCTGTCTGCTGTTTTATTTTATAGTCCGCTTTGAATGGTAAGCAAAAACTAGATAGAATTTTACAGGTTATTTACAGATGTGTCAAGCAAGTTTTGGTTTATTTCTTTTTGCCGGCTTTTTTGAGCCAATCCTGCTTACGCTCACTTACGACATTAGTGTCAAACTTTACGGCCTTCTTCAGCCCAGCCCAACGCCAAGTCGCGATAAGCATAAATATAAGCCACACTGCTACCCCAAAAACTGAGAGCCAACGCTGACCATAAGGAGCAATTGACTCATAAGATATGACCCCAGCAAAAATCATGGCCAAACCTATAATTATATTCACACCTAATATGTACTTTGAAAGCTCATAGATTTTTTTATCTTTTTTGAGTTTTTTGCGAGCCAAGACGAAATACAAAATAGGGGCCAGAACCATAAGTACACCAATAACAAGAATTAAATATATTTCGGGTTTAGTGGGCAAGCTCGTAACCCAATCAATAATTGGGCTTAGTTGATCTAGGCTGAACAGAGTGGCAACTAGTCCACCCAGCAATGCGCCAACAATAACTTCCAGTGGCTGGTGCCCCAATACCTCTCTAAGCCTCGCATAATCATCTGGCTTTCTAAGGTTTCCATTGTGAGCCATTTCGGCAATTAATTTATTTAGCGCCTTTGCCTGTTCACCTGAACTTCTTCGCACACCAAAGCTGTCATACATTACTATCCCGGCGATAATAGCAGTCACCCCAAAAAGTGGACTATTTGCGCCCTGATGATAAAAAGTATAGCCAGCCAAAGACACAACTACCGCCGAATGAGCTGAAGGCATTCCACCGGATGCATATAAATATTTAACATCGGCATCACCCTTAATAATCTCAATTACCACTTTAATTAATTGAGCTAAGGCCCATGCTATTACTGGTACATACAGATATGGTGTTATCAAAACTTCCCCTCTTTTATAAATTAATCATAACTATATATAGCAAATCAGTCCAGACTAATCGGGCTTAAAGCTAAACACAATTCCATAATGGTAGCCTGGCAAATCCAAAACTCTTTTGAATTTCATACCGCACTTATGCATTAACTTTAATGCGTCTTCTTTAGTTACCCTCTGCTCCATTGGTGGCCCTACTTTTTTGTCTTTTATGTCCCAATCTATTAATACTACTTCGCTATCGACTTTTAGATACTGCCCAATAGATAGGCAAAATGAATCTGGCCTAGCTGTACTCGAGAGCAAGTTGGTTAGGATTATTACATCAATAGCTCCGGGATTAAGAGCATCACCGGTTAAAAGATCCGCGAGCAACACAGACCTTAAGCCCTTTTTATCGGACAAGTGAGAAAGCTTGCCAAAAGAATCACGATTGGGCCCAGCGACATAAACCCTGCCTTCGTAACCAACCCTATTTAAGAGAGCAGGCGCAAAGAAGCCTAATGGGTTGCCTATCTCTAAGACTCTATCTCCACTTTTAATATCAATGCCATCAATAATGGCAGTTGGATTGATAAAGTTGCCGGACATTTTGTGCCTTAATATTTTTGGCAAAGACTGGAGCATTAGGACCCTTTCTTTGACTTTATAATACTACAATTCAGCTTTAATTAGCAAAGAGGCTATGCTTTTGTTTTATCGTCTTTTTTGTCTTTGGCTTCTTTGGATTCCTTAGCTTCTTCTTCTGGGGTAATTTCTTCTTGAACCTTTGGAAGTAGAGCAATGGAAGCGATTTCATCGCCTGAAGACATGCGCATAATCCTAACACCCTGAGTCGATCGGCCTATGACTGGTATAGCACTGAGCTTTAGCCTGATTACCTGACCTTGCTTTGAAATTATTAATACATCGTCTTCTCTGGAATTGATAATTCGTACATCCACTGCTTTACCTGTCTTGGCAGTAACGACACCAGCCTTGATTCCAACTCCACCACGGTTGTGTGAAGAGAACTGATTGCTTTTAGTTATCTTTCCGTATCCATTCTGCATAATCACCAGCATTAATTGATCTTCACCGCTAATAACATCCATTCCTACAACGGTGTCGTCTTTGCGCAATCTAATGCCCCGAACACCCCTAGTGGCACGGCCCATTGGACGGGCATCTGATTCTTTAAACCTAATAGCTTGTGCCATCGAAGTTGAGATAATTATATTTTCATCCCCAGTGGTCTTTTTAACCCAGCTCAATTTATCTCCAGCATCTAATTTGATGGCAACTATTCCGCTTTGGCGAATATTTGCAAAGTCAGCCAATGCTGTCTTTTTGACAGTTCCGTTGTTGGTGGTCATGAATAGATACTTTGCAGGATCATCCTTCTTCATTGCGACAAGCGATGTAACCTTTTCTTCTGGACTAAGGCTTAGTACGTTAACAATTGATTGACCTTTGGCAGTTCTGCTAGCTGCAGGAATTTCGTAAACTTTTAGCTTAAATACTCTACCCAGGGTAGTAAAGAACAACACAGTATCGTGAGTACTGGCCTGCACGACATGCTCAACGACATCCTCTTCTTTGGTAGCCATGCCTATCTTTCCTTTGCCGCCACGGTTCTGTGCTCGGTATTCGCTAGCTACAATTCGCTTTATGTAATTACCCTTAGTTAGCGTGATGACGACTTCTTCGTCAGGAATCAAATCTTCATCCTTGAAATTGCCTATGGCCTTTTTGATAATTTGCGTTCGTCGCTTATCGCCATATTTTTCTTTTATTTCTTCGAGCTCTTCGCGGATAACTTTAAGAATATTTGCTTCACTACTTAGAATTTCTTCTAGCTGTTTGATTAGCTTTTGAAGCTCATTGTATTCATCTTCGATTTTTTTACGTTCAAGTCCGGCAAGAGTTCTTAGCTGCATCGCAAGAATTGCATTTGCTTGAATTTCGGTAAGTTTGAACCGGTCTATCAAACTCTTTCGAGCTTCGTCTTGGGTATCTGATCCACGAATGGTACTAATAACTGCATCAATCTGATCTAATGCGATTCTAAGACCCTCTAAGATATGGGCTCTGTCTTTAGCTTTTTGCAACTCGAATTCAGTTCGTCTACGAACAACAACCTTACGGTGATCCAGGTAATACCTAAGTACCATTTCTATATTCAGGATACGTGGCTGAATACCATCGACAAGTGCAAGCATATTGACATGGAAGGCTGTTTGCATTGGCGTTAGTTTATAGAGTTGATTAAGAATCTTATTCGCATATGCATCTTTTTTAAGCTCAATTACGATCCTAACTTCTTCTTTGGCTGATTCGTCACGAAGGTCCGATATTCCAACAATCTTCTTTTCTTTTACAAGGTCGGCGATCTTCTCTACCAATGTGGCTTTGTTGGTTTGGTATGGAACTTCTGTGATAATAATTCGTTCCTTACCCTTTTTGTCTTCTTCTATTTCGGCAACTGCTCGCATAGTAATACTGCCTCGACCAGTACCGTAGGCCTGTGCGATACCACCGTCGTCAAATATAACTCCGCCGGTAGGGAAGTCGGGGCCTTTAACAATCTTAGTTAAATCCATAATAGTAGCTTCTGGATTATCGATTATATAAATTACGCCATCGACAATTTCGTTTAAGTTATGAGTTGGTATATTGGTGGCCATACCGACTGCGATACCCTGGACACCATTAAGCAATAGGTTGGGTACTTTTGCAGGAAGTACTTTTGGTTCTTTTTGTGAACCGTCATAGTTGGGCATAAAATCGACAGTGTCTTTATCGATATCAACCAGCATCTCTTCAGCAAATTTAGTCATCTTGGCTTCGGTATAACGCATGGCAGCGGCTCCGTCACCGTCCATTGAACCAAAGTTACCCTGACCGTCTACCAGCATGTATCGCATACTAAAGTTTTGTGCCATACGTACCATAGCTTCATAAACAGAGGAGTCGCCGTGAGGATGGTATTTACCCAAAACTTCACCGACAACGGTAGCGGACTTACGATATTTGGCACTACTTCTGAGCCCTAGAGTATGCATAGCATACAGAATACGTCTATGCACTGGCTTTAGGCCGTCACGAACATCCGGAAGGGCACGCGAAACAATAACGCTCATCGCGTAATCTAAATAACTCTTTTCCATTTCAGATTCGATAGTCTGCGGGGCAACCAAACCAAATTCGGTTTTTTCAGCCTTAAATTCTTTTGAGCCCATTTGCTCTTTTGGTTCTTGAGGTTGGTGTGATTCTTGTGGTGTTTTCAATTCTTCTTCCATTTTATATATCCAAGTTAGTTACATC
>Ga0214921_10008097_pt1 | contig 13768 bp, 18 predicted proteins | sample LL1505_MetaG_FD_177992 | JGI IMG/M metagenome (GOLD analysis project Ga0214921, IMG submission 177992) | Freshwater microbial communities from Lake Lanier, Atlanta, Georgia, United States - LL-1505 | ecosystem: Environmental > Aquatic > Freshwater > Lake | place: USA: Georgia | collected... | reverse complement strand
CGTTGCCCTCGTATGGTACCTCGGTCACAAAGTAATTGATGCGGTTGACCAAGTGATACCCACTCACTATATACAGGTTGCCGTCGTCGCCGTCGACCAGTGTCCAAATGCAACGTGGATCCTGCGCGCGGACGAACTCGAGCTCTTCGCCGTAGGTCTCGAACTTATCGTCCGGAAAAAGTTCCTCGCCGTTAAGACGATTCTTAATCGGGCGATACTGTTGCTCCCATGCGTCGAGCTCCTGCTCCCAGTCGGGAAATGTAGTCGTTGTCATACTGCCTCCTGTTGTTTAGATTTAACCTCTTCCCACGTCATCATATTGATGACAGTGCGCATAATATCAATCGCGATATCGCGCTTAATTCTCTCTTCCATATTGGTGGCGCTGTGACCACCTGACCACTCGGAGGAGTTACTGCTAATAATATTGTGCAAGAACCCCATCTTGCGACTCATCTCAGGGATGAGCTTTACCTGCTCAAATACTTCCAAATAATACTCCTCATAAAACCTGCGCTCTAATTCACGCACGCCGTATTGTAGATCTGCCATATTACACCTCCCAAAATTGAATTGATGGATCGAGTTTCTGTAACTGTTCAGCGACTCGGATTAAATTATTATACCTGCGATTGACCTCAGCGCGTGAGAGCTCGCCGTCCATGGTTAAGTTCTCAGGGCTCAGCTCGTTGTCAATACGACGCGCTAGGCGCTGACGATCGCCCTCATTAGCTAGATCATACTGGCCACGATTAAAGATCGCGTTCCAGTCATTGGCCTGCTTTACATAATTTTGTAGTGCTTTCATTGTAATGCCTCCATCCATTGATTGTAATCCTTAGATAAAAATAATGCCTCTGCGTCCTTACGATCGGCAAACCAGTTTGATGTGATTTTGCGTGCGTAACCACCTTGCACTGCCCACACGTCATACTTACCGGCGCCGAGCGGATCCATCCGCACCTCAAACCGGATGTCACCAGTCGGGTTCCAAATTTTAGCGCAGTCTGTGTTGTAGCTCATAATTTCTCCTGTTGATGTGATCATTATACTGGGTCAGTGGCTCATAGAGCGAGCCACTATTCCCGTTAACTCCGGCACCATTGGCATGGGCAGTGCGCCACGCCTCGGATTGCCCTGCGGATTTCGCTCACGTTAGCAAACATACCCGAGCAGTGATTAGCTCGTGCCTCGTCTTCGTCCGGATCGAATGCCCATCCCTTGTTTAACCACACAAAGTATGTGCCGTCTTCTTCGTCAATAATTTCGTTGACTTTGGTTTTTAAATCGCGTGGTATTTGCATACTGCCTCCTGTTATATGAATTTAAACTGCTCGGGGTCAAACGCGCCCCACTCACTGGCCTTGGGCCCGATGAGCGTGCCCTGCTCGGTGTCATGGTCGAGCACCGCGACGCAGTCCTGATCGAGCTCGGCGCAGAGCACTGTGAGCGAGCCGACTGGTTCAAAGTAGGTGACGACTAGGGTCACCTCGCCACGATCCTTTACGACGCCGATGTCGCTGATACCCTTGAGGTAGCGGATCGCGACGCCGATGGTTTGGTCGACAGTGTTTTGTTTGCCGGTGACTGGGTTATCCAGTCCGATGTTGATTGTTTGCATATATCCTCCGTTGGTTAGTACTGCCTCGAGCACACTGTAAACAATGCGCTCTGAGCATTACTATCTTACCACAATGAGACAGCCTACTCTGTGGGTAACTCTTCGCTAGCATCTATGCACTAGGTTTGCCACATGATTATACAGGTTGGTACTTAGTCACCTGTTGAGTGGATTAGCCACTGCACTTCCGATGTCTTATTGTACAGACCTTTTGAATTAAATGTAAACAACTAAATAAAATACCCGACTAAACTGTGGGGGATTGTGGGATATTGTGGGTTGGCAAATTGCCCAACATCTCGCCCACCCCACCGCCCAGCCCTCGCGCCCGCGTAGCCCTTTGCCAGCGTGGCACAGCGCCACCACGCCACGATCGCAGACCACTTGATACCTAACCATCAACTCGAACCAAAACGGCGCTATGACCCGATTAGACCCCTCTAATCCGTCAACTAGGGGAAACCCTAACAGCCAGCTAAGTTAGTTAGCACTTACTAACTTAGCACTCAGGCACATCGAGTGCTAATAATGGGGACAGAGTGGGCGCTCGGCTCGGACTGCCATGTTAGTTAGTACTCACTAACCTATATGTTAGTACTCACTAACCTATATGTTAGTACTCACTAACATACTGGCTACTTGGCAGGGGGGCGCGGTGCCTCGATGTTAGTGAGCACTTACTTACATCGGCGCGCTAGAGCTGTGCACCAAGGCGGTGAATTTATGCACCATTTTGGTGCACGGGGGGCTTTTTCATAATGCGATACACCAATTTGGGTCCCGTGGCCAGGCCGGCGGCTGGGGGCCCCACAGACCCCAAGCTCGTTCCATTTCCCACAAAAACCGACTTTCTAAAATTTTTTTTGTAAAATTTGTATAGTAAATTTCACAATGTGAAACGGAATGCGCTAAGTCCTTGATGTTTGACGGGGATGCGGGGGTTGCGGGGGTTACTTTATTATTTTTATTATTTTTAAAAAATAAAAAATAAAGATAGAGGGAAACCTGGAATATACCCCCGCAAGTGCCGCAAGTGCCGCGCTTCTGCGAGCAAAATTGATAGTTAAAAACTATTGGGGCTATAATAATCAAATGTTTGCATTAGTAGATGTATGAACGAATATGTTTATCAGATCCAGGGTGCTCTAGAAGATTCCAATGGAAGACTTAGGGGGTTCCGTGTCTTAGTCTGTGATCTGAACTACTTTGACTCTGCCGACGCGCCAGTTGAAATACTGGACAAAGAGACGGCTAGGTACATCGAGTTTCGTTTAAAGGTCTGCGAGCACCTGGACATTAACCGGCTGCCCGTAGAAATCCAAAACAAAATTAGGACGCCGTTAGGGCGTTGGTTGGACCTGTGGGTCCTAGATAATTTTTATGGCCATACTAGCAAATCAAAAAGTCCTGACCCTGGACTATTGGAAACCGGCAAACAAAATCCAGCCGGGTGATTACCTGTTTGACCGGAATGGTAAGCCGGTGCGGGTAAAGTTGGTACAGGAATACTTCTCAGACGACTGCTACGAGGTCATGTTAAATGACTACTTAACAATCTCCGGCGACAAACGCCTAGAATTTTTAGTGGAAAACTTTAAATATAGGGACAGAGTCATACAATACAAGGGGTACCACCCCTTTAGGCGGCCACTAAAGCCGATGAATGTGGAGACGTTGCTAGATGGCGACCTGAAAGACGAGACAAATTGTAAGATCTACTCGATCCCTACCACAAAACCCATTGAGCTACCCCACCAGACCCTACCAGTCCCGCCATTTGTGTTTGGGTTCTGGTTTATAAACCGCAAACCTAGCGGATTTTTTACGACAACCCCGTCGACACAGGAAGAAGTAGAGCGCCAGCTCAAAGAATTTGGGTACAAAATCAAGATTCGTAAGACAATACACAACGGCTGGCGGCAGTTTACCATATCGCCGACCATAGAGTCACAGTTGGCCCCTAGTATCCCAACAAAAATACCGGCAAACTACCTGCTGGCGGACAAAGAGCAGCGAATTGAGCTGCTGCGTGGCATATTGTTTGCAAAACCGCGCCAATATTCGCCGCGTAGGGACCTGTTTAGGTTCTCTACCACACATTACGGCACGGCGCTGTCAATTCAGGGCCTGGTTGAGTCGCTGGGTGGCAAGACTAACCTCGCGTTTACAGAAAAAAATAGTACCTACACACTAACCTTTAAAACCAGGTTGAAACTGGTACCTAATCAGGTATCTAAGCCGATAAAAATACACCAGGCGCGTAGGTATATTGAAAAAATTACAAAGATCCAGCCACAGACCTGTGTTCACATCGAAACAGACGGGCCGGATAACAGCTATCTCGTAGGAGAGGGTTTTATTTCATGTCGTTAACACCAAAACAGGAACTTGAATTAAAGAAGTTCGCACAAGCACGCACGCACTGGCCTAAGGATCAGCTCGAGGCCGCCGTTTGGCGGGTTCGTTGGCACCTACAGGCACTGCCGCACCAAAGGGAGCCAGACGATGGCGAATATGATACGTTTCTTATGCTTGCCGGCCGCGGGTCTGGTAAGACGCACACTGCTAGCCACTGGATTGGTATCCGTGCTTGGGTTTATGACAACACCCGCTGGCTCGTCACCGCTCCCACCTCAAACGATATACGTGCAACTTGTTTCGAAGGGGACTCTGGACTTCTCAATATCATTCCCCCGTCACTTATTCGAGACTACAACAAGTCCCTGTTTGAAATCACCCTTACAAATGGATCTCTTATACAGGGGATACCAGCCTCGGAGCCCGAGCGCTACCGAGGTAAGCAATATCACGGCGCCTGGTTTGACGAGCTGTGTGCATTTGATTACATCGACGATGCCTACGATGGCGTACAGTTTACGCTCCGCTTACGGGACCCACGCATCCCCCGAGTGCAGCAGATTATTACCACCACACCCAAGCCAAAAGAATTAATTGTAGACCTAAACGAGGGCAAAGTAGGCGGCGACGTGTACGTGTCAAACGCCTCGTCTTATGACAACCGAGCCAACCTCTCAGAGACGTTCTTCAAACAGCTTGAGACTTACGACGGCACTGACATTGGCCGCCAAGAGATCTATGGCGAGATCCTTGACCCGGAGCAGTCCGGCATCATCAAGCGCAAACAATTTAAGCTCTGGCCGGCCAACAAGCCAACTCCAACACTGGAGTATGTTATTGCGTCGTATGATCCGGCGACTTCTGAGAAGACAATGAACGACCCGACCGCCTGCACCATTTGGGGCGTGTTTGAGCAAATAGACTCTGGGACGGCAATTATTTTGTTGGACGCCTGGGACGAGCACCTGTCATACCCGGAGCTGCGTAGGAAGGTAATCAACGACTTCAAGGAGGTCGTCTACGGCGCCGATAATGACTTTGGCAAGGGCCGAAAGGCGGACCTGATCCTGATGGAAGACAAGTCTGCAGGTATCAGTCTAATCCAGGAGCTCCAGGGCGCCGGTGTCCCGGTCAGGGGGTACAACCCCGGCCGCGCCGATAAGGTACAACGATTAAACATTGTAGCACCCCTGGTGGCCAAAGGAAAAGTTTGGATACCAGAGGAACCACAACGAAAAGGGGAATATGCAGACTGGGCAAAACGTTTTCTGCGTCAAGTATGTTCATTTCCAGAGGCTGGTGGACACGACGACTACGTCGACTCCCTCTCGCAAGCGCTGCGCGTTTTACGTGATTCTGGATGGATCCAACTCGACCCGCTACCAGCTCGAGACTATAGTTACGTGGACGACGACATGAGCAAGCGATTTGCCAACCCCTACGCCCAGTAGGGCGGATCCCCACAGTTTTGTGCATTAGTATAAATAGGAATAACTACCCGCTCAAAATGAACTTTTTAAAGACCCCACAACAAATGCTTATGGAAGAGGCCGGCATGACGCCCGCCTCTCCCGGTATGTTAAAGACTCCGCAACAGTTGTTGATGGAAGAGTCCGGCATACAGCCTAAATTTTTTGCTGACGGCGGTAGCACAACAATGAGCGTACAAGATATGTTGGCGGCATTAATTGCAGCCGGCCAACAACCACAAAAATTTGCGGGTGGTGGACTATCAACCCCGGCAAACATCGGAACTCAGGTTGCGTTTAACGCACCGTTTTTAACCCCTGAAATTTTAGAAATGCGAAAAAATATCGCGGCTAAAAAATATGGTTCCGCAGCAGAAAATGCGGCCGCTTTAGGTTTGGCAGTAGCACCGTTAAACCCACTTACCGCAATTTTATCTTTAATGGAGCCCATTAAACTTGGTGATGCAACGTTAGATACTTACAGAAAACAGCAAGCAGAAGAGGCAGCTAGACAACAAGAAATTGTTAGGGCACGTGCAAGAGCACAATCCCCAATATTTAAACACAACCAGCCAGTGGAAATGATTGACGTGCAAGAGCAGCCAAGTTTTCCTAGCCTATCCAAATTCTACAACAGATAACTTATGGTAAACCCAATACTACCCATTCAGTCTGGCGCAAATTTGCCTGGCCTTGAAAATGAACAAAACGTTAAAGAGGCAGCCGCGCAAGATGCGGAGATGGATTACTACGAAGACGCACTAGGTTTAGAACCTGGTGACGTTGAAGAGGAAATAATTGAATTAGAAGATGGTTCTGTTGTTGTCAATTACCAAGAAAAACAAAGCCCACGCAAGAACCCAGAGTTTTATGAAAACCTGGCAGAGTCACTAGACGAGGGCACACTACAAACTCTGGCGACAGAGTACTTGGATTTAATTGACGTCGACAAAGAATCACGCACACAACGAGATAAACAGTATGAAGAAGGATTGCGTAGAACTGGGCTTGGAAAAGATGCGCCAGGAGGGGCGACGTTTGACGGTGCTTCCAAAGTGGTTCACCCAGTTATGGCAGAGGCTTGCGTTGATTTTGCGGCGTCTTCGGCTAAAGAGTTACTCCCATCTGACGGACTCGTTAAGTCAAACATCAAGGGCGAAGCAGACCGATTAAAAGAAGAGACAGCAAACCGTAAGGTTAATTTCCTTAACTGGCAGTTAACCGAGCAAGTACAAGAGTACCGCGACGAGATGGAGCAGTTGCTCACTCAGTTGCCACTTGGTGGTTCACAGTTCCTCAAATGGCGCTGGGACGAAGAACAAAAACGTCCAATCTGCGAGTGGGTTGCAATTGATAACATTTTGTTACCATACTCGTCAACTAACTTCTACACAGCACAGCGTGTAACTGAAGTACAAGACATTACCGAAGACACATTTTTGCAACGTGTTGAGCAAGGCATTTACATTGACATCAACAGCGAATATTCGTCTGATGCCCCGCTAAACGATCAGACAAGATCTAAAAAAGCAAACAACAAAATCGAGGGTAAAGACATGCCCTCTAAAAACATTGACGGATTGCGTCGTATTTACGAGATTACCTGTTTCATGCGTTTGGAAGAAGACGCAGAGACAGACGGCCAACGCGCACCATACATTTTAATGATTGATGAGACCACAAGCAAAGTCTTGGGTCTGTATCGTAACTGGGAAGCAAATGATGAGAAGTTTGAAAAACTGGACTGGTATGTCGAGTTTAAATTTATCCCTTGGCGTGGCGCTTATGCTATTGGCCTTCCCCATCTTATTGGTGGTCTTAGCGCTGCTCTCACTGGCGCTCTACGCGCTCTCCTTGATGCGGCGCATATTAACAATTCCCAAACGCTACTTAAACTCAAGGGTGGACGAATTGGTGGCCAAAGCGATCGAATCGAACCTACGCAAGTAGTAGAGATTGAGGGATCACCTGGCGTTGACGATGTTCGCAAGATTGCGATGCCAATGCCGTTTAATCAACCATCCAGTGTATTATTTAATTTACTTGGCTGGCTAACAACCGCAGCAAAAGGCGTTGTCACCACCGCAGAAGAAAAAATCGGCGAGGCAAACAACAACATGCCGGTTGGTACGGCCCAGGCTCTCATTGAGCAGGGAGCTAAAGTATTCTCCAGCATTCACGCACGACTACACCGCAGCCAAGCTAAGTCATTGGCAATTGTTTCGCGTATTAATCACTGGTACCTGGCCGACATGGACAACCAGTCCGGTGAGGCAATTGAGGTTCGTGACTTTGCGTACAACAACGACGTGCGCCCAGTATCTGACCCCAACATTTTCTCTGAAACACAACGCTTAGCTCAGAACCAGGCGCTGCTACAAATGGCAGCCTCTGCACCACCCGGAATGTTTGACATCCGTGCGGTGTATCGTAGAGTATTAAACCAATTAAAAGTTCCGTCTGTTGACGAGATACTGCCCAATCCATTGGGCGCAAAAGAATCCAATCCTGCGCTAGAAAACGTTGCCATGACCATGGGGCGTCCTGCCGCAGCATACCCAGATCAAGACCACATCAGTCATATCAAGATACATTTAGAGTATGCGATGAACCCTGCGTATGGTGGCAACCCAGTGATTGGACCAACATTCGCGCCCAACGCATTAGAGCACATCAAGCAACACTTAACGCTGCACTACTTGCAGTCCATGCGCGCGTACGTGGCCCAGGCATCTGGCGGCAAAGACACGCTAGAACTGCACCAAGAGAAGCCATTAGATCTGGAAGCTCAACAGGCTTTAGCATTGGCGTCACAGATGGTTGGACAAGACTCGCAGATGACTATGCAGCCATTCGTACAACAAATTCAAGCGTTGGCCCAGAAAGTTGCGCAAGCACAGCAGTCTAGGATGGAACAAATTGCGTCCCAAGACCCAACCGCACAGGTTATCCTCAAGACCCAGATGGCAGAAACCCAGCGCAAACAGCAAGAGGCTCAGTTTAAGATGCAGATGGATCAGCAAAAGAGCCAGCAAGACTACGAGATTAAGATTGCTGAATTGCAGCGCAAAGTAATGGAATTACAAAGCAAGTACGATCTGCAAACTGAGCTCGATAACCAGAAAAACTCTACCAACGTGGCGGTTGCCAGTATGAATAACTCCTCGCGCGAGCGCGTGGCGGCGCTACAGGCTCAGGCACAACTATCTGCTCAAGAGTTAGCACTCGCCCAAGAGCAGGCTATGCTTGGTATTCAGGCAGTAAACGAGGCAGAAAAAGATATCCGTCAGCATGGTATCGAGATTGAGCGGCAAAATTTTTTAAACGAAGCTGAAGTAACAAAACAGGCAGTACAGGCAGCACTACAACCAAAACCCACCACAGGAGTATAACATGGCCGAAAATTTAAAAGGCTTCCGTCAAACATACCAGGAGACTGGTCAACTATCTAGCGGCGGCGGCCCAGAAGACAAAACCCTAGACGCTGGCGCGTCTGGTTCACACCGCGACAACAACTGGAAGCGGGGCGCAGCCCAAGCTAAACTAAGAAATGCTAAGCCAGTCGGCCCAGGCAAAAATCTTAATGAACTTAAAGGCGGCAATTTTTATTAATTTTAGGGCGGAATCCTTTATATACTTGCATTAGTGAGATTATGAAGGACTTTTTATCTGAAATTATCGGTCGTGTAAAGGCTGAGCAAAAATCACTAGCGGAATCCGTTACCGCCGGTATTAACGTAAATTCGTTTGAGGACTACCAGAGATTGGTGGGCCGATACGAGGGTTTTAAGATTACGTTAGACATTATTAACGATATTTTAACGGAAGACGAAGAAGACGAATCGTAGGATTCAAGAAAGGACTGCCGCATGGCATTTGATTTATCACAAAAGGAAGACCCAGATCTTCGCTCGGAAACGGAATGCTTTCCGGACATCGATCCAGGTATTGAAATAGCCGGAGACCGTGTTTTAGTGCAGTTACGACGGGAAAAGGCAAAAAGCAAGGGCGGAATCATTTTAGTTGATGAAACCCGGCAGACGTTACGTTTCAATGAGACTGTAGCTAAAGTACGCCAGATTGGCCCACTAGCATATAAGTCGCCAGATACCTTAGAGCCTTGGATTGAAGGCCCCTGGTGCAAAGAAGGCGATTTGGTTAGAACCATCAAGTACGGCGGTGACCGTTTTGTTGTAAGCCCAGATGATGAAGGCTCCCCAGTGGTGTTTATTACCATCCAGGCACGTGAAATCATCTCACGCATCAAGTCATTTGACCATGCGCAAAAGATGAAAGCGTTTGTAGACTAATTTTGAAAGAAAATTATGGCAGATAATGAAAAAGACGTTCCGATCAAGGAACAAGATGATGGCTCTGTTTTAGCCAAACTGGAAGAGCATGTTGATCACTTCCCAGAAGAAGAAAAACAAGAAGTTACTGTAGACGTAGAAGACAGTGATCAGGACGACGATGAACCCGTAGAAGCCGCTGAAGGTGGCGAGGTGGACTCTGATCCTGAAGAAACCGACGAAGACCGCGCAAAGATTCGCGAGGCTCGCAGAGAAGAGCGTAGGCTAAAGAAAGAACTAGCCAAACAACGCGACGCAACATCTCGAAACAAAATTAGTGCACTCGAACGACGTAATGCTGAACTGGCAGAACGTTTAATCAAGTTAGAAAACACTGCAGCATCGTATCAGTTTGCACAGATTGATAAGGCAATCGAAGACGAGGCAACTCGTGTAGAATACGCCAAGATGAAGATGTTGCAGGCCGCACAAGAAAATGATGCGGCAGGACAAGTAGAGTATTTAGAGCAGTTAACAGACGCAAAACAACGTTTGCAACAAGCTCAGTACTACAAGAAACAACAAATCGAGCAGGCAAAAGCTCCAAAGCAAAACGTACCAACTCCGATTGCAGAAGAAGTACAACGCAACGCAACTCAGTGGTTAAAGAAAAACTCTTGGTACGACCCGCAGGCTCGAGATACAGATAGTAGAATCGCCAAGGTAATTGATCAAGAACTCGCAGCAGATGGCTGGGATCCAAGTGATTCCGAGTACTGGGAAGAGTTAGACAATCGTTTATCGGCACGTCTGCCACACCGCTACACCTCAAAGGGTGGCCAGCAAACCCGTAGAGCGGGCCCAACGGCCTCTAGCCGGGTGGCAAACACAACCAGCGCAAGACCTGGAACAATCACGTTAAGTCCTCAGCGTGTTCAGGCAATTAAAGACGCTGGTGCGTGGGACGATGTTGAGAAACGTAATAAAATGATCCGCGCATACGCATCGTATGATCGCGCTAACAAAGGATAATTATCATGGCAAATACAAGAATCAAACGCGACTTAGAAGATCGTTTAGTAGATCGAGTCGAAGAAGTAAAAGACCGGATGGCGGCAGAAGATCCGGATGCAAAATCACGGCGCGAACGTGCAGAGGCGTTCAGAGATAAATGGCAAAATAGCGCATTGCCAGACCTTCCAGTTGGAGCAATCCCTGGATTCCATTTGTGTTGGTTATCCACCACAAATAATTATGACAGTATCGACAAACGTATGGCATTGGGTTATGAGCCAGTGAAAGCCGCAGAATTAGGAAAAGGCTTTGAAGCACTAGGTAAAATGAGCTCGGGCAAGTTTGAAGGCTGTGTTAGTTGTAACGAGATGGTTCTCTTTAAGTTACCAGAAGAAATCTATCAAGAAGTAATGCGCATGATGCACCTTGAGGATCCCCTCGAACATCAACGCAATATCACCGCATCCGTTCGGAGCACTGCTCAAGACGGCAAAGGCGGCAGATCTATTCTTGAGGGTGGAGTTTTGGAAATGGAAAAAGAGGCCGCAAAAGCAAATAGTAATATTCGCTTCCAATAACATTCTTCAAAATAACAAAGGAAAAACATAAATGTCCACAACATTTAAACCCTTTGGTCTGAAGCCTGCATACCATCCAAGCGGTTTGGACCGTGCCACTGCATTCGTGGGTACGAACTCCTTCCAAGCTGCTACTGATAACACATACAACGCTCCCTACTCTTTGAGTGCTGGTCAAGCGTTTTATCAATATCAGCCAGTTGGTCTAAATGCCTCAAACCAATTAACAATTGCTGCCGCATCAGCAACCGGCGGTTCCGCTGGTACTGTGTACGGCGTATTTGATGGTGTAGAGTTTACCGACGCCCAAGGCCGTCGTTCCGTATCTAAGTGGGCCTCTAAGACCCAGTTAGATGCTTACACACAAATCATTTTCTGGCTCTGGACAGATCCAGCTATGGTTTACGAAGCGCAGATCAATGGTTCTGCTGACGCTAGCTCTATCGGCGCACAGTATGACTTTAGTACTGCAACTGGTTACACTACTGCTGATGGTATCTCCATCGGTAACGGTGGCGCTGGTTTCTCAACCACTGCACTAGCAGCGGCCGCTGTAGCTACCACAGTACAAGGTCAGGTGCGTGTGATTGGTCTAGGACGTGAAGTTGCTTACCCACCCGGCGAAACAAATGCCTGGGGTGACACTTACACGATTGTTCAAGTACAGATCGCTAACAACACGTTTGTAGCGCCTAAGGCTTCGGTCTAACATTTAACGAAAGGAACTAGCAAATGGCAACCCCAATGCGCAGTACAGACTTTCGTGCGGTAGTCGAGCCGATTATCAACGAAGTCTTTGATGGCGTTTATGAACAACGCGCTGACGAGTGGAAGGGATTTGTAGAACAGATCCAAGGTATTCCACGTAATTATCACGAAGAAGTAATGCTGTACGGTATGAATGCAGCTCCTGCTATGCCTGACGGAACTCCTGTCAGCTATGATCAGGGCGGTACTCTGTACATCACACGTTTCATCTATCAAATCTATGGCTTGGCATATGCCTTGACCAAGGTATTGATGGAAGACGGTGATCACATCCGTATTGGCAGCACCTTCGCCAAGCACTTGGCTCAGTCTATGATTGAAACCAAAGAGACATTGTGCGCTAACTTACTAAACTTCGCATTTACTTCCGGCTATACCGGCGGTGACGGCGTAACCTTAGTAAACACAGCTCACCCTGTAGCTAACGGTCTCACCTATAGCAACAAGTTGACTACCCCTGCCGCTTTGTCGCAGACTTCTGTTGAGCAAATCCTCATCCAGATCCGTTCTGCAATCGACAACAACGGTAAGCGTATTCGCTTGAAGGCCGAGCAGTTAGTAGTACCCCCAGCACTCGAGTTCCAGGCAGAGGTAATCCTCAAGTCTGTTCTCCGTTCTGGTACTGCTGACAACGATCTCAACCCAATCAAGTCTACTGGCATGCTTCCAAAGGGTACACACGTTGTAACCCGTTTGAGCTCCAGCAAGGCATGGTGGGTACAGACCGATGCTGAGAATGGTCTCATGCTCGTAATGCGTCGTCCAATGGAGAAATCCATGGAAGGCGACTTCGAGACTGATTCTATGCGTTATAAGGCCACCGAGCGTTATGCTACCGGCTGGCACGATGCGCGTAACATTTTCGGTACGCAAGGCGTCTAAGCAACACCTCCGTAGTCATAAAGCCACCCCACAAGGGTGGCTTTTTTACTATTTGGGGCGGTTTTTCTATTTAATTTGCATTAGTAGTTATAGGAAGAATAATCCCATCCTGACCGCCGCTACTTCCCGGTGAGACGACTCAGAGACAGTTTGGGATACCCACTGAGATAAGGAATCAAATAATGTCTAGCACATTTACATCCCCCATTCGCGTATTTAAGCGCAACAACCCAACTAACGACGGCACAATCGCTCCAGACAATACTGGCGCCGTACGTCTAAGTCAACAAGATGTAATTTTAAATCCAATTACGGCCGTAACCGCTGGAGCTACCACGCTAACAACAGCCCCCGTTGGCACAACCACAGCAGTTCCTTTTGTATTGCCAGCCGGCGCGATTATTGAGTCATTTTCTCTTTATCAAACCACAGTCCCCGTTGGTTTAACTGGTGGCGTGATTACTGTATCTATCAGCATCACCAACCCAACAACTGGCGTTGTGACTACTACCGCTATTGGCACAATCACCCCAACAGCGGCCGGTGGCCGTATCGCTGGTGTGTTTACCGCTAGTGCGGCTGTTGCTGCTATTATTGCTAACATCGGCCCACTTGACGCCACATTGACATTCTCCGCAGCAGCGGTGACAGTATTGTCAAGTGGCTCTTTGGGTGGCACATTGGATGTTAACTACACGGCACGTAACAATGACGGCTCAATTACTCCATACGGTTCTGGCTACACCAACAACTAATTAGGAGCCAATCATGCGTCAAGTAACCGTGACG
>Ga0214921_10008096_pt1 | contig 13769 bp, 15 predicted proteins | sample LL1505_MetaG_FD_177992 | JGI IMG/M metagenome (GOLD analysis project Ga0214921, IMG submission 177992) | Freshwater microbial communities from Lake Lanier, Atlanta, Georgia, United States - LL-1505 | ecosystem: Environmental > Aquatic > Freshwater > Lake | place: USA: Georgia | collected... | reverse complement strand
GAAACTGTATAAATTTTACCTACAGCACCTTAAGTTTCCTTACGTATCCTATGTAATAGGCACTACACACATGTTGAATATCGGCACACTGACCACAACGGCGACCATCATGGCCGGCATTGGATTTATGTCCCAATATGTTCCCCTGCTAAACATCCTTATCATTATCTTGAAGGCATGTGGTCTGTCAACCTTTCGTGTGCGCAAAGACAGGGACCGCATCAAGGGCATCCTGAAGGTTCTGGATTCCGAGACTCGCTGTTCCTCGACGATTTTTGAGTATGGAAAGTCTCGCCCTGGCGGCGCCTTTGTGGGGTGGAACTGTTTCGGCTATTATGTTGACACGGGAGGGCGTGACGATGCGGAGGGTGAGATTATGATCTTCAGTACAGAGGGATATTTCAAGAAGGTCTTGGAGCGGTCCACCACGGAGTGTAGTAGTGTGAAGTTTGAGCACACGGTGGCGCATACTCCGAAGGCAAAGCAGGAGGTATCCATCTGGGGCCGCCGAGGGAGCTATGAGAGTCTTTACTATAGCCGACTGAAGGTGGACCTCTCGATGATTTCTCCAATGGGGGAGCAGGCATTTATCGTGGAGGACATTATGGAGAAGTACAAGCTCAAGGAACGCCTCATTGTCTTTATCCACGGGGTGACAGGCGCAGGAAAGAGTAGTATCGGCCTTCTTCTGGCAAAAGAGATGCGGGGCAACTACTGCAACAAATTCAATCCGATTGAGCCTGGTGACAACTTCCAGAGCATGATGCGTGATATTGATATTGAGGACTCGGATGAGAAGCCGCCACTCATTGTGGTCATGGAGGAGGTGGATACGATGATTGAGACGATTCATCGGGGGGAGGTTCCAACCCACAAGAAGGTGACAACCATGATTCGCAACAAGTCATCCTACAACACCTTTTTTGATGACATGATTATCCATACGAAGATTATCTTTATCCTGACATCCAATAAGTCGAAGGAGGAGATTGACAAGCTTGATCCGTGTTATTTGCGGCCTGGGCGCATTAACGCGTACTATACGATGATGAAGCCTCTGGGGGTTTGCTAGAGATACCGGCGGGGAAGCTGAAGAAGCGTGACCTGGAGGGCTGGATTGCCTTTGCTAACAGCAGCACCACCACGGCTTCTTCGGCGTCACCGCAATATAGTGCTTCTGTGACCACTCCGTAAAGGTGTATTGATTTCCCATACTCTGGTTGCATCTGCTACAGATGACAACCAGATTATCCAGCACGGTTGGCCCACCCTTCGACTCGGGCACATTATGGCCGCATTGAAAATCAAAGACAGTGACCGTGTTGCTACACCACGCTGTCATGCATTTGCCTTGAAATGCCTGACCCATATCTCTAATCCACAGCTGCTCCCTGACTGCCTTTGGTATCTTGAGCTTATTTCCCATCCTATAGGACTTCTGTGACAGCCTTTAGATTAGACTGTGATGAAAATTGAAGTGGGGGTGTAAACCTGGCGCAGTATCCACCCACAATGCGCTCCCTTGACCGCCTCTGTGTTATTGCGTCGGCGATGGCTGAGTCGGGCTACAGGAAGGAGGCAATGGAGATGGCCAAGACCTGTAAGGCGATGTGGACGTATAAGCCGCTCTGGGGCATCATCAAGGATGTGCGTGGGCCATCGGGTCGGACGCGCCTCATGTATTGTGCGGAGAAGGGGGATGTGGGGCGCATGGAGTGGCTGATTCGGCACGGGGCGAATGCAGATATCCAGGATTACGCTGGCTATACGGCGCTTCATCTGGCCATTTCGAACTGGCAGATGGAGGCCGCATTTGCGCTGATTGTTGCGGGAGCGAATCTGAATCTCAAGACTATGGCCGATGGACTTGGGGCACAGGACTGCATCTATAACAGGCGTACATACGGCGAGACGCCGCTGATGCTGGCCTGTCTGCGGAGCACGGAGCTCGTCAGCTTCTTGTGTCACATGGGGGCTAACGTGCGGCTGACGAACTTTCGGGGCCAGCCGGCCATGCACTATGCGCTGGTCGCAGAAAACAGTGACTCAGCGATCATCTTACAAAAGTATGGCGCAAAGATTCCAAGGCTTCGAACCCCTTCTTACTACTAAGTAGGATGGCCTGTACGGCAACGACTGCGGAATATAACCAAATGGTGGAAGGGATTCTAGGCAAACGCTACAGATCGCTGGGAGAAGGCACCTTCGGTGCTGTGTTTCGTGTCGGCGACTATATTGTCAAACGAATCATTTTGACAGATACGGATGAGGTGAAGACATTTCAGGAGGAAGTCCGCATTTGGGAGCATCTTGCCGCCATTCCTGCTATGCGGCCACACATGCCCGTGTTTTGCCGAGCCATGTTGATTGAAAATACCCCTCCTTCGCCGCAGATACAAGACTATGCGGCCCTACCCTTTATTGAGCAATATCCCGCATGGTATGAAGAGTATAAACAATGGGAGAGACAGTATGGGGGTGAACATTTCGCATACGGATTTATTTTTCAACTCTATGAGCCTGTAAAGGAACTTCATCAGATACTTAACGCGGCCATGAAGGCGCCCCTCTCTGCCGATATGGGCTACAAGCTCTTTACCGACATTACGAACGCCTTTAGCATCCTACATCAGGCGGGGATTGTTCACCGTGACATCAAGGCTGATAATATTCTGATTCGCCAAAATGGTACGCCGATTATTATTGATTTTGGCCTTGCCTGTAAACTCTTTGATGAGCATGGGAAGCTCCAGGCCTGTGCGCAGCCGCATCGTGGCATAAAAAACTATACCCCGCAGAACTATCAGGCGGTAGAGAAGCGAAAGCAGCTGCCTCGAATCTTTAGAAATGAACTACAGAGTGTGAAACGGGGCTGGCTTACTACGACAAGGAAGCCGGTGAAGGTTGCGGTCAAAGGGGTTGCAGATGTTATCAATAATCCGGCGAGCGACATGTATACGCTGAGCATTAGTGTCTTGCGGCCTCTTGTTCAACTCACAGAGTGGAGCGGAAATCGGCGCTATGAGAAATGGGCAAAGAAGACCATTCAAGAGTATGAACGGGCGATTGTGCCCTTTTTAGCTGCAGGCGTGGGTCGCAAACGGATGGAAGGGGTGAATCTCAATAAGAACAACAATAACTCTACTGCGTCAAACAGCGGGACACGGAGTAATAGAAACAGCTCGTCGCGCCGGCATTCTGGAACTAAACGGGCATCCAGGTCATAACGCCTTCTCAACCATGTATTTTTTATAGAGCAAGGTGTAGACGGCATTTGAATGCGGCCCCACGCGTTTTCCATTGACAATAATGGGGATTGGGGCGCCCATATGGATCGAACTAAACGCACTCCGTTTGACATAGAGTGGATTCCACAGTTCTATCAATTTAAAGAAGATACCGTCGGCCTCTAGATAGTCTGGAAAGTCGTAGCCGAATGGCTTATGTAGTTCATACAGTTTCTCTGGAAAATCAATCGTGTAACTTGTATTTGTTGTCAGAATATTCGTTTGTCGAGTAAATATTCTGGGAAGAGGTAATCCATAATGAGGATCCTTGCCAAGGGTTCTGCGCTCAAGAACACGCTGATATGCAGCATGAATGATATGCGTTTTGGGCGTACATTCAATCGGCAAATGACGCTCCCAGGCTGCTGGTGGCTCATCTAAGAAGACGAGGCGCTTGACAAACTCTTCTGAGAAGGGAATCTGCTTTAGCCAGAAAAGACATTTCCTGAGACGTATATTGTAGCCGAAGGCCGTTTCATCTTCCTTCTTAAGAAACTGAGACAGGAGTTGTCTTTGGCGGGCTGATACGGTGAGCTGATTCGCGAGGTGCCCCAGCTCGGCTGCGTTAGCCTGTTCTATGTCTTCCCTTAAAGACATTCCATTCTACCGCCTGGAGAGCTTATTCAAGACTAGATCTGTGAAAAGAAACTATGGGGCGAACTTCTTGGGACTAAAGAGAATGCGTCCAGCCTTGGCGAACTTTTTACGCAATCCGACGCCCTTTTCTGTTCTGACCAGAAGTGTGCGGCCGCCCATCGTGGCCCATGTTCAGACTGACGGCTCGTATCGCACAGATATCTCTAGAACGGCGACACTTTTGAAGACCGTCAAGGGAGAGGAATACAGCCTCTTCAAGACCTATTTTCAGCATAAGAACTGTACGCATTCTGAATGGTGTTCGGTGCTGGATGGCATTCTCTTTAGCGTCAAGAAGGACCAGGGGGTCGTGGAGCTGGAGAATGATTGTCTGGGGGTTGTCAAAGCCTTGACACAGAAGCGTCAGCCGGTGGACAGGATGTCCGCGCATTTCTATGGAAAAATATACAGAGAAATCCGAGGCCTGGAGCATTTCGGGATTCGGTGGATTCCGCGCGAAATGAATCGGGCGGATGAGCTGTTTCGCCTTTAGTCAAGTTTCTTGATTATTCGGATGAACTATTTTATAAAGACGAGTTGCGTATGTTTTAACAGTTAAGGGGATGGGTATAGGCTCACGCCTTTTTAAATGTTCTGACATAATCCAATACTTTATATCTATTACTGTAAGTTCTAGATAGCCTTCTCTTTTCAAGAAACTCTCTAGTAGTTCAGTAAATGGCATTGGAGGGTGCGAGGACATTGTATAATAGTATAATCGGGATCTTAGACCGCCGAACATTTCAAACCGGCATTCTCAAATTCCGCCATTGCTTCTTTGAAACTATAGAGTGCTGGTCTCAAGAGCCAATTCTCTATGATTTTATGTATCCAAAACTCTCGCCATGGCTCTTGCGGTCTATTAAATAGGCGTTCAAGTGCGCATAGTCTCTGTGGTTCTGTGTGATGAAGCGGTTTGCCTTGACATTTATCATTCAAGCACTTTGGGTCAGAGAAGTTCGCTTTTATTACTGATTGTTCAATCTTCCGCAACTCATTCGAATTGGAAGTGCTTGAATTAGATACTTCGCATGAAGTATGTGCATATATGGATGGATTATTCCATCCATATTTACGGATATACATGTCAAAACGAGTTTGTGGCATCCATCCATTATCAAGAAGCCACTTATCCTGCTTTATTTTCTGGGATTTATGTTCTTGGAGGCGTTGTTTGAGAGATTTTGTAGTGCTTCCAATATAGAAGTGTCCATCTGGAAACTCGATCCGATAGACATGACCGATCATGCTGCTTAAAAACAGGAGTAGTGATGTGTTTGTTCAATTTTTATAACAAAAATCACATAAATCTCAGTTTTATTTTTCAAGCCAAGAATAAGGCGGATGAGCTGTTTCGGCGTTAGGGCCGGTCCCGAAGCTCCTCCAAGCAGGACATGAACTCCATAGACTGCTCCTCAGTCCAGCTAGAGAGCTCATAGCGCTCCCATGCACCCGTCAATGGATTTACAATACACGCCTTTGTCAGCTCAACAGGTATTGTCCCATGTCGTGCCAATGCGACATAGGCAAGCACTTGAAGTATATGCTTTGAGTTCCCCATAGAGTCTCGCAACTCAACGGCCTGTGTTGCCTTTCCACACTTCATTTCTAAGAGTACTCCATTCTCTGAGATAATATCAGCCTCTCCCATAATGAGGCCTGCAGATTCCAAACATACATCGCCGCGGAGCTTTCCAGTAGCACCAGTATCGCGAAGGCACTCGCGAAGTGTTTGAGCACTGCGTTCGATATTTTGTAGAACAAAGAGATCCAGATCCTCAGGCATTCCCATGTAGGTATCAGTCGGCGCATCAAAGGCTGTAATCTCACTTGTTGAGCCTCGTGTATAGAAGCTCTTGAGCTGTGAAAGGATATATTGCTCTTTCAAGCTTGGGTTTGGCGCTGCAGCTGCCTTTAGAACAATCTGTTCAACATCTCCATAGATTTGTTTGACGTTATCGGTAAATGCAAAGTAGCGCGCAGAATGAAGCCCCAAATAGCGTGATGCTGCTACGTACTGCTCAAGCGCTTCCTTAGGAGTTTTATCCGCGTTCATAAAGTAGATATCAAGTTTCGCCAATCGTAAGCTTAACTCTTCATGTGCGTCAGTCTTATAGAAGTGTTTTCTGTTATAACAACCCATTAGTTCAAGTATAGTATCTTGTAGCGTCTGTGGTCCGCAGAGGAGCTGCTTTAACTTCCAGTCAATAAATGTCCCAAACGCAAGCTCTCTATTACGCATCTTCATCTCTTCATAGACGTCTTCACGCAGCATGCGGAAGCCATCAACGCCTACAGGAAGAATGTGTTTGCTACATTCGCGAATGCGTTCCAGTAAATCTTGATGTTGAGGTAGCTTGCGAATCAACTCTGTGATAGCAACAGGTTTATGTGAAGCGGCATCAAAGTCTTTTGCCTCTGATCCCCATAGGACTACATCAAAGATGTCATGAATGGCAGTGCCAAGCGCCGCAAGTTTGCGATGCCTGCCACCATTTGCGTTCGCGAAGATATAGAGCTCTTCCGCAGCTCGGGTGATGGCAACGTAGGTGAGGTTCGTCTTTTCCGCATAGAATGCCTCACAGTCCTCCGAGCCCCGCAGATCATAGATATAGTCGCTCATGTCAATAACGGCTACAATATCCCATTCCAACCCCTTTGAAGAATGAATGCTGGAGAACTGGACAGGAGATTTTGAGTCACGCGTGTCGTAGCTAAATGACACGGTGCTACATGTCTCATCCTCTTTAGCGATTTTATGAAGGTCAAGCTTGAACCCGTTTTTCTTGGAGAGTTGTTTTAAGAGCGCCATCACTAGCTCGCAGGACTGGCATTTTATGATAGGAAAGATTAGCGCAACTGATTTCTTTTGAGCCTTTGCGGCAACCAATATAGGATACAGGGTCTCAACAACAAGCTCTTCGTATTCACCCACACCCTTCCCAGGATTAATGGCAAACTCGTAGTAGGATGGCTTCTTACCCTGTAGCGCATTTGGCCCAGCCACCATAGGAAGAATCTTGTCCTCGCGTATCTCTTCAGAGAACAGCGCATTTACCGCATTAAGAATGCCTTTCGTGCTACGGAAGTTTGTTGTGAGTTCAAATGTGTTCAAGTCTGCGCAGACCTCCTTTTGCAGCCTGGTCCTTAGAAACTCATTTGATGTACCTCTGAAGCGATAGATATTTTGCGCAAGATCGCCTATAGCCAGCACCCGCAGTGCAGGCTGTATCTTTTTAAACAGAGACACGAACTCAAACTGCGCCTCATCCAAATCCTGGAACTCGTCTACGATAAGCAGCTTAAAGCTGCGGATAACCTTTATAAGCGTCGGATGCTTTTGTGTGAGGAATCCCATGAACTCCTTCACCCACTCTTCCATGCGCGCAGAGTACAAGTTTTCTGGCTTTTTGGATGGTATGGCTGCGCGCGTACGAAGTTTGTGGATGATGGAATGAAAGGTGCCACAGAGAATATTCACATCGTAGCCGATGACGCGTTTAACTCTTGAGCGAATCTGGTCAGCAGCAAAACGGGTAAAGGTTGTGAAACAGATTTCTTCTGCTTTACAGCGGCCAGAAGAGATTTCATCCTTGACCTTTTGGGCCATAGTTGTTGTCTTTCCAGAACCGGCTGCGGCGAGAATGCGCAGTGAGTGGTGTACATTATCAAGGATTGCCTGCTGCTCAGCTGTGGCGAGCATAGTTGTATAGTATATTGACATGGCTTAAAGTATCAATTTTTCTATGAGCAACGGAAAAATTGAACCAGCCCACCCACACCTCATCCAACACCACCATGTCTTCCCAATCCTATAGCCGCCAGTACCTTCGTGAGCTGCCCGAGACGCACCGTCGGCAGATCATTCAGAATGATGCCTTCCGCCTGTTTCAACAGATGGAGCCACGGCTCAAGGCTGCTGCGTTAAAGGGTGAGACACGGTACCTACATGACATGGCGCATTGGGAGGCACAGGAGGATGCAATGCGGATGATGCAGGGTGTGGACCGCTTCTCCCCAAAAGAGACAAAGTTTAACCAGCAGATGCAAGCTTTCCAGCAATCCCAAAAGCAAGCCCCAGCCCTGCCAGAAAGCCTGAGCCACGAGCTTCTCGCCGCCCTCGGGGAGAAGTTTCCTGACTGCGGCGTCTCCTTCCAAGAGGATTGGGTGGAGACACGGCAGGGCGTCAGGGAGCTAAAGAAGGGCATACTTATTGACTGGTCCTAAAGAAAAATTGAACCAACCTACCCACACCTCATCCAGCACCATGCACCGCCGCCACCACTTCATGAGTTTTCCCACTCACTCCAAGCAGGAGGCCATTGAGCAGATGTATCGCGGGCTTAGCCGCGACATCACGATTGCTTCGGCTCTTGGCCGAACATCCTACATCTACGAGCCGCATTTCGCGCCTGGCTCTATACTACTAAGCACCGATGAGTTGGTAAAGGCCTTTCAGGACAAGTTCCCGCACTTTAGCATCCGAGCCGAGAAGAGAGGTATTCTGGTTGACTGGTCCTAAAATTGTCCCGCACATTTTTCTAGCACTCAACAAGAAATGAGTGCCTGTACTATCTGTGGTGAGCAGCATCGTGTCCACCGTTGCGATGAGCTCCACACGGAGATTAAGGGGCTGAAGGACCCGCAGCCGACTGGCCCCCGTGGCCAAGACGATGAGGATGACTCCCTCCGCCTAAAAACGACTCGCCATTCCACCCAAAATGTTCAAGCGTATGTTCTTGACTATTGCCGCGCTCTTTACCGCTACCCACGCCTGTGAGACGTTCTAAAACACAGGCACCAGAGTCTCTAAATCCGTTGCGGTCATTGACCCATTCCCCAGAAACCACCGGACAAACTGGAGGCTTCTCTCGTCGCGCAGCGACGCCAAGGCCCTACCGAGATTCGCAGCCCCCTCGGGCGTCTTTGGATAAATGACATTCAGATGGTTCTCGGCATAGAATCCTTTTTCCTCCACTAGCACAACATTGAAGCGGAAGGAGTTTCCATAGCCGCGCTCGACCAGAATCACTGGCCCATCCAGCTTCGGCTTGTCGAGTCCCGCAACATATTGTTTCTTTTCTGTGCCCAAGAGGTTGTTCACCTTGAGTTCAGAACCATTGATGTTACTGGAATAAATGAGGAGTGTTCCCGATCCCCCAAGCTTCTCCTTAACCTGGTTCCATACCACATTTCCTGTCTTGACACCGAGGCCAAGCTCTCCCAGGGTCGTGGTACCTGCCGTGAGCGCGGCCAGCTCCTTGTAGAACGGCGTGATGTAGGCAGTTCCTGTTCGCCCCAGAAAGACATACTGATCGCTTCCCACCTTCTTCTCCAGAACAATCAACGTCGTCTCCTGACCCGTTTCAAAGAACCCGGGCTTGTCGAGTGTCTCCAGCCACCGAATCGTACAGTTGGCCCGGATATAGTCTCGCATCGGCTGATAATACGATGCATTGTACAGCGACGTGGGGACAATAAAGGCCAGAAATCCCCCATCCTCCAGATGCTCCTCCAGACACTTGTACAGAAAGGACACATAGATATTGGGCCTCCCCGTCATACATGCTGCGTTTTTGGTAGCAAAAGCCCTCTTCTCCGTCGCACTCATGTCATCCGTCTTCATCAGAAAGTAGGGTGGATTTCCAATGACCAGATCCGCCTTTCCAGTCCACGTGAGGAAGTCTCCACACACAAGTTCAGCACCCGCACACGTCACTGCCTTGAAGAGCTCCTCATTCTTCTCGACCCCAACCAGTTCCGCTGCCGGGTAGCGCCTCCGTGCATCCAGAAGAAACTCGCCGGAGCCAAAGGAGGGTTCTAGGATTCTCTTTGGTTCCACTCCAAACTCCTCCAGCTTTTCAAAGAGAAGATCCCGAACCTTCTTGGCAGTGAAGTAGATTCCTTGGGCGGCCCGGACATCCTTGGACAACTTCTTATTGAAGGTCTTGGACGTCTCTCGAAACTCGGCCTCCGGCTCAGGGCTTTGGACAACAGCAGCAGCCGTAAACCCAACCGGGGCCTTACACGGCCGCTTGTTCGCCTGGTGCTTCTCAAGCGCCCCCTTCCGGCTAAACTCCTTGCCACAGGTTTGACAAGCAGCCATCTGTATACCCTTCCGGGATAATGTTTGCACCCTCAATTTTACTCTTTTGGCGTAGCCGGGTGACTGCAACGCCCCCTCCTGGTAAGGCTTAAACTTTTGCGCCCTATATACCTATAGAATGTCTACTAGTAATCACATCCAAGTAGCACGGGAGATTGAGATTAGCACCAGCCCTGAGCGGCGCAACTCTGTTGGCACGACTATCACGCAGGCGGTGGCTAATGCCATGCAGAATGCTAGCGAGACCGCAGTAGTCGACACGGCAAATCCTATTTCGGAGCAGCAGGAGCTTCAGAATCTGCGCCAGATTATTGTGACGTGGCGCGAGATTGAGGCGGAGGTGTCGACGCTGTCGGCGCAGGTGCGGGAGAAGAACAAGCGGAAGAAGGCGTTGGAGGAGATGATTCTCCGGATTATGAAGAAGTATAATATTGGGGCGCTGGACCTGAAGTCGGGTGGGCGCCTTCTTCACCGAAAGCAGACGACGAAGGGTGCGCTGAATCCGAAGTCGCTGACGGGGCTGCTGGCGGGTCATCTGAAGTCGGAGACTGCGGCGGCGGATGCGATTAAGTACATCAATGAGCACAGGGAGGCGCGGCCGCGTGAGAGTATCCTGTATGAGAAGTAAAGTGGTGTAGTTATTTTCGCACAACACTGTATAATGGGTCTTATCAACGTCGCGACACGGGCTGGTGTAGAGGCATTTACGGGGACGCACAACTCGCAGTCGCGTCGTGACGCCTATGTGGAATTCGTGGCCTTCTTTCTGGCCTTTATTCTTTCTCTGGTGCTGCTGGGCTTTCTGGGCAAGTGGCTGTGGAATGAGGTAGTGGTTGACCTGTTTTCGTTCGCCAAGCCTGCGCGGAGCCTGTGGCAGATTGTGGGGCTGATGTTCTTTATCTCGATTGTGAATCCTTGAACAATGAAAAATTGAGGGCTTGCGCGGATAAGTCACGAGTATCTTTCCAGATTCTAATGCCTATGATTTACGCCGTTCCCACGAGCCTGGTGCTGCGCAATCAGGTGTGTGACTATTGCGATAAGATGTCTGAGCGCTGCATTATCACGTTTAACCGGCTCCACGGCATCCAGGCCTGCGGGGAGCATCTGCCTCTGGGAAAACGCGACGTAAATGCCTACTTCCGTGAGGAGGGACTTGTGCGCCAGAAGGACTTTCTTGAGATGTACCCTCGGCTAAGTGAGATGGAGCTGAAGGTGCCGCGCACGGATGGCTCTCTCACACCGGGTGGCAATCTCTCTGAAGAGTCCTTCCAGGTCCTGAGCAAGGATGAGGGAGACTGGCGCATCCGTGTTCTCTTTAGGGACCCTGTCACGAAGGAGATTCTGAATAAGATGATGAAGGTCCGTGACCTGGACAAGTCGGGCGTGTCGGAGGAGGAGATTGCGGCATGGACAAAAAGCTTGAACGAGTTCTACATGGAGGACTACGCCCTGCACAAGGCGGCGGTGGAGTGTGGCGAGAAGGTGGGTGAGGTTGATGCGCCAATAATCCAAAGGGGATATACTCAGAGTGGGCAGGAGGTGCGCTTCGTCATGCCTTCTTAGCGGCTTTCGCGGCCTTCGCCACCTCCTTCTCCTTGCGGATCCTCTCCTTCTCCGCATCAACGGCAGCCTTTGCCGCCTCCTTCTCCTTGCGCGCCTTCTCCTTCTGGGCCTCCAGCTCCTTTTTTGTAGGGAGCGGTGGCAAGCCCTCAGCAGCCCGTCTCTTATTCTCCAACTCCTTCTTTTTTCTATGGTAGTCCCAGAACTCGGGAGTTCCGTAGGGCGGTACACTGCTGGGGAGCTCCTCTTCCGCTGCTGCTGCGGCTGCGGCAAACAGAGTCTCTTCTGCAGCATTGGCCGCGTCAATCGTGGCCCCAATCCCTACTTCATCCGTAGGGACAGACTGTCCGCGCAGAGTATACCACTCAAGAAGAGCCTCATCAACCTCTTTTCCCAGTGTCCACGAGGGCCCTGGGATAAACGGTTTTGTCTTTGGCTCAGAAGCCTCCCACAGCGTAATAGGAAGGCGCGTGGTTCCCTCAAACGCCTCGCGGTCACAGGCCACCCACACGGTTCTGCTGGTTGTCATCATGGTAGTGTAGCGGCTTGTTGGACGAACACAAACCTCAATTTTAATAATAGCCTGTGTAGGCTCTGAGAGCATTCAGGGCGGTAGGTGTACTTCCTTCCACCATGCGCTTCTGGGGTACACCGCCGATGACGGCGTCTGCGGTTGTACAGCATTCTCCCAGGGCAATATCGCTGATATCGGCCATGGCCTGTCCGAAGAGGTCGAGCGCCTTCTCTTCCTCTCCATCTGAGAAGCGAAGAGATGTGCAGCAGCGCTTGATGAGGAAGGTGCCGCGGGAACCCCACTTGTCGAGAGAGAGTAAGAGATCGCGCTGAGGAATCGTCCTCGAAAAGCAGCGCGCCGCCGTCTCGGCTACGGGTTCCATGTCGTGAGAGGTGTTGAAGGGCTGATATCTGGTGGCCTGGACGACCTTGGCATTTCCCATGAGATCGCGCTTCAGGCAGGAAAGCTTGGAGAGAATGACATTCAGCTCGCGCAGATCGTCGGGGCCTTCTTCTGTTGTGGACCTGCGGCTATTGAGCATCTCGGAGAGCGCTGCGCATTGGCTAGACGTGTGAAGGCAGTCGGGCATACCGAGGCCCTTGGCCGGTCCAGCAAACCCCTCCTTCTTGGGCGCTTGAAAGGCATCAATCACGGGCGTTGTACGAGAGGAAGCCCACATACTCACGGCAACTGCGCCAGTGATGGCTGTAATGAGAATGGCTAAGACAAAAAATGTCGCTACTGATCCTAGTGTGGAAGGTTCTTCCATACTGATTCACTCTACAAGGAATCGTGATTTTCCTCCTTGGGCTTCTCTTCAGATATGGTGGAGTTGGCATTGGAGAGAACCTCCCTGCAGAGCTCACCCTTCTCCGTCGCCTTATCGAGCATGTACTTGTCGATGTTGAGTGCCTCTTCCTCCTTGAGGGCAAGGCTGATGACCTTCACCACATGTTTCTGGCCAATCCGGACAGCGCGCCCCACGGCCTGCTCCATGAGCGCCTTGGTCCACCAGGGGCCGGTGAAGATGATGCGGTCAAAGTGCTGGAGGTTGATGCCGGTGCCGCCTGACTGGAGCTGAATGAGCATAATCTCCTGCTTGCCGGCCATGAGAGGCATGTGGCTCCGCTCAATCACGTCGGCCTTCTCGGCCGCGGTGAGGCCGCCGTTGTACTGCTGGACGAGCTCTACAGAGTTCTCTTGGCGAAACATCTCCTGGAGCATGTCCATCTCGAGGCGGAAGTGGCAGAAGATAATCCACTTGTGGGAGGTGGGCGACGCGCAGACAATCTCTCGCATCTTATCGAACTTGGTGGAGGAGCCGGTCCAGTCCGCCCGGGTATACATGCTTTTGAGCGCGAGCTTGCGCGCCGCGATGTAGACCTGGGGGTGGAGGGAGAGCTGGCGGAGGCGCATGAAGAGGCGGAGGCGGGCGAGGCCGGTGGGGCCGCCAGAATCGGCCTCCAGCGCCGTCCAGCGCTTGCAGATGATGCCAGTCATGCCGGTGTAGAACTCGCGCTCCTCTTCCGTCACGAAGTCGAGGTGGAGGGTCTCAAAGGTCGGCTTGGGCGGGGCCTTGTCAATCTGGTCACGGAGCTGGTCCATGCTGCGCGCCATGATGTAGCGCTTCATGATGGGCTGGAGCGCCTCGAGGTCGGACCCA
>Ga0214921_10008095_pt1 | contig 13770 bp, 11 predicted proteins | sample LL1505_MetaG_FD_177992 | JGI IMG/M metagenome (GOLD analysis project Ga0214921, IMG submission 177992) | Freshwater microbial communities from Lake Lanier, Atlanta, Georgia, United States - LL-1505 | ecosystem: Environmental > Aquatic > Freshwater > Lake | place: USA: Georgia | collected... | reverse complement strand
GTAATTTATGTTTTTTTTAATTTTTTTTATTTTTTTATTAGCAATCTTTTTTATTATATTTTTTTTAATTTTGTTAAAAAAAATAAAAAAAAAGAAAATATTATTAATAATAATAATTATAATAGTTCGACCCACGAAATTGCATATTTACCAAATAAGAACTTATGGTACGGAGACATGTTTAATAAAATATTTTTATATGAACATGATCGTGAATCTCCACTTTATAAAAATAAAATTTTAACTCTTTTTTTTGAACCCACAGATAAACTTACACTTAGGTTCCTTAACATGTATAAGTTGTCTTATGAGTTATTAACTAATTTTAAATTTAGTTTAGTCTTTGATAGTTATTTAAGATTTTTCTTTACTTTTATTAAAAGAAATAAATTTTATCTTTTTAAAATAAGAAATATTTTTTTTTTTTATATTACATCTCTTATATTTTTTAAGTTAAGAATATATGATACTTTTTTTAAAAAAAAAAACTTAAAATATATTTTTTGTTTAAACGATACTGAAGTCTCAAAGTCATTTTTATTAGCAGCAAATTTAAATAATATTAAGACAATTTCTATTCAAGACAGAATAATTACTTACCTTTATACAACTCCAATATTTTATGATTATTATTTATTAGCCGGGAATGCTTTTCTAAATATTTTAAATAAGAAAAATCACATAGATCAATATAAAGTTTTAGGATTGCCTAGATGTTCATTAATAAATGAAGGAATATATAAAAATAGCAGATATAATAACGAATTAGATATTATAAAATCTAATAAAAAAATAATATTATGTCTGTTAAATCCTTTGAGGGATGAATGGAATGTAAATCTTTACGGAGAAGATGGTAATTCATTAAAAAGCATATCAGAGTTTTTAAATGACATTTTAAAATTGTCTTATTTGGATGATAATTTTTATTTTATAATAAAATTTAAGATCTTTAATTTACCTAAAAATTTTTTTCAAATAAATAAATTAAATCAAATTAAAATTAAAAATAATATAAAAATTATTTATGATAATTTTCCAACTAGTTCTCATTTAGCTAGTAAGGCAGACTTAATTATAGGAAAACATTCTACAATAATGGATGAAGCAATGCTTAATAATAAAAAAATAATACTTTATGATACCGAGAATTTTGTAAGCTCACTACCTCTTTATAAAAATTTGAATTTTATGATAGTGAGAGATTATATTGAGCTAAAAAAAAAACTTTTAGTATTAATTAATAATCGAGATTATGATTATAATGATAAGGCAAAAGAATATATTTCTAGTTATTTAAGAAAAACTGATTTTAATGAATTAAATGCATTTATTAAATTATATATTAAAAGTGACAGAGTTTATAAATCTTAATGAAAAATTTAATAATTAAACCATATAAATCTGGTGATGAATTTAACTTTCATAAATTAGATAGAAAGCTTGAAATTCATAAATATAACAGGAGAGATCCAAGTAATTTTATTTGGAAGTATAGAGGTAAAAACCCTTCAGGTTTCGGAACAAATTACTTTGCTTATATTAATGATAAAATTATTGGTCATTTTGGGGCTGTACCACTTAAATATATTGTTAATAAAAAAATAGCAAAAGGGGCGTGCTCAATAGCAATGATGATTGAGCCTCAATGGCAAAACAAAGGTTTAATTAAATTTGTTGGTGATGAAGTTTTTAAAGAACTTAAGAAAAAATCAATCAAATTTGTTTATGGCTATCCCAATGATAGATCTTTTGATTTGCATTTAAAGTTTTGGAAATACTTAAAAATTATAGATCAGAAAAATTTTGTTTTAAAAAACAATAAAAAATTTTTAATTAGTGAAAAAATAGAAATTATTAAATTAAAAAAATTTGATAAAATTTACGATAAACTTTGGAAAAAAAATAAAAATTATTACGACATTGCTGTAGTTAGAGATAAAGATTATTTAAATTGGAGATATATACAAAGACCAGATCATTCTTATTATTGTTATAGTTTTAAATTAAGAGGAGTTATTTATGGTTATGCAGTGTTAAAATATTATAAATTTAAAAATAAATTCATTGGTCATATTATAGATTTTTTCTTTCCTAATATAAAAGAAGAGCAAATGAAGGATTCATTTAAAACATTGATAAATGAACTTATAAAAAATAATGTTGATGAAATTTCAACATGGTGTAATGGCTCACCAGAAATTTTGACTGTGTTAAAAAATATTGGTTTTAAGGTATCTGGTTCTAGGCCTATGATTATGAAATTTTTAAATGAAAATAAAAATTTTTGTACATATTTTACGTCTAGAAATAAAAAGTGGTATTTCACAATGGGTGACACTTTAGAAATTTATTAAATTTATGAAAATTGATCATATAGGATATGTTACTGGAAATTTTAAAAAAACTTTAGAATATTTTAGAGATTTTATTGGCTTAAAAGTTATTACAAAAAAAATTTTGGAACCGGCTCACGGAGTAGAAGTTCTTTTCTTAGAAATGGGCAATAATGGTTATCCAGCAATGGAAATTATTAGACCTATAAATAATAATTCTAAAATTTCAAATTTTCTTAATAATAATGGAGAGGGTATACATCATATAGCTTACGAAGTGGACGATATTAAAAAAAAAATATTGCATTTTAAAAAAAAAAACTCCATTATTTTAACCGATATAGTTCCTGGAGCAGGACATAATAAGACGCCAACAGTATGGCTTTATACACCGCAAGCAGAATTAATAGAACTAATTGAAAAACAAAAAAATAAAATTGGTTTATCTAGGTTTACAAGAAAATAATGTCTCAAGTCTCAAATTCTCAAATTTTAACTTCAATAAAAAATTGCAAGGATATCTCACAAGCAATTGCTGTCAGTGCTAAACGCGTACCTAAAAAAATTTTTATCGTAAATGGAAATGATAAAATAAATTTTAAAGATTTTGACAATTTATTAAATTATTGTTGTGAATATTTTATAAATCTTGGATTAAAAGAAAGAGATATTATTACAATTAAAATTAAGAATTCAGTTGAGTTCTTAATATTATATTTTGCCTGTATTAGAGCAAAAATTATTGTTAACCCAATACCAAGCACAGTTTCAGACTACGAAGCTGTTAAAAAATTCTATTATTTAAATTCAAAGTTTTTTTTTGTCGATGATACATTTAGTATTAAAAAAAAAAATATTATTTTTATTAATAAAAATTTTCACAATTCTTTTATTAAATTCTTAAAAAATAAATGTGACACCTCAAAGCAATATAATGTAAAATATAATCCCAGAAAAACTGCAGTTCTTTATTATTCTTCCGGGACAACATCTGATCCAAAAATAATTGAATATTCTTATTATTCAATGCTTGAATTGCAAAAAAGTATTATCAGAAATAAATTTACATCTTCGGATACTAATCATTTATGCGTTTTACCATTCGGGCATACTTCTGTATTAAGATATAGCATTAAACAAGCCGCTATACTTGGTAGTACAATTTATATTTATGATAATTTTTGGAATATAAAAAATAATTTTTGGAAAATTATTAAAAATAAGAATATTAATTTTGTCCAACTTGTTCCTACTTTAATTATTTCTTTATTAAATCTTAAAAAAATTAAAATTAAAATTAAAAATAAAAATAAGAAATTATTTATTGGTTGTGGATCAGCTGTTTTATCAAATGAAATTCAAAAAGAATTTGAGAATAAATTCGGTGTTAAATTATTGAATTTATTTGGGCTATCAGAAATAGGGGCTAGTCATTTTGAAAATTTATACTCCAGGAAAGCAGGAAGCATTGGGAAACCTTTAGATATTTATAAAGTTAAAATAGTGAATTCTAAAAAAAAAAATTGCAGAATTAATGAACCTGGAGAATTAATAGTTAAAAGCAGAGCTCTTTTTAATGGATATTATAAAAATGAAAAACTAACATCTAAAAGTTTTTATAGAAATTATTTTTTAACAGGGGATATTTGCAAAAAAGATAAAGATGGTTTTTTTTATTATGTAGATAGAAAAAAGGACCTTATTATTAAAGGCGGAGTAAATATCTTACCATCTGAGATAGACGAACAAATATTAGGTTATAGTAAAAATGTTCTAGAAGTTGCTACAATAGGAGAAAAGAATCAGTTTTATGGAGAAATAGTAAAATCGTTTATTATATTAAAGAAGAATAACAAAAATTTCATATTTAATTTAAAGACTTTTCTTTTAAAAAGATTGGGATATTTAAAATGTCCAGATATAATAAAAGTTATTAAAAAATTTCCAAAGACACCTTCGGGTAAAATTATTAAAAGATTATTAAAAAATTGCTAGATGAAAGAAAAAAGTGCAATTATTTTTGGTGCTGGAGCAATTGGACGTGGTTTTTTAGGGCCACTTTTATATAAATTAAATTATTCAATATCATTTGTAGATAAAAATAAAAATCTTATAAAAAGATTAAAAAAGAGACACGCATACAAAGCTGCAATAACAAAAGAAAAAAATTATCAAATTGAAGAAATTAAAATAGCAGATGTTTTTAATATTAATCAAAAATTTGATATACAAAAATATGATGTAGTCTTTTGTTGTGTAGGACCTAATCAATATAAAAAAATTGCTCACAAATTTAAGCGCGCAAGATTAATTATATCTTGTGAAAATGATTCCTTTTCAGCAATTCATTTAAGAAAAATTTTAGGTAATAAAAATATATATTTCGGAATTCCAGATGTAATCACCTCAAACACCGCTTCAAAAGAACTATTAAAAATAGATGATTTGATGACAGTGACAGAACAGGGTGTACTAGTTCTGCAGAAGAATAAATACAAATTCCCAAAAAAAATTTTGCAACTGAATAAAAATGAGATTGAAGTTCATTGGAGGGCTAAACTTTTTATTCACAATGCTCCTCATGCCATACTTGCCTATTTAGGGGCTTTAAAAAAATACAAGTATGTTCATCAAGCAATAAACGACAAAGATATTAGAAAAATAGTTATAGGATCTATGACCGAGATTACTAAAGGTATAATTAATGCTGGATATATTCCAAAAAAATTTGCAGAGAAATATAAAAAAAAAGAAATTAAAAGATTTTCTAATAAATTATTATATGACTTAATTCTTAGAGTAACCAGAGAACCTTTGCGAAAACTTGGAAAAGAAAATAGAATTATTTTAGCTCTAAGAATTGCTCAATGGAGCAATAAATTCCCAACTTATACTGCAACTGGTCTTAAAGCTGCATTAAATTTTTTTCATTCATCAGATTTAGAATCTGTTTATCTTCAAAAATTAAGAAAAAATTTTACCGATTCTGAAGTTTTGGAGAAGATTTGTGGTATAGAACAGACTGATCCTTTAAATAATTTTTGTTTGCAACAAGATTTATCAAAATTTATTAAAAAATAAAAATTAACAATGAATTTAAGTAAAAGTAAAAAATTTTTAAAACAGTATAAAAAAATTATTCCTGGAATTAAAATTTTTAATGATTTTGACCCTTTTGAACAAGGCGAAACTCCTTTTGGTTTTGAAAAAGGGAAAGATTCATTTTTATGGGATATTGATGGAAACAAATATTTAGATTTCCACATGGCATTAGGCTCAATTATTTTGGGGTATTCAAATAATTTAATAAATAGAGACGCATTAAAGCAGCTTAAAAATGGCATAACTTTTTCATTAATGAATGATCTTGAAATAAAAGTGGCTAATAAATTAATAAACATGATTCCATCAGCTGAAATGGTGAGATTTGGAAAAAATGGATCTGATGTTTTGGCAGCAGCAGTGAGACTTGCAAGATATGTAAGCAAAAAAGACAAAGTGTTGTCATGCGGTTGGCATGGGATTCATGATTGGTCACTTGCAAACACGAGTAGAAATGGAGGAATTCCAGAGAGTATAAAAAAATTATCCTTAAGATTTAAATTTAACGATATCGATAATTTGTCCAAATGCATTAAAAGTAACAAAGACGAGATAAGCTGTATAGTTATGGATTTATGTGCAAGATATTATCCAGAAAAAAATTATTTAGATCAAGTAAGGGAGATTGCTACTAAAAATAATATTATATTAATTTTTGATGAAATAATTACTGGATTTAGAATAGCTCCAGGAGGAGCTCAATCATATTTTAACATAACACCAGACTTATCATGTTTTGGAAAAGGAATAGCAAACGGTTTTCCAGTTTCAGCATTAGTTGGAAAAAAAAAATATATGATTAAGGCGAATGAACTATTTTATTCTTTAACATTTGCTGGAGAGACCATAAGTCTTGCAGCAGCAAACAAGGCTCTTGATATATATAAAGATATTCACTTATCTAAAAATCTAGAATTAAAAGGAAATTATTTGATAAAACTATTAAGAAATATATTAAAAAATAATAGCTTGGAGGATCATTTTATCATAGAAGGAATGCCTTGTAGGCCAATAATTTCAACTAATCATAAGTTCATACATAATAATAAGAGTAAAATAATTAATTTTGAAATTATTAAAAAAATGATTTCAAAAAATATACTTTATAATGGATCCTTATTTATCTGTAAAACTCATACAGTAAAAGATCTTGAATATTTTGCTAAATCATTTGAGTCAATAATTTATGATATAAAAAATAAATTTAAATTATGAATTTGAGAGAAAATATTAGAGCTTTAAAAATATCAAAAAAGATATTACCAGGTGGTAGCACCTTCAATAAGTCCAACCTTTTCGATAATGGCAAGACTCCTTACTGTTTGATTAAAGGTAATAAAGTTACAGTCACAGATATAGATGGAAATAAGTATATTGATTTTATGAATGGACTTGGCTGCAATTTATTAGGATACAATGTTAAATTTATTAATAATGCCATTGTAAAAGAAATTAACAATGGTGTTTCTCTACCCTTATCAAATAAATTAGAGGTTGAAGTAGCAAAAAAATTAAAAAAATTAATCCCTTCCGCAGAAATGGTGCGATTTGGAAAAAATGGTTCGGATGTTTTAACGCAGGCTGTAAAACTATCAAGATATATAACCAAAAAAGATCATGTATTGTTCGGTGGCTATCATGGTTGGCATGATTGGGTTATCAGCCAAACTAGTAGATCAGGAGGAATTCCTGAAGCAGAAAAAAAACTTTCTCACAAATTTATTTTTAATGATTTTCAATCAATTTATAAATTATATAAAAAATTAAATGGCAAAGTTGCATGCATAGTCATGGATTTAGTTGCTAGATATTATGCAAATAAAGATTTTTTAAAGAAAGTAAGAAGATTTTGTACGAAAAAAAAAATAATTCTTGTTTTTGATGAGATTGTGACGGGTTTTAGGATTCATAAGGGCGGAGCACAAAGTTTTTTTAAAATTACTCCCGATCTTTCTTGTTTTGGAAAAGCAATGGGTAATGGAATGCCAATTTCAACTCTCGTTGGTAAAAAAAAATATATGAAAAATTTTGATCATATTTTTTATGCAATGAACTTTGTTTCTGAAAAAGCAAGTCTTGCTGCCGCTAATGTTACTTTAGATTTTTATATAAAAAATGATGTATCTTACAATGTTAATAAAAAAGGTAATTATTTAACAAAGCATTTGAATAGGATAATCCAAAAATACAATTTGGATAATATATTGGAACTACAAGGAATGCCATCGAGAATTATTATTGGATTTAAAAATAATTTAGATTCAGATTTCTTAAAAAAAAAGAGTTTAGATATTGAAAATTTAATCAGATATATGGTTGAAACTTTTGCTAAACATAAGATTTTATGCAATTTGTCAGTTTTTATAAATTATCAACATAAATTAAAAGATCTAGATAAGTTTATAAGTGTGTTCGATTTAATTTGTTTAAATTTAAAATATAAAAATCAATGATTATTGCATCTTTATATCACTGCCCGATGGATACTGCGCAAATAGCTCATGACATGAGTGCAGCTATAATTATAAAAAAAAAAATATTTGCATATGAAGAAGACAAGTTGACAACTACAAAAAACGAGAGTTCAGTAAAGTTTCCAGAGAGAAGTTTATTAATTGGCTGTAAAGAATTAGGCATAAAACCTAACGACATTACTGATTGGGTTTTTCCAAAGCCTTCTAAAAATATTTCTTTAAATGAGTTTTATTTTTTTTTTTATGAGTATTTGAGGATAAATAACTTCAAGAATAAAAAATATTTTAAAAATTGGTTTTATAAAAAAGTTCATTTTGTTAAACATCATATATCCCATGCAAGTTTAGCCATATTCAGTTCACCTTTTAAAGAATGCGCATTTTTAACAGAAGACGGAGGAGGAGATTTGGGCGATCGTAGATGTTTTACTTTTGGAGATTTTAAAACGAATAAAATTAATATTAGATCGCAAAGAACAGGTTATAATGGAATTAGTTTATTTCATGACTATCTAACTGATAGTTTGGGATTTTCATATTTTAATAATGGAAAAACTTCTGGCTTGGCTTCTTACGGGACAATACGTGAAGAGTTAGATTTAAAATTATCTAAATTATTATCTATAAAAAAAAATGGTATTCATTTTGAAAATAAAAGATTTACAATATCTAGACCAAATATAGATAAGTTTAATATTAACGCCTATGACAGAAATAAAATATTAAAATCTTATCCTAGCAATACGAATATACTTCAAATTTGTAAAAATTATTTACCTGTTGATATAGCTGCAACAGGAGAATTTGTTCTTAAAAATATATTTTTAAAGCATTTAGAGAAGTTAAGAAAATTAACAAAATCAGAAAATTTAGTTTGTTCTGGAGGTCTTTTTCAGAATGTTGCTTTAAATCAAAAAATTATTAATAGCGGTATATTTAAAAACTACCATTTTCCTATGGCAAATTCTGACGCAGGATTATCCTTGGGAGCTGCATTTTATGTTAAATATATAAAAAAAAAAATAAAAGAACCTAAAAGGCACTTAACTCCTTATTTGGGTCCTTCATTTAATAATAAAGAGGTTGAAGCTGAGATAAAAAATTTTAAATTAAACTTTGATTACAAGAAAGACAAAGAAATTTGCAAGATAGCTGCCAAATTAATCGTAAAAGGTTTTGTTGTAGGCTGGTTTCAAGGAAGAGCAGAATACGGCCCTAGATCATTAGGAAACAGATCGATTCTTGCTGACCCTACAAAAATAAATTCAAAATTAAAAGTAAATCAACTTTTAAAGAAAAGAGATTGGTTTATGCCTTATGCTCCGTCTGTAAGTTTTGAATTTATTAATAAAATCACCAAAGAAAATTTTTATTCACCATATATGCAATCAGCTTTTAATATAAAAAATTCATTTAAAAAAAAAATTCCAGCAGCAGTTCATGTAGATGGAACATCTAGAGTTCATGTTGTAAAAAAAAAGGAAAATAAATTGTATTGGACATTATTAAACGAAGTTAAAAAAATAAATGGTATGCCAATTATTTTAAACACAAGCTTTAACAGGCATGGGATACCAACAATATCTAGCCCAAGACAAGCCATTGAACATGCTTTGGAAGGTTGCATGGATTATCTTATAATAAATAATTATTTAGTTGATGTGAAAAAGAATAGATTTTTTGCAAAAAAATTTTTAAAAATAAAATCAGAATTGCTAAATATTAGAGATGATTCTTGTTCTAGAATTAAAATTTTAAAAAAAAATAAAATAAGTTTCAATACTAACAAATATAAAAATTACTTAAGTCAGATTAAATTAAAGAAAAACCTTTAGTAAAAATGTATAATTTTTATATATATTAATAGTTATTAAAAAAATTTTTTATTAGTCTAAGAATAGATAATGAAAAATTTAAAAATAAAATCATTTTTTAAAAAAACTAAATTTTCTTTAAGATGTGCTGACTATAATATATTTCGATTGTTGAAATTAAGTTCATTAAAAAATAAAAAAGTTTTAGATATAGGCTATGGAGATGGAGAAAACTTAATTGAATTTGATCGAAGAGGCGCTACTCCATATGGAATTTCTTTGGTCAACAATACAAAATATATAAAAAAATTTTTAAGTAATTATAAAGAAAATAATTTTTGTCATAGTGATTTAAATAAAAATTTATTAATTAAATGTTTAGAAAAAATGAAGATTACTCAAAATATCAAGAAGGAGAGAGCAAGCAATCAATCAAGCAAGCAAGCAAGCAAGCAAGCAAGCCCTATTTTGATAAGGCATTTGATATTATTATTTGCACTGATACAATTTACTATATTGATAAGCTAAAAAAATTTTTTATAGAAATATCAAAAATTTTAAAAAGAGATGGTTTTTTTTTATTTCAATATATTGAGGGTCAGTACAGACCAAACTTTAATAATTTTGACATAAAAAATTTACATCGTGTAGGCAAAATAAATAATTATAAAAGTTATAAAAAATATTCTAATAATAAGAATCCAATTATTTTTTTAAAAAATAAAATTATTAAAAAATTTATATTAGAAAGTAAATTATTATATATAACATCAACATTCAATTATAATACATATACAGATTATAAAAATAATATCTTTCTCCATAAAAATATTTATATTCTTTTGAAAAAAGTGTTATAAAGCTAATTTTATTAGCTTCTTTTTAATTCTTAATAATATAAATATTTTAAACACATATGGAATCTAAGTTAGATAAAATTTTAAGAAAATTATTTTCAAAATTTAAAGGAAATTTTACTGATAAACTAACATCCAAAAATATCCCGCAATGGGATTCTTTAAATCATCTTAATCTAATTATGGAGGTATCTAAGCAGTTTAAAATTAAATTTGAATTTAACGAAATAATCAACATAAATAGCATTGGGGATTTAAAAAAAAGGATTAAAAATAAAATTGTTTAATAAAATTTTTAAAGTCGGAAAGAAGTCTGTAGGTGGAAATCATCCCTGTTTTATTATAGGTGAAATAGGATCAAATCATAATCGAGATAAAAAAACAGTCAAACTTTTGATTGATGCTTGTGCTGATGCAAAATTTGATGCTGTAAAATTTCAAATTTATGATCCTGAAGAAGCTTTTTCGAAAAATGTAACAACAAAAGATGTTCATCTTCAGCATTTGTACGGTCTTAAACCATGGTGGAAAATAGCAAGAGATAAAATACTAATGCCTAGAGAGTGGTTTAAAGAAATGTATGTTTACGCAAAAAAAAAAAAACTTATCGTTTTTTCAACAGTTCATAGAATTGAAGATTATTATTTTTTAAAAAATATTGGCGTTCCATTAATTAAAATTGCATCTATAGATCTTCAATATAATTTTTTATTAGAAAAAGTTTCGAGACTTAATAAACCAGTAATAATTTCCACTGGTATGGCTACATTTGCAGAAATTAAAAAAACATTAGAAATCTTTAAAAAAAATAATTTAAAAAAGTTTGGATTGTTGCACTGCGTTTCTCAGTATCCGCCTCCAGATAATGAAATTAATATAAACAATATGAAAATGTTTAATAAAAAATTTAATTGCGTAGTAGGTTACTCAGACCACTCTAATGATAATTTATCTTCTATTGTTGCAGTTGCTAATGGTGCAAAAATTATAGAAAAACATATTACCTTAGATAAAAAGTACCCAGGCCCAGATCACCACTTTGCAATTGAACCTAATGAAATGAAAGATTTGGCGTTATCAATTAGAAGAGTTGAAAAAATTCTAGGAAGTTATTCTCGTATCCTTTCTAAAAATGATAAAGATGCAAAAAAAATGATTAGAAGGAGTATTGTTTTAAAATCAGATATTAAGAAAGGAATGAAATTATCACTAGATCTAGTTAAATTTGCTAGACCAGGAACAGGTATTTCTACTAATCTTTTTAATAAAGTAAAAAATAAAAGAGTTAAATATAATTTAAAAGCAGAGACTGTTTTAAAAAAAGTACATTTTGAATAAAAGTCTTATGAAGATTTGCCCTTGTTGCAATGGAAAGAAATTCAAAAGAATTTTTAAAATTGTAAAATTTCCTTACATTACAACTCCAATAGATACTTACGTAAAAAAAAAAATATCTAGGGATAAAAAATTAAATAAATATTACGATAATTTAGAGAATTTATTTTGTCAAAAATGCACACATATTTTTCTTAGAAAAAATCCTAATCAGAAAATAATAGATGAGCTTTATTCTAGATATTATAATTACCCTTCACCCCTGAAAGATAACTTTGAGCCATCTAGAGATAATGAATTTTTAAATTTTTTTTTTAAATTTTGTCAAAAATATAAAATTAGTAAAAATAAAAATATTTACGAAATAGGATGTTTTGATGGATATATTTTATATAAATTAAAAAAAAATGGTTTTAAGCATGTTGAAGGGTGCGATCCAAGTTTGGGAGCTTTAATCGGTAAAAAATTTGGCTTAAAAATAAATAGAGAATTTTTTTCTAAACAAAAATTACTTTCAAAAAAAAAATTTTTTGATGTAATTATAGCGCGTCATGTTCTGGAGCATCTAAAATCGCCAGAAAATTTTTTAAGAGATTTAAGCGATGTTTCAACTGAAGGATCTTTGGTTTTTTTAGAGGTGCCTAATGGTGAATATTATTTAAAATATGGTTTATCCGAAGTTTTTTCTTTGCAGCATATACATCTTTTTACTATCAAATCGATTTATTTTTTATTAAAAAAACTAAATTATAACCTAATATTTTTTAATAACAAAAATAGTAATTTATATTTAGTAATTCAAAAAAATAATCCTCTTAAAAAAATTGTATTTTATAATAATAATTTATTTGAAAAATTTAAGAAAAATTTTCTTTTAAATAAAAAAAATATTAATAATATTCTAGAAAAATTTTCTAACAAAAAAATATGTTTTTGGGGCGCGGGTGGATTTGCTTGCGCTGCTTTTTATTTATACAAGATAGATAAAAAAAATATAAGTTTTTTAATTGATTCTGATAAATCAAAATTAGGAAAAGAATTCATTGGTATTAATATTCCAGTTCTTTCTCCAACTGAAGGACTGTCGTTAAAGCCTGATTTGATAGTAATAACGTCATATTATAGCAATGATATTATTAGATCTATTAAAAAATATGATTCTTTAGTAAAAATTCTTACAATTTATCCTAAGGTTAAGATTATATGATCATAAAAAAATTAGTTACAAAAAAAGGAAAAATTTTTTTATTAGAAGAAAAAATTAGTGATTTTAAAGATATTAAAGATGATGAAATTTTTGTACATACTAAATATAGCACTTGCAAGCATGGCACCGAAGATTGGATTATAAAAAATAAAGCTCATTGGTTAAAATTTAAAAGAGATAAAGAAGGCAATTATTTTACAAAGCACAAAATTAATAATTTTAATAAGACCTCCGCACTAGGAAATATGTTTATTGGAAAAATTATGACTAAAGGAAAGAAAGTTATTAATTATAAATTAAATGACTTGGTGTTATGTTATGGAGGAGCTCAAGATGCTCATGTAATTAATCAGAATAGTATTGTTTTAAAAATTCCAGAAAAATCTAATATTTTGAATTATTTACTTTTTGACCCAATGGAATTTTCAATTGGAGCAATTAGAGACGCTTCATTAAAATTTGGTGATGATATTGGAATAGTCGGATTAGGTGCTATTGGATTAACAACTGTTAAATTGTCTAAAATTTCAGGCGCAAATAGAGTTTTTGCCATTGATAAAATTAATACTAGATTGTCTTTGGCTAAAAAAATGGGCGCTGATTACATTGTAAACACAAATATATTTGATCCAGCAGTATATTGCA
>Ga0214921_10008093_pt1 | contig 13774 bp, 16 predicted proteins | sample LL1505_MetaG_FD_177992 | JGI IMG/M metagenome (GOLD analysis project Ga0214921, IMG submission 177992) | Freshwater microbial communities from Lake Lanier, Atlanta, Georgia, United States - LL-1505 | ecosystem: Environmental > Aquatic > Freshwater > Lake | place: USA: Georgia | collected... | reverse complement strand
AAAAAAATCAAACAAGTGATCAAGGGCGATCCGGGGGAGTGGAGTGAGATCAAAGAAAATTTTCATTTGGTCGCAAACAAATATGTACAAACAGAGGAAACCATTAAGCAAAAAATTCATTTTCAATAGCATATGAAAGCAATCGCAATAATAACATGTATGTGGCTAAGTTTTTCGGCGCAAGCGGCACATTTAGGCCTGGACTCGATTTTATTAAAAATAGACAAACGTAACCAAACCTTGTTAGGCACCCAAGGAGATAAGACCAAAACTTTGAAGGAGGAGTTGACCCAGGTATTTGAGAAAAAGGGATTGATCTTGTCGGATAGTTTATGGCAAAATATTCGAAAAGGAATTCAATCGAATTCGGAATTAGATAGCAGCGTTAATGTAAGAATTGGTAATAGCCAGGTAAAAATAGCTATTATTCGATCAGATAGAGAATGGTTGGGCCAACAATCGAGTGCCGCACGTAATAAACCCCTGGATCGAATCATAGAAATTGGAACTAATAAAAAAGAGGTCATTGATATTGGATTAAATGGCATTCATGTAAAAGATGGGAAGGAAGAGGTTCATGTCGACTGGAATGGGGTTCGGGTAAAAGAATCAAATGGAGAGGAGACGCGTGTTTATTGGGGTTCAGATTCACTAAAGGCCAAACAAAAAAAGGACAATACCCATTTATTCAGTCGAGATGGCATGAATCTCTATTTGGGATTAAATGGATTATCGGGAGAAATTCCACCGATTACCACCCTGATATATCCGCCGAACTATTTACAGACAGACACTGAATTAAAGCCATTCAGTTCCAGGTACGTAAGTGTTGAATTTTCTGAGTCATTGACCCTTGCGAAGGGTAAAAAAGGTGCTTTTAGGTTGGGCCTGGGAATAAGTTTTGATTGGTATAATTTCATGTTTGACCATAATCGATTAGTTCAAAAAGCAAATCAAGGGGCCATATTCCAACCTAAGTTCGACGCGCAAGGAAAAGAAATAGCTTTAAGCAAAAATAAGTTGACCGTATCGTACATCAATATCCCCATCATGCCACATGTGGTATTTAGTAAAAATTCGGGGGTACAAATGATTGGTTTAGGAGGTTATGTAGGTTATCGAATTGATAGTTGGACTAAATCCATCGAAGAGAAAACCGAAAATTTGAGTAGGGTTTCTTCCAATTTTAATTTAAATCAATTCCGATACGGGTTGAGGGCAGAATTCGCATTTAAGAAATTGCCAAATTTATTTTTCAACTACGACCTAAGCCCTTTGTTTGAAAAAAATTCAAGTCCTAATCTAGCTGGATTTAGTTTTGGTATTCGCTTGTTATAAAAATTTATCAGAAATTTTTCGGTCAGGTGTTTGCAGAAATAAAAAAATGAGGTACTTTTGCAAACTATTTCAGCAAAACGTTTCGCTGAAAACCAAGAAAATGGGGATATACCAGAGCGGCCAAATGGGGCAGACTGTAAATCTGCTGGTGAATGCCTACGGTGGTTCGAATCCATCTGTCCCCACCATAAAATAGCCGTAACTGCCTGTTTTATAATTGATTGCAAATTAAGCGGGAGTAGCTCATTTGGTAGAGCGATAGCCTTCCAAGCTATAGGTGGCGGGTTCGAGCCCCGTCTCCCGCTCGAATAAAATAGGGTATGAAGAAAAAACGCTTCATATCTAATTTTTATTTAGTGAATCGAAAGAGATTCACAAAAGGCCGCAAGGTAATGCCTTTGTAGCTCAGTGGTAGAGCACTTCCTTGGTAAGGAAGAGGTCGGCAGTTCAATCCTGCTCAAAGGCTCTTAGCACGAAAGCGAAGGAAATAGCGAATGGCCGAATGGATAAGTACACATTTGAAACTTTTTATAACTTAATTAAGAACTAAATAATCATGGCAAAAGAGAATTTTGACCGAAGTAAACCCCACGTTAACATTGGTACTATTGGCCACGTTGACCACGGTAAAACAACTTTAACAGCTGCTATCACTAAAGTTCTTTCTGAAAAAGGTCTTGCTGAGAAAAAAGATTTCTCTTCCATTGACTCTGCTCCAGAAGAAAAAGAGCGTGGTATCACGATTAACACGGCACACGTTGAGTATTCTACGTTGAACCGTCACTATGCACACGTTGACTGTCCAGGTCACGCGGATTATGTGAAGAACATGGTAACGGGAGCTGCACAAATGGACGGAGCTATCTTGGTAGTTGCGGCTACAGATGGTCCAATGCCACAAACTCGTGAGCATATCCTTTTGGCTCGCCAGGTTGGTGTACCTCAATTGGTTGTATTCATGAACAAAGTGGATATGGTGGATGATCCAGAATTATTAGAATTAGTAGAAATGGAGATCCGTGAGCTTCTTTCATTCTATGAGTTTGATGGTGATAACATTCCAGTAATCCAAGGATCTGCGTTAGGTGGATTGAATGGAGATGCTAATTGGGTTGCTACGATTGATGCTTTGATGGAAGCAGTAGATAGCTGGATTCCACTTCCTAAGCGTGATGTTGATAAGCCATTCTTGATGCCAGTTGAAGACGTATTCTCGATCACTGGTCGTGGTACTGTTGCAACAGGTCGTATTGAGACAGGTATTGTTAACTCAGGTGAGTCGGTTGATATCTTAGGTATGGGAGCTGAAAACTTAAAATCTGTTGTTACAGGTGTTGAGATGTTCCGTAAGATTTTGGATCGTGGAGAAGCTGGAGATAACGTAGGTTTATTGTTACGTGGTGTTGAAAAAACGGATATCCGTCGTGGTATGGTTATTTGTAAGCCAGGTTCTGTAAAGCCTCATACTCACTTCAAAGCAGAAGTTTATATCTTGTCAAAAGAAGAAGGTGGACGTCACACTCCATTCTTTAATAAATATCGTCCACAATTCTATTTCCGTACAACAGACGTAACAGGAGAAATCATGTTACCAGCGGGAGTTGAGATGTGTATGCCTGGTGATAACTTAACGATTGACGTTACCTTATTAAGCCCAGTAGCTATGGATAAAGGTCTTCGTTTCGCGATTCGTGAAGGAGGTCGTACGGTAGGTGCAGGTCAGGTGACTGAAATCTTAGACTAATTTTTTTAGTTGATGTAGAAAAGAGCGGTCACTGGCCGCTCTTTTTTTTTCCTAATATTTAAAAATATTACCTATGAAAAAATTATTGTTCTTTTTGTTGTTCATTTCCTATGCGGGTATGGCACAGGAATTTTATGAAATCAGAACTTATCAAATGAAGTTCAGTGGAAGAGTGAATATTTTAGAAAATTATTTATCCAAAGCATTAATTCCTGCTCTAAATAAATATGGCGTTTCAAAAGTGGGTGTGTTCAAGGATTATGGAAAGCCGGAGCCGGCGATCGTAGTCGTAGCGATTCCATTTGCATCGCTTTCTGCTTATGCTGGATATAAGGATGCGTTGGAGAAGGATGCGGAATACCAACAAGCCGCTTCCGCCTATTTTCAGCATGTAGGATTAGATAAACCGATGTTTGAGAAAATTTCTATTTACTTAGCCAAATCATTTGCTGGACATCCCGCGTTGACTTTACCTAATAAGCAAGCGGGCAGAATTTATGAATGGAGGACCTATGAAGCCTATAATGAAGATGCCCTTAAGCGTAAAATTGCCATGTTTAATGACGCGGAATTAGCTGTTTTCGATAAAGTAGGTTTGCATAATGTGTTTTTTGGTGAAGTATTAGCTGGGGAAAATACACCTTGCTTGAGTTACATGGTTTCTTTTGAAAACATGGTTGAGCGGGATGCCAATTGGGCTAAGTTTGGAGCTGATCCCGATTGGAAAAGAATTTCGGGAGATGCAAAATATGCCAATAGTCATTCGCGTACCGTGCGTAAATTCTTGGAACCTACGAGCTATTCGCAATGGTAGGTAAGCTTTAATTAAAAAAGGAGGTTTGTTAATTATGATTTTTTACCTAAATTTGCAATCCTTTCTACGGGCATAGTATAATGGTAGTATGCAGGTCTCCAAAACCTTTGGTCAGGGTTCGAATCCTTGTGCCCGTGCAATGTAATAATTTAAAAACCGGAAATCCGGTGAAAATATGAGCAGTATAACATCTTTGATTAAGGAATCTTGGGTAGAAGTAACGGAGCATGTTACTTGGCCTAAGTTTACTGAACTCCAATCAAGTTCTATTTTGGTTTTAGTTGCATCATTAATTTTTGCCCTATTGGTAGGAATCGTTGATTTAGCCTTTAAAACTGGATTGGATTTATTTTATAGTTCATTTTAAATTAGGGTTTAGGCCCGTCCTTAACAAACAACAATTGCCATGGCAGAGACTAAATGGTATGTTTTGAGAGCAATTTCAGGACAAGAAAAAAAGGTAAAAACGTATATGGAGAACGAATTAGCGCGCCAAGGTGTGTCTGAAGCAGTTCCTCAGATATTAATTCCGACAGAAAAAATTTACGAAATTCGTAAAGGCAAAAAGGTCATTCGCGAGAAGAACTTATTTCCTGGCTATATTATGGTTGAAGCAGATTTAGCCGGAGAGGTTAGTCATATTTTGACTTCCACTCCAGGGGTAATCGGCTTTTTACAAACGACCAATGAGGTAATCGAGGAAGAGAAGATTGAGGGTGGAAAGACTAAAAAGGTGAAGGTCAATGTAAAGAGACCTATGCCGATTAACCAAACGGAAGTCAATCGTATTTTAGGTAAGGTTGACGAGTCAGCAGCCATCGAAGAATTTGCATCGGTTACCTTCATCAAAGGAGAAACTGTTCACGTGATCGACGGACCATTTGCTACTTTTGAAGGAACGATTGAAGAAATTCATGAGAATAGCAAGAAGCTATCTGTTATGGTGAAAATATTTGGACGAAATACGCCGCTTGAATTAAATTACTCTCAAGTAGAAAAATAGATTTCAGTTTTAATTTGAAAAAAGTCCTGAATAAAAATTCAGGACTTTTTTTATGTAAAGTATTTGCAAATTAGAATAAAAGCCCTAATTTTGCAGTCCGTTTAAAAAGCGGCAATTTCTGTTTTGAAAATTTCAAAAGGGGATTGGGCCTGATCGTAATGTTACACGGGAGGGTCACCCGGAGGGGAATCAGATAAGGAAGCTTCCACCCTTATTGGCAGATAAACCTCTAATTCACTAAATAAACGATGTTTTAACATGGCAAAAGAAATAGCTGGCTACGTAAAGCTTCAATGCAAAGGTGGCCAAGCCAATCCTTCACCACCCATCGGTCCTGCATTAGGTTCGAAAGGATTAAATATCATGGAGTTTTGCAAGCAGTTTAATGCAAGAACCCAAGATAAAAACGGCGTAGTATTGCCGGTCCTAATTACTTATTATGCGGATAAATCGTTTGATTTCGTTGTAAAAACTCCTCCTGCTCCTATATTATTATTGGAAGCGGCGAAGGTGAAGTCAGGTTCGGCACAGCCAAACTTGAAGAAAGTTGGATCAGTATCTTGGGATCAAGTGCGAGTAATCGCAGAAACTAAAATGCCTGATTTAAACTGTTTTACAGTCGAGGCAGCAATGAGTATGATTGCTGGAACGGCCCGATCAATGGGAATTACTGTTTCCGGTGAAAAACCGTTCTGATTTTTATAATCGGAAATTAACAATTTAATTAAAAGGTAATGGCAAAACTTACGAAGAAAATAAAGGAAGCCCTTTCAAAATACGATGCAACGCAAGCGTATTCGCTTGAAAAAGCAGCGGAGATTTTGAAAGAAATTTCTTATACAAAATTCGATGCCTCTGTGGACATAGATGTTCGCTTAGGAGTAGATCCCCGCAAAGCGGACCAAATGGTTCGTGGCGTGGTTGCCCTACCTCATGGAACAGGTAAAGACGTACGAGTTCTCGTATTGTGTTCACCTGATAAAGTAGAGGAGGCAAAAGCAGCCGGTGCAGATCACGTGGGATTGGATGATTACATTGCAAAAATCGAGAGCGGCTGGACCGATATCGACGTAATCATTACGATGCCAACCGTGATGGCAAAATTAGGCCGTTTGGGTCGTGTGTTAGGACCTCGCGGTCTGATGCCTAATCCAAAGTCGGGTACAGTGACTTTGGATGTAGGAAATGCAGTGAAAGAAGTGAAAGCAGGTAAAATCGACTTTAAAGTTGACAAAACTGGTATCATCCATACCTCAATAGGTAAGGTTTCTTTTGGAGCTGATAAAATTGTAGATAATGCATTAGAAGTAATCAATACATTGATGAAATTAAAGCCATCTTCTGCAAAAGGAACTTATGTTAAATCGATCAATTTATCATCGACAATGTCTCCGGGCATTATTATAGATAAAGGGACAGTAACTGGATTGTAATCATGACAAGAGAAGAAAAAAATCAGATTATTGATGAGTTGAGCGAAAAGTTCGCGGCAACTCCGTACTTCTACTTGGCAAGTACAGCTGGACTATCTGTAGCAGAGGCAACTCAGTTTCGCAGAATGTGTTTTACTAAAGGCGTGGAATACAAGGTGTTCAAAAACACGTTGATTTCAAAAGCATTAGCTAAAACGGGAACAGATTATAGTTCTTTAGATGCTGAAGTTTTGACTGGAATGACAGGAATTATCTTCTCCCAAGAAGATGCTAAATTACCTGCTAAGCTGATCAAAGATTTCAAAAAAGAAGCAGGTAAAGACAAAATTAAGTTCAAGGCGGCTTCCATTGAAGGTGGATTGTACATTGGCGAAGGCCAATTAGTATCACTAGAAAACATCAAGTCGAAAAACGAGATGATTGGCGAAGTGATAGGCTTATTGCAATCGCCTGCTAAAAATGTCATTAGTGCATTATTAAGCGGCGAAAAGAAATTAGCTGGAATCGTGAAGACTTTGTCTGATCGACCTGAATAATTTTCAACAAGTTTAACAAGAGGGTAATCCTCATAAAATAATTAATTTATAACTATTAAATTTTCAAAAAATGGCAGATTTAAAAGCGTTCGCTGAACAATTAGTGAACTTAACTGTAAAAGAAGTAAATGAATTAGCTACTATCCTTAAGGATGAGTATGGTATTGAGCCAGCTGCTGCTGGTGCTGTTATGGTTGCAGGTCCTGCAGCTGGTGGCGGTTCTGGTGATGGTGGTGAAGCTGCTGCTGAGAAAACATCTTTTGATGTAATCTTAAAAGCATGTGGTCCTAACAAATTAGCGATCGTTAAATTAGTAAAAGATCTTACTGGTCTAGGTTTGAAAGAAGCGAAAGATGTAGTTGATGCTGCACCTAAAGCGGTTAAAGAAGGAGTAAGCAAAGACGAAGCTGAAGGTTTGAAGAAAACTTTAGAAGAGGCTGGTGCTGAAGTTGAATTAAAATAATTCAATTACCTGATTCGTTAAAAAGGGAATGGCAACATTCCCTTTTTTTTGCTTTATTTGAGATTTGAACTGAATTAATCATTTCATTATTCATGCGCGACATAATTCAACTCCTTCCTGATGCGATAGCTAATCAAATTGCAGCTGGTGAAGTGGTGCAAAGACCTTCCTCGGTGGTCAAAGAATTAATGGAAAATTCGATTGACGCAGGAGCATCCACGATCCAACTCATCATTAAAGATGCTGGAAAGGGAAGTATTCAAGTCATCGATGATGGCCAAGGAATGTCTGAAACCGATGCGCGCATGTGTTTTGAAAGACATGCCACATCCAAAATCCGAAAAGCTGAAGATTTATTCACCATCAAAACGATGGGCTTTCGTGGCGAAGCGATGGCCTCCATCTCCTCCGTCGCGCAAGTCGAACTAAAAACGAAAAGAGCAGAGGACGAATTAGGCACTTTAATCAAAATAGATGCCTCCGTACTCAAATCACAGGAATTAATTCAATGCGCAAAAGGGACTTCGATCATCATTCGCAATCTCTTTTATAATATTCCCGCGCGAAGGAATTTCCTTAAATCGAATCCCGTTGAAATTCGCCATATCTTGGATGAATTCCAACGAATATCCCTGGCTAATCCAAGCATCAAATTTTCGTTCATTCAAAATGATCAGGAAACGTATTCTTTGCCCCAAGATAAATTAGGAAAGCGAATCGTCGATCTATTTGGCAAATCCTACCGTGAACAATTAGCCGCTTGCGAAGAAGATACCTCCTATGTCAGTATCAAGGGGTACGTTGGCAAGCCCGAACATGCAAAAAAGACAAGAGGAGAGCAATTTTTCTTTGTCAACAACCGATTCATTAAAAACAGTTATTTAAATCATGCGGTCATGACCGCTTATGAGCGACTTTTGGCCGACGGTGCATTTCCTTTTTATGTGTTATTTCTAAGCATAGATCCCGCACACATTGACATCAATGTCCACCCCACCAAAACAGAAATAAAGTTTGATGACGAACGTTCTATTTACGCCATCGTCCAAGCAGCAGTCAGAAAAACCCTCAGCATCAATAATTTAATTCCTTCGCTCGACTTTGAAACCAATGTAAATTTCAACGTACCCACAACCTTTGGGTCGACACAAAGAACTATTGAAAAAAGTGACACGTTTAAAGCAAGACCAACCCAAGACGCTTGGAAAAAGCTTTATGAAGGAATGGATAATAATATTAGCGCGTTTGAGCAACAAAGTTCCACGCAAAGCATGAAAATTTTTGACTCGACTGATGAGCCAAAAACCATTCAGAGTAAGGCAAATGACTGGAATTATGATTCCGTGAACACCCCCAATTTTCAGGTTATCCAAGTACTACAAAAATATTTAGCCATTCATATCACGGACGGTTTACTATTAATCGATCAGAAAAAAGCATATCAAAGGATTTTGTACGATCAGTTTATTGATCATTTAAATAGGAAGAACGGGGCATCCCAACAATTACTTTTCCCTCGAACGATTCACATAAATCCAGCGGATCAAATGCTATTTGAAGAAATAAAGCAAGAAATTAAGGATCTTGGATTTAGAATTGAAATGGATTCTGACCATAATTTCTTAGTACAAGGAATTCCATCCGGAATTTTAGAAGAAGATTGCCAATTAATCATTGAAGGTATTTTGGAGCAAATTAAAAATGAGAATACCGATTTTACATCTCATCGAAATGAAAAAATTGCTCAAGCGTTGGCCAATAAAACCGCCAGCAAATACACGCAGAAAAAACTTAGTCATGAGGAAATGAATGCTCTAATTGGGCAATTATTTGCCAGTTCAAATCCTAATTTCTCCCCCAATGGCGAAGAAATTAGTAAACTAATGACCGAGGATTACTTGATTCATTTATTTAGCTAACTCAATAGCCCGGTCTCGCGCGGCAAAAATACCCTCCTTTAAACCCTCCGAAACACCTAACTCTTTAAACGTTTTTAAAGCTGCTTCCGTGGTTCCACCCTTGGAAGCTACCGCCTGAATTAATTCATCCAAATTTTTATCACTGGTTTGCATTAAATGATAGGATCCTAGCATTGTTTGCTTGACCAATAAGGCCGACATAGCTGAATCGAAGCCCATTTCAACACCAGCGTCAATCATCGCCTTAATCAAATAGAAAAAATAAGCAGGCCCACTCCCACTCAAACCTGTTACTGCGTCGAGTAATTTTTCATCTTCCAAAAATACCGCTCGGCCCGTCGAGTTAATTAGATTTTCGACTTTCCTTATATCTGAAAGGCCTACAGCAGAAGCCGAAGCAAAAGCAGTCATTCCCATACCCAATAAGGCTGGCGTATTAGGCATAGCCCGAATAATTAATTCATGAGATAAAGTAGCCTGTAAATTAGCAATAGGTATTCCCGCCATGATCGAAAGGACTAATTGGCCCGGCACTATAAATTGAGCCAATTCCTCTGAAACCATTGGATAGTCCTGCGGTTTAACGGATAAAATGATTAAATCAACATCCGAAATTTTAGCAGAAATGGTATCCACCACCACACCGGCTTTTTGCTCTTGTAAGATTTCTCCGCGCTCCTTATTTTTTTCAATCAATAAAAGATTCTCTTTTTGGACTAAATTATATTGAATGAATGAGTTGGCAAAAGCCATACCCATATTTCCACAACCAATGATAGCTATCTTCATATCCGTTTATTTTCCAGAAAATAAATTTGTTAAAAATTGATCCAAGGCCTCTCCCCTTAAGCCCTTAGCAATGACTTTCCCTTCCCTGTCCAACAAAAAAGTCATCGGGATAGCAGAAACTTGATATGCCTGAGCCGCCACGGAATTCCAATATTGTAAGTCGGAAACATGTTTCCAAACTAATTTATCTGCTTCAATCGCCTTCAACCAAGCACTTTTGTCTTGATCCAAACTTACCCCATAAATTTCAAAGCCCTTGTCTTTAAATCGGGCGTAAGTCTTAATCACGTTTGGATTTTCACGCCTGCAAGGGCCGCACCAACTAGCCCAAAAATCAATCAACACATATTTTCCGCGTAGAGAGGATAGTGCGAGGCGTTCACCTGAGGGTTGGCTAAGGGCGATTTCCGGTGCTTCAGAACCTACAACTACCCCTTTTAATCTTTTTAAATTCTCAAGAAAGGGTTTAACCTGCGGGTGATTAGGCCTATCCTTTTTAAATCGAGCCCCCACCGCTTCTAATATTGCTATTTCTGAGTCTGCAGGCAAAAAATTGGTTGCCCACAAAGCCACCAAATTTGTCCCCATCAGTGGAATAAGATCTTTGATCTTTTTCATGGTGATCGCTTGGGCCAATGAAAAGTCCTTTTGAATTCGCTCTTGAGCTGCAGGATTTTTTTGAATCTCTGCATTCCACACAGTCACTTTACTTTCTAATTCTTTTGAAATAAGAAGCAATTGGTTCATGTAGGTGAAATTGGGTGTATTTCCTTTCACCGAATAAGTACCTGGTTTTTCGGGTAAATTGATTCCTTCGGCTTGAACGTCAACAACCTCCTTACCCTCTAAAATTAAAAGTACTTTTTGTGGATTAGGGATGTCATAAAAATTAACTAAGTAGAATCCTCCTTGGTCGATGATTGTCCCTTTAAAATTGACTTCCTTTTGTGCATTTGGCAACATGGAATCTACCTTGATCGCTTGCCCTCTTCCATTAATCCATTCCAAATATATTTTTCGATCGGGGACGACATGAGTTGCTTTCACTTTTATTTGAAATCCCTGACCCAAAGAATTTGGGGACATCAAACCAAGCAAACATAAAATAATTAAATATCTCATCTCGTTACATTTAATGGCTTAATGCCTCACTGACCAATTGGTTCACTTTTTTTGGATCTGCCGTACCTTTTGAACGCTTCATTACTTCTCCGATAAATAAGGCCAACAAACCTTTTTTACCTTGTTGGTATTCCTTAACCTTCTCAGGGTAAGCAGCTAGTGCCTGATTGACCCATTCTTGAAGTTCATCACCAGACTGTTCCTGAGACCAATTATGCTCATTGACAATTTCGGATGGACTTTGCTTCGGATTTTCAATACATAAAGGCAAAATTTGTTGGACCGCTAAATTATGCGAAATAACCCCTTTTTCGACTAAATTAACAAGCTCAGCGAGGTTTTCAGGACTTAACACAAATTGGTCTATCGGCAAATTATGCTCATTCAAATAGGATTTAACTGGGCCCATGAGCCAATTTGAAATTTGCTTTGCGTGAGCAGCATGTTCATAAACCGACTGAAAATACATGGCCATTTCCCTGCTTTCAGATAAAAAATGAGCGTCGTAGGCAGGTAAATTATATTCCTCTATTAATTTTTTCTCTTGCTCCCATGGCAACAAAGGCATCTTAGCTCTAATCTCGGTTAACCAATCCTCCGTAATTTCCAACGGGGATAAATCGGGCTCAGGGAAATACCGATAATCATTCATCGATTCCTTCACGCGCATACTATTCGTTATACCCAAATGAGCATCAAAAGTTCTCGTCTCTTGAATGATTTGTATGCCTGAGTTCAATGACTCTGTTTGGCGTAAAATTTCATGCTCAATCGCTCTTTGGATATTGCGCAACGAGTTCATGTTTTTAATTTCAACCTTTGTTCCTAATGTATCGGTACCTTTTGGACGAAGAGATACATTCACGTCACAGCGAAGTGATCCTTCCTCCATATTTCCATCGCAAATTCCCAGATACCGCACAAGTTTTCTCACCTCTGAAACCATGGCGAATGCTTCTTCGCTAGAATGCAATGCAGGTTCTGTAACCATTTCAATCAAAGGTGTCCCCGCACGGTTGTAATCAATAAAACTAAATGGATTATCCCCCTCATGTAGTGATTTACCAGCATCTTCCTCCAGATGAATGTGGTGAAATGGCAAAACTTTTTCCCCACCTTTAAGATGCACGGTAATAGAACCCCCTAAACAAATAGGCGTTTTATCTTGGGTAATTTGATATCCTTTAGGAAGATCTGGGTAGAAATAATTTTTACGGTCAAAATTTTGCCAAGAGGTAATTTTGGAACCTAAGGCAAGACCCATCTTAATCGCAAATTCAACCGCCCGGACATTAAGTTTTGGCAAAGTTCCCGGGTGGCCCAAGGTAATGGCCGAAATTAAGGTATTTGGATTTTGACCAAAAAGCACAGGATCACTTGCAAAAATTTTTGAATTAGTTTGCAATTGAGCATGGATTTCAAGGCCGATGACAGGCTGATAAACGATTGGGGAATTAGTACTCACAAAGGATATTTAAATTAAGTGAGTAAAGATACTAAAAAGGGTAAATATTTCTTGATTAAGCGCTTATTTTACAAGTACAGGTTTTTTTATGCTTGTAATTAACCCAATAAGCGATGCTGATAACTGCACCTAACAAGATGCCAAATAACCAGGCATAAGACTGATTTGCTAATACCATATCCAACCCTTTGATCATGAAGCCTAGGCCCAAAAAATACAAGGGAAGTGGTTGGCGGTGTTTCTTGTAATCCAACACTAAAATAATAGCAGCTAATAAAAAACTAGATATAACTAAAATCCATTCCAAATTAGGACTAAAAGCAAAAGAGCTAGCTAAATACGGAGCAAAAAATAAGAAAATAGGCAAGGTTAGGCAATGCACTGTACAAGCAATTGACAGCAAAACACCCACTTTTTCTATCGCTAAAAACTTATATTTAGACATTTATTTAATTATTTAATAAATAAGTCAAAAATCAAATCTATATCGGAACTTCCTCCAGCTTCATTCCCTGTTTTAACAGCTTTGCCGTTGATAGGCGGTTGATGTTTAAGTATAAGATTTAGTTTTCCAGTACCCGCAGCATTTTGGGTAGATCCAGAAGACATCAATCCAATGGGTAAGCCATTTTTATCTTTATCCGTGGCTTTTAAGCTGAATAAGGACGCTGGGTCAATTTTAAAAACAAAAAGATGAACATCACTTTCTAATTTTATTTGTTCTGTGATATTAGACTTAGGATTTTTAGTCTCATCGTAGACATTAATTTCCAGAGAATAAGTCATGTTTTTTTCTAAAACAATCTTATCAAACTTTTCTGGAGGAGTTTTCGCGTCACCATCTTTATCTTGAAAAGAAAAAGTGCTTACTTTTTTATTTGAATCTGTAAATGTTAAATCTACGGTAGTAATTAACTCATTATCATCTGTTGGGACAACTTCATCCTTTTTGCACGAAAAATGCAAGGAAAATAAAATCAAAAATAAGACAAACTTTTTCATGGGACTATCAGAAATGCAATACTGTTGCAAGATAAGCAAAATGTTTTATATTGCAACAATGTTGCAATATAAAATTAGGTAACAGGTATTAGTTTTCGGGCAAAAAAAAACCGCAATCTTTCGATGCGGTCTTTTAATAACTTGGA
>Ga0214921_10008092_pt1 | contig 13774 bp, 10 predicted proteins | sample LL1505_MetaG_FD_177992 | JGI IMG/M metagenome (GOLD analysis project Ga0214921, IMG submission 177992) | Freshwater microbial communities from Lake Lanier, Atlanta, Georgia, United States - LL-1505 | ecosystem: Environmental > Aquatic > Freshwater > Lake | place: USA: Georgia | collected... | reverse complement strand
ATACTATTTTGGGTCCCGGGGGCAAGATCATCACCAGGATGACCCGCCACTGTCACCAGACCCTCTTAGTCGGATGCTTGTACTGGCGATGACTCCCCTTGGTTCGGGCCAAAAACCACCCATCATCGAAAAGCTTTTTCAACATATCCCGTACCTTCATGCGATTCCTTCAACAAAATCACCCCCCATCCGGGATCAAACCTCTCAAAACTCAAAAGGATTCGGTCATTTTTAACTTTTTTACATTCTCACATTCAAACCCTTTAAATCCCCCTTTCGGAATTTCGAATTTCGAATTTCGAAATCCCCATGCCCCCGCGTCTGCGCCCCGTACTCCTGTCGGGGCTTAACCCCTTAATCCCTTTGCTCTGTGCCCCCTGTCCCCTTCCACCTTCCACCACTCTTTATGACACACGCCACCCTTGCCCCTTCTCCGCACCTGTGGCAAATCAACACCTGCATCACGAGTTCGGTTCAGCCCCCAAAGCTGAGTCGGCGCCAACCGGAGGAGGGACTCACGGTGGCTTGGAGGAAACCAAACGTTTCCTCCGATGTGTGGCCCGAACACTTCGAGCCAAACAGAAATCCCCCTCATGGTGCCCCGGTAGGGACGACTGTCTCAGTCGTCCGGTTGAAAGACCTAGGGCTTAAATCTGAAAGGATCAAAAAAAACCATGAGCAAAAAACCCCAACCCTCCCCGAAACCCCAGCCCCGCCCTCAAGTCGAGGTTACCGCCTCCGGCCCTCTCCCGCCTTTTACCTTCCACCAATCCCTGATGATCAAAACGTCGGTGTTTTGGGGTTGAAGATCGATTGCTCAACCCAACGCTTTTTTAATCTTCACGACCACGCGAACTGAATGTTTGAGCTGACACTCCCTTATCCTAATTACTTTCCAACCAAGCCTTCGCAGCCGGCCATTTACCGACAAGTCTCTTTTCCGGTTACCCTCAATCTTGACCTTCCAGAACGCCCGGTTTTGTTTTGGCAGCTGAAAACACTTAGGGCATCCATGCCAAAAACACCCGTCAACAAACACCGCCACCTTCTGCTTTCGAAACGAGAAATCAGGCCGGCCAGGTATAGGTAAATGCCTTCTCCAACCCCTGATTCCCTCTGCTCTCATCAACCTCGCTAGTCGTACCTCGGTCTTCTCGTTACCCTTGCCCCTGATCCGAGACATGACCTCGGAACGTTTGGTTTTTGACCAGATGTCAGACACGCGACGTTTATTCAGTGCAAAGGTCCGCCCAATTGCAGATCTTTGGAAAAGCAGGTTTCGCAAGAACTTCGCCGACTGCTCTCAGCCTTGGACGGCCTAACACTGAAAGATGATCTAGTTCCACGACATAGTAAAACTTTGAATCTGACTCAAGAAAGCCTTCGTCTCCAAGGTATTTATTAATGAGTGTTTGACGCGTGACCAAAGAACAGGTGGACGACTGCGCCTGCCAACCGGTCCATTTCCAACTGCTCCTTCCCTTGAAATACGGAACGACCACAGAGGCCACTAGTCTGTCAGGATGAATCGTTGTCGGATTGCCGGTTGAATCAATAGCATGGAAATAAACAAAACGTTTTTTCCGACCAAGTTTTGCGATCGCCATTGAGCGGTATCCTGCGAGCAATACCTTCGTGTCAGCTGGTGGTTCTTTTGTCGGGGCCTTCGGACTCTTCTTCAGGGAGTATACGGCTGCAGTCTCCTGCAATGTCTTATGTGTCCAGTGTCTTATCCGGTAGTCGCGACTGAAGGTGTTAACGTGATGATTAAGCACATCACCAATAAAATCGGACAGCGCCTGCACGCATATTTCCCGCCGTTCTTTATCGCCTGGACGAAGTCGGAATGCGCCCACACCAGGGATAACCTCCTCGTAGCGAGGAAAATCTTTGCGCGCTTCTCCGTCGCGCCCAGGATAGAAGACATAAGATCCGACCGTCCTGCGGATTGCATCGTTGTAGGCATGCATCTTGTATAGATCGCCGCGGCGATAAGTATCCGTCCCCTTAGTCTGGCTTTTCTCGATGGCTAAAGCGTCGTCATTGTCTTCGCCAAAAACTTTAACCAGGCTTTCGATACGATACTTTGCATCGAAGTGAAGAAAGCCAATACGCCCTGCATTTTGAGCAAGCCGCTCCGCCATAGGCCATTTGTCAGTTTCGAGATACTCAGCAGGAAAGAAAACGATTGTAAAATCAGGCCTAAGCCTTTGGCTATAAGTACCTCCACTCATTGGATCCGTCGATGCCTCGAATGAACGGTTATAAAAAAGATGCACCCCCAACTGTTCACCGTTGCCAGAAGTCCAGCGGAACCGACTTATGGAATTATCGTTCTGCGCAAGGTTGAGATGTAAACCACCTCTCGCCGAAGTTGAGATAAAATGCTTTTCCTTATCTTCTCTAATATCCGCCCTATGAATCTCCTGCATGCCGAGGCGTTTGATTAGCGCATCTCGCAAGATAAAATACAGCCAGAACTCGTAGAGCGTAGCGGCATTGCGGTTGGTGCCATCGTAGGCATCCTCTCGCCCCGGCCAGTCAAGGCGTGCTGCCGTATCAAGCATCAACCATGCTAGAAGAATATCCCTGTAGCCCTTCCGTTTCTGAAGAGTCTGATTTTCAAGGGGCAGACGTTCCAATCGCGACACATCAGTGAAAAACGGCTGTGCGAGAAAGACATCCAGCGTGTCACGCATTTGCTCAGCCTCAAGCCACGCAGTTCCTCTCTTCTCTGTAAATGCAGCCATAACTTCCTCGCAAACATCCCTGAACGCTGCCAAGGCAAAATGAATAAACCTGTTTGGAGGCGTGTCGAAAGTGTCGAATCGGCGCTCGTGCAGAATTTCGGCAGGCACGAATCTTCCCAAGGGGGATATTCCGGCAGGATTAGCTGGCCGCCATGCCCGTCCATAGCGCATTGGATCGCTTACAAATTCACTACTACGTGCCAGTGAAGAATGTTTCCACTCAAATTCAGCATCAAGGGCAGCGTGAGGACGACGTCTTATCTCCTCAAGGTAAAGATCCAGCTTCTCTCCACCGAGCACGTGACGGAGAAAAAGAAACTGTTCGAGCAAAGTCTTTCGTCTCTTGACTGGATCAGGGGCGATATTAAAGCTCGTCGGGCTGTCCCATTCTAGAAGTAGTTGCTGACAATAATTTGCAATGTCCTCGACCATCGCCCTGTATTCCCCATGGAAGTCGAACTTCCTAGGCTGTATCTCGAATCGAACGATGGGAAGCGACGGCGCGATGAGAATTTCCGCTGTGCCGAGGTAGTTCATTACCTTGAAGAAACCCCCAGGCGGATCCCCTGAAAGGCCCCTTGGAGTCCATTCCGCTTTGCGAGGTCCTTCGCCATGGGGCTTAAGAGTGCTGTGAATCAAACCAGGATCCAGATTCATAACTCCGGGACCACGAAGTCTCCAGTTGTAGCCGGTGTTCTCGAACAGAATTAACGGCTGCATACCGGATTGCGGATTAGCTGGTGAGTAAACGATCGGAACCGCTTCATTCTTACCCTTGAAAAGCTTGCCACGAAACCGCAATGGCGGTCCTGGGCTCTTAGCAACATCAAACCCTAAATTAGGATCGGAACTACCATCCTGCCATATTAGCAAAGTAACATCGGCTCCCAGCTCAATATCTATCGAGCACAGCTTAAGTCCATCCAGCATGTTACTGGCTTATTGGATAAAGCTAACAAATTGGTCACGCCTGACCGCATCAAGCATATCACACAACTTACGGTAGCTAAATGGGAAGTGGGGTTTCTCATCACGCTTTATCGGAACAGATTGCAGGTTTGTAGGTGTAGTTGCACCAAGAGAAGTAACCTTGCTGCTTTCACAGAAGACGGCAAGCCGGACGAGCAGATCTTCAAGCCGACGACGAGAACCGCTGAGCTTTGGAAGAATTTTCTGTAAAAGTTGCGCGTCGAACGCGTTTTGCCAATTCCATTTGGACTTGGCTTGAGTTAACGCGCAGTCGACGCGCAAATAACGGCGAATTTCGTTTATGGTGCGGAAGCCGAATTCCAAACGAGCATCCCGCATGATGTCGAACACACTATCAAGCGCCGCTGCCAGTTGCTTCATGGAGTCCCCATCTGACGGATCAGGAAGCTTGTCAGCACGCGCTTCTCTGACTAATGAAAGAAAACGTTCTGCAACACCATCTCCAGCATATTCCATTTTAAGAGATCCTGTTTTACCCGCTTTCATGAAGGTTCCAACCGAACCAGCAGGCATACGAAACTCAATTACATTAGCCCGATCCAAGACTTTGGGACTGAACATGTAAGTTGTCTCGTCGACATTAACGGTTCCAATCACAAAGACATTCGCGGGAATAGCTAGTTTACGAGGAACAACCGCTTGCCCTGCTGGGTCCGTGGGCAATTGCTCGGTTTCTCCACCTTCCGTGTGGAGATTGAGCTCCGAAGAGCTGGATTCCATAGCAGAAAGGAAATCGGCAAAATAACGCTCCACATGCGAGAGATTCATTTCATCGAGGATGAGGAAGAATGGTTTAGATCCAAAAGTTCGCGCTCGCATTAAAAGATCTAGGACGTGGGTAGACTGATAGACCGGTGTATTACCTCTTAGATGGTTAACAAATCCTAGGACATTACGATTGTCCGTCCAATCAGCACCGACAGCAACAAGCTCGTGGCAGTCGCTCCTATCGCCATGCAGCCATACAGAGAGCATTTCCGCGATTTTGGTTTTTCCAGTGCCACTGTTTCCCGTTAGGATCACAAAAGGCTTAGCGATCAAGGACTGCAAGAAGGCTTCCGGCAATCCTGGCTGCGTCACAAAGCCGCTTTTTTGCAGCGCGGTTACAAAGTTGTTTTTATCGTCGGGCGTCATAGGCATTAGCTGATAACCTCCTAAGTGATTCAGGCAAAGATCCAGCGATTTCGCAATGTGATCCCGCAGTTTATTTGAATCGAAGTTGTCCTTGTAAAAATCTTCTGGATTTACAAAGCCGTCGTTAAAGCGGGTTCCTGAACTTGGGCCATTAACATCAATTCTCAAGTCCTCACCGGTTCGTCTTACTGTAACCAGTCCTTTGGGGTTAGTGGCTGATTCAGCAAATCCTGCAACCGCTCCACGACCATGTCGGTCAAAACAGATAGAGACGTAGACACCATCATTTACCTCCTGCCCTTCCGGCAAAATGCAAATCCATGGAACTTTAGGGAAATTAGTCGCCCCATCCGAAGATTTTACCGTTAGAGATCTTCCTTCATAGGCTGAGAAATAAGCCCGCAACCAGTCATTTAACTTAGCCAAGTTTCTACGCACCTCCAAGCAACGCGGACTATCTTTTCTCCAAGCATCGCCGGCGTCATCATAATCCTTGCAAAACTCGCAGATTGCTCGAAATGCTTCGTTTATATATTGAACCACCTCCTTCGTCTCCTCTTTGTGAGGAGGATTTTGATATGCCTTGATGGCTAGAATTTCTTTCGTAATAGCGGGGTTTTCGACCAAAATATCTATTACATCGTTTATGTAACCAGAATGGTCAACGCGCATACCAAACGCCTTTGCAGCCACGGGTGTAAATGAATCTGGCCTTGATAGTCCCTTATAAGCACCGAGCAGCTCCTCACGATCAGCTTTCTCTGCAGTCATGAATAAGTTAAGGAGCTTCTTTTCCTCATCTGACAAATCAGTTAGTGCTCTTATTTTGTTTGCGATTTTAAGCGTGATTTGCCTTGGCAGTGGATCATTCCTGTCTTCCCCCAGCAACTTCCATTCTCCAGCAGTAAGAGAATCAGGCTCAGAATCTTTGATTTCCTTGGCCCGCTTTTTATACAAGTTATAAGCATCATAGAGTTTGACAGCATTGGCACACTTTATGAGCACGGGATCGAACACAACTGTTGTCCTGCCTACATCATCAGTTCTAGCTGTCTTCAAGCTAATGTAGTCCGCGTTTACAACGAAATCTCTGCCCCAAGCAGCTCCAAACCGCTCTTTAGTATCATGCGGAATATGCAGCTGGTCCGCAATTATATCTATCTCTGCACTCTTTCGAGCAAGATCCTCAATCAGTGGTTTTATGAGTTGAAGTTGGGGCATAGTCCTTAAAGGGTTACTATTTCAAGAGGATCGAATAGGCTCTTGGCTTTTTGCTTTTCGACAAGTGCAAGCAAAACCATTTCGGCAACTTTCTGCACAACAGGCACGGGGACGGAATTACCAAACTGCTGATAAGCATGCCTGCGTGATTGGTGCGGCATGAATTCGTCCTTGAAACCTTGAAGCCTCGCACACTCACGAGGCGTTAGCATTCGCGGGTTTTTTTCGCCTTGATCGATAAGAATCTCGCTACCGTCCTTCCAGTATCTTGCTGAAATCGTATTTGTGTAGGCAACTTCAGGCTTGAAGACGGAGAAACCAAAGCCATTACCCCGCGCGCGGTGCTCCCTAACACGGCGCTTATGTCCCTCATAAATCCTATCCGTTATAGTAAAGCGGTCATCGACTTTTTTCTCAAGAATATCCGCAACACAAGTTGCCAAATTCATTCGTTCTGGGAAGTCAAAATGCAAGGCCTTGTCGAAGGCCACAATAAAGATGCGTTCTCTATTTTGAGGCAGGCCAAAATCGGATGCCCGAAGAACCTTGGAATAAACTTTGTAGTCAAGTTCTCTGAGGGAGTTAGTAATTACCGCAAATGTTTTTCCGCCATCATGCCCTCGAAGCCTTTTAACGTTCTCAAGAATCAGGGCTTTTGGACGAAGTGCTTTTGTTATTTCAAGAATATCAAAAAACAGAGTTCCCCTAGCATCTTTGAAGCCAAGCTGTTTTCCAGCTTGGGAAAAAGCCTGGCACGGAAATCCCCCCGCAATTATGTCAGGGCGCGGAATTGCGGATACTAAAGATGCTTTCGCACTGGTTGCCCCCGTGAACTTCTTAATATCCCCGAAAGGCACTTCCCCATAATTCCGGAAATATGTTTCCTTTGCCTGCTGATTCCATTCTGAGGAGAACACGCACTTTCCACCAAGGTTTTGCAATGCAATACGAAAGCCTCCAATGCCGGCAAATAGATCGATAAACGTGAACTTGGGCTTGGAGAGCGGCGGGAAAGGCACTTCGGTAAAGTCGATTTTGGGGGGTGATTTTCTGGTAACTATCCCAAATTTCCTTTGGAGGATTTTGCCCCATTCTGCAGCCTCTCTCTTCGAAAGCAGAATGGGTGCCTCACCGGGACACTGAAGCCAATGTGAAACGATAGCCGCGAGTTCGTCCTGGATGTGCAAGGAATACCTTTGGCTTTGGATGTTTGCGAGAAGCAGCTCCAAGGCCTGACGATGTGAAATCAAAGCCCCAATCCCTTTTTCCCTCTGGTGATGAGGACCGGCACTCGGGCTTCCATATTCAGGGAGAAAGATCATGCCTACTTAGCCCACCAGTTCCTGTTCATTACTGAAAACTGCACAACCTGTTCTTACTCCCCCACAATTCCTTGTCATCCTGCTCATCGTTATTATCCCCGCCGCATGCGGACAAGGGGTTATTAACTCCATCTGCGTAAATTTTACATTTTGCATATCTGCAGCCTACACAGGGGCTAGGACATCGGCAGTACTAGCTTAGGTTGTTGCTTTTCAACGACTTAGACAATCTTGTAGATTCTAAGATCAACATCGGTCATCTTTGGCAATGCCGAGCGCATACATCAAGCAATTAACTACTGTGCTACGAACCGAGGTTTTTAAGTAAAGATGCGAGTTTCTTTGATGTTTCTAATATCGAATTACATGTTTCACTTTTAAAGCGCACCTTTTCAACACCTTTATCAATCTTTCTTGGCTGCGGTATGTTACTACCCTTGATCAACCTCTGTTGAATTGGTATATAGCGTGTTCGTTGAGGCAATGTATTTAATACTCTTGTTTTAACCAGCCTTACAAAGAACAACGCTTTATTATGGATCTTTTTATTTATCTGTTCAATCAGATCACTAATATTTAGACCAGTTGAGTCTTCGGCAATTTCATATGTAAATATATAAATAGGTCTTTGACCAGAAACTTGATTTAGACTGAAGTAATGACATGTACTTTCATTTGATGTTTTAATGTCGATTAGCTCGCACCTTGTCACGAAGTCAAAGGTTTTGTTTTCAGGGCCTCTCCATTTTTCAATGACCTTATCTGGCCTTGAAAATTGATTTATAAAGAAAAGCTCACCCCAAAGTCCGATCTGCTCTTCCCTGCTTAATGGAGGATGATCGGTAAACAAGTCTTGCCACTCTTGCAGATAATTCTTTATATCATTTTGATTTTCTAATCTTTTAGGGTTTTTATAAGAATATAATGATTCTATAAAATATAGAAATGCTTTTTTAGGTTCATCATCAGTTAAGCTAACAATACAGATATCTTCTTTAGTTGACGTTTTGTTAGAAACTATTTTTGCATTAAGTATTACTTCATAAGACAACTTTCCAAATACTACGTATTCCTGTTTTGCGATATTTTTCCTTAAAATAAATACAATAATAAGCTTATCATCTTTAGTTTTTGATACCCATATGTGACTTTTTATTTGCTTAAGATAATGATTGCCGTCATTACCTTTGGGTACTTTTAAGTCTTTAAGGCATTCTTCAACTGCAAGGCTTTTCATTAAGAATATATAGCCATAAGTTTATTTTTCGGTAGCCATAATGTCGGCAAATAGACTGGCTCGTCATCCCATAAAGTAGGGCGCTTTTTCCCATGGATTCTATAGACAATTAGTACTGGCATTTCAGGATTTATGACCTGAAGTTTTCTTGCTTCGTCAGCCCATCCTTGGCCAGAAATATAACCTTTGGTCCATGGTTCATTGTTATAAAGGTTGCTATTACCTTGGGTTCTAAAGTTTATATATCCAAACTGAGGAGCGGTAGAAGAGCTAATACTTTTTCTTAAGACTTTCTCAATAGCACTGAGGTTGTAATAATGTTCTCTTTGTGGATGGGCTGAAGGCATTTCCTTCAGGATTCGAAGCATTTCTTCAAGTCTTATTCTAAAGAATTTTTTTCCAGGAGTAATTTTCGATAAATATTTTTGCAGTTTATAATTATGGCCTTTAACAGATTTACGCTTCCAAGTAGGATAACGCGGCCATCTTTGAACACCACCGACAACGAGTGCATGTGGTGTTGGGTCATAAACGCTGGAACGAGTTGGCCGAAGACCTTGGCCAATCCACACGATATTATTTTTATTTGGAACAAGATTTTCAATACTACTTCGATTCTCAGCTTCAGCTTCACTAATTGATAGAAAATAATCATACTGCGTTTTTGGCACAAAAAGCCTTGTAACGTTCTTCAAGTGCCCCCTGTATCCAAACATGCGTGCATGCTGATGCATAGTATCACTTTGAGGTGATTTAACGCTCCTGCCATAGTATGACGTAATAAGACCCTCAATTGTTACACCCCGACTCAATCTGTTTCCACCCACCAAGACGTTCATCCCAATTTTGTAATTAGGCTCTCTCATTTTATTTGTGGAGTTAATTGTAATAACAGATAAGTTTGAAATAGCATTCTGAATTTGGTTAACGATTTTATTAAATTTACTTAATGAAGCTGTTTTCTTTAAGTTGTTGTAAGCGTCCTTTATAAGAAGTAGTAATTCCTTTTTTGCCTGCTTTCCTTTTTGATTCAAAAGGGTCTGATATATATTAAGTTTAATTTTCTCAATGATTTTTTCTAGGGCTTGCTGGCTGGGTATCTTATGACATATGTGCGCAAGAAAAGAATACTTGCCGGACCGATGTATTTTCTTTATCGAGCAGTCTGCATACGCAACACAAAAAGAAATGAAAGCTTTTTGAAGACCTTTAGGAGTTTTTGCATTTCCTGACTTAATATCATCAACTTCTTGATCCGAGATAGTCCTGTCTGTGTGCTGAGGTGAAGTACGAAAAAACAAATCACCACCCATATACCCTTGCCCTGGTTCTAATAGTTTTGGGATATATGGCTTATCAGGATGGTTGACATGTTGAAGAAGAAGACTTTCAGGTGTTGCTGTGACTTGAATAAAAACATTGTTAAGATAACTTCGAACCTCTTTTATTAAGGCTGAAACTTGACTGTCAGATTTATTTGGATTTGAAACTTGAGCTCTTGTTGATGTATTCAAACTTGCATTATCAGCTTCATCATCGATTATTAATGATGGATATTGGTAGCAGTGTGAGTTGTTTAATAATGTTAAAAGCTTATTGAGAGATTTAACGTTTTTATTGCAAAAGAATAAGAATGATTGATTATTAATGTACGGATTTATTCTCGTTAAAGCTATTTTTTTAGGATTATCTGACCACTCTTCTTTTCGGAAAATAAGAAGTCGACTATCTTGGAGCGACTCCTCAATCCTTCTTTCAGTTTGATCAAGAAGCCAAAGATTATCTGATGTAAGGTATACAAAAGACTTAAAACCGTTTTCAAGAGCTAGAGCCAAGGAACCAATTGCACAGTTTGTCTTTCCGCTTTGAACACGACCATAAACTAGAATACTCGATTCTGGAAGTATTGTGCTTTTTCGCTGCATTCTTGCATTACTATTCAATGCCGATACACCTTTTTTTCCGTATTTATTCTTTACTATCTGAACAGCGGCCTGAATTACATCAATTGAATCCTGCCTTGTTTTATTAGCCTCAAAAATGGAAAGTTTGTTTTCGACGTTCTTTAGGTACCCATTAAAGCAATTACCAGTAGTATGGATGCTAGCCTTATAATAAGGTAGCTGCAGAATTTTCTTTTTCATAGAAAGAGCTTACTTTGTATATTTTTTGGGTTTTTGATGGAAGTATTAATACATTTCATATTTTCGAGAAATAAATAAAGAATCACGCCAAGTTGATGAACTTTGCCCTTTGATAAAAGTTTTTTAATTTTATTAGGAAGCCTGAAGTCTGGATTTTCCACAAACACCTTCCCATTTCTTTCATATAAGTTAAATGTTTTTCCTTTTTTAAAGTTAATTATCTTTTTTGTTGCTTTATCACTTACCTTCCCATGCTGTTTTCTATATCGCTTTTCAGCTTCTCGACGCCATTTGGAAAGATGTTTTTCAAATGTTTCTTTAATTTCATAAGGTATTATAGCGCGCATTTTTGTTATATTTAGCCCAAACTGATTATCGAGTTTGCTCGGAAAATCAACACGAACTCTCAAAAGCTTTTGATGCTCTTCTAAGTTTCCTTTGCAATTGCTCCAGCCTCCAGCCTGAAGCAGGCGTTTACTGCGAAAGAAATATAACCCCTGCTGTCTATTCCACTTTTTTGGGCCTGAGGCATCATCCCAAGCCTCGCGTGATGAAAACTCGCTTTCGGTAGGCAAGATATATGGTGTCACTAAAATCTTTTGTTTTTTTTGCTTCGCATCTGAACAGCTAAACAAAAATGTTCTTAGTTTTTTAGTTTTTTCTTTTAAGCAAAACGGATCCCATGCAGCAACTTTACTTCCATTTATAAAGATATTCTTTTTCTTTTTCAAAAAGTGAGAGAAAACCATACTCAGATGGCTTTCTAGTTTATCATGGACTTCATCAAAGCCTGAGTCTTCTTTTAAATGCTGAAAGCCTTCCGGGTTTTTCCAGATTACTAATGTCCCTCTTTTTTTAAGGTAGAGTTTTACAAGCTCTTTCTCCCATAACTCCAATTCATTTAAATCCAGCACTTTTAGCCCCCACTCATCTTTTTCTTTAACAAACTCAATGTCCCATCTTGCAATAAAGATTGAGGCTGATTGAGACTTTTTAGTTATTACAGTTAAGAGCTTTGTTTGACTTAGAGATGCCGTCTTAAGACCCAATCCGAATTTCCCTAAGTCACTTGCCGAATAATCCTTTTTTGATCCGTATCTCATGGCTTCTATCAATGTTCGTTTTTCCATTCCACAACCATCGTCCGAAATAACAACAACTGAGGGATTTGTTTTTCCCTTTAATCGCAACTCTACGTTAACGTTTTTACAACGAGCACTGATACTATTATCGATTAAGTCAGCTACTGCTGTTTCAAAGTTGTACTCTAGCCCTTGGTACCCCTCTAAAAGCCTTCTTGCGCCAGGTTCTACCTTGATTATTTCCATGATATTACAATAACTAATGTTTTTTTTGGATCGAATACGGGGATCAAGTTTTTGATATTATTTTAATTTATTAGGTTTAACAGATCTTGAAATGTAAGCTAATTTTTTCTGCCTCTTTAATTCATACTCACGAATTGCCCAGTATTCCTAACAATTATTGGCTCATAAAGCATCCCAATCTGTTTTAGTCCAATGACTTATCATGTTTTTTCAATCAAATACTCCATTCTCAAACTATATCCCTACATAAAGTGGCGCCATGAAATCTTACTGTTTTTCCCCACCAAAAATCCCAAACGAAATATTTTAACTTTGTAGTTAAACCCCACTTTTTGTTCAGATGAGTCACCCTTTTTTCAATGCGATACGTAGCGGCGTAATAACCTCCTCGGGTGCCCGTTCAATGTACGTGAGTGCTTTGGCTTTTCCTTCACCGCTTAGGCTTTTTAAATACGCCAACCCGTTTTTTACCGTGAACGGAACCTGCCTTTGATCTTTAAAGTTTGAGGGAAGCCCAGTCCAAACAACCGCATCCCATTTGTGTGTCGTGGCCCATTCCTTGATAGTCTCAAACCCAGCTCTCTTATTTTGGATCGTTTGGCTAACCACCCCAATCCTGCTCGCGGGTGAACCCTCCCTCTGGCTCAGATCCTCGATTGCCTGATTAAGGGTTCCCGATCCGCTTTCTGCGTAACGGGTTTTCACAGGCACTCCATTTTCTTCATCGATAACCAGCGTCAAGCGCCCGTCACTTGAAATTCGCGAAAACTCAATCGGCAGTATCGGCCCGCCTTTTTGCCAATCGCCCGAAGTCGGAAGTTCACGCTGGTCCCATATCAATGAGCCCCAGCCAAGAATAGCAATTTTCATTTTCTCAGGTTAAGAACGGTACTCTTCTTACTCAAAGCCTGGTCCCTCCAAACTCTCCCGAAGCTGATTGCCCTCATCATCCTGAGAATGCAGTACCATCATCGCATCATCAGGCCATACATGGTGCTCCTTCGCAACTTCCAGCATCAGGAAAGCCCGGGTCAGCATGGCCCTTAAGAGTGGCTTAGTATCCTGCGACTCTGGTTGGTTTGCCGCCAGGTGCTCCAACGCCGCCTGTGCCAGTAGCTCGTAAAAGCCGTACTTGTTGCCGTAATCCAGCCAGCCATCGAAGAGGTCCCGCATCTGGAATACAAACCATGTCGCCGGCCCCGCGTGTCGCGTCCGCACCGTCAGGTCATGGTCGAAGTAGTTCGGATTATTGAAGTCTTTCTCAAAATCACTCGTGATCCGGATGTCAGCCCCCCGCCACTCCGGAATCCTATCCATTTCAGGATGCGTCCAGGGACCTCCGGCCTCAATGGCCCTACCCATATCCATCAATCCATCCTCAATCGCTTCTGGCCCCTTCACCTCAAATTTCGCCTTCTTGTTCCTCTTCATCTTCTAATTCCCCTTTCTCATCATCCCCTCATCTTACCCAACCCCCTAGGACATTGGCGGTGCTATGTCCCGACCCGGTCGGGGCAGCAAATAGGAAGCAGCCGGACGTTTTAAGGGGCAAGAGTTGGATGAAGTACGCCCCGGACCCGAACTTTCACTTAAACTTCAACTTCAACTAAAGCCGCTCCCCCACCCCCATCATCCCACTTTCATAGGA
>Ga0214921_10008090_pt1 | contig 13776 bp, 8 predicted proteins | sample LL1505_MetaG_FD_177992 | JGI IMG/M metagenome (GOLD analysis project Ga0214921, IMG submission 177992) | Freshwater microbial communities from Lake Lanier, Atlanta, Georgia, United States - LL-1505 | ecosystem: Environmental > Aquatic > Freshwater > Lake | place: USA: Georgia | collected 2015-05-28 | reverse complement strand
AAGTCTAGCACTTAAGGAGTTTCTAGCACTTAAGGAGTTTCTAGCACTTAAAGGAGTTTCTAGCACTTAAAGGAGTTTCTAGCACTTAAAGGAGTTTCTAGCACTTAAAGGAGTTTCTAGCACTTAAGGGATTTCCTAGCACTTAAGGGATTTCCTAGCACTTAAGGACTTCTTAGTAAGGAAAGGTGCGGAAAACCTGGGTTTTCTGCAAGGAAAGGTGCGGTAGGCTACGCTGACTGCAAACTATATAAGGACATTTTACTGTATACTATACAGACGTCGCACAATGAACTTCATCTTTGATATAGAAACAAGTGGTTTGCCCAGGAGAAATGCCACATATAAAGAACTAGATGGATATGATACTGCACGCATGGTATCTATTTCATGGGTCTTAACACAAGGTGATCGTATCACAGAACAATCTTATTTTATTATACGCCCTGATAATTTCGAAATTGGTGAAGATTCTATTGCCATTCATGGTATTAGCCAAGAAAAAGCAACTATCGAAGGCAGTTGCATTAAACAAATGTTTAGTGAACTTAAAGACTCTCTCCAATACGTGCACAGTGTTATTAGTTATAATATCGATTTCGATCTTAATGTACTTAAAAGCGAACTTTATCGATATAAAAAGAAAAGTATTATTCGATTATTAGATGCAAAACATGCCATCTGTTGCATGAAAAAAGCTCGAGATTACCTGAAAATGTCCCGATATCCGAAACTCGCTGAAACTTATCAACATATATTTGAACAACCTCTCGTCAATGCTCATAATGCTATGGCTGATACTATCAATTGCTTTAAATGCTATGTTAAAATGTTCCCTCAATCTAAAGATATCTTTTTCATCAAAAATAGAAAAGTTGAACTTACACCTGAACAATCCTTAATCGTATTCGCTCCCATGAATATGAATATCTCCGTACTAGCCAGCGCCGGCAGCGGCAAATGTCATGCTAAAGATTCACCCATTCTGATGTATGATGGATCCATTAAATTTGTACAACATATACAATTTGGTGACCTTATTATGGGCGATGATTCTACACCTAGAAAAGTTCTATCTCTAGGCTCAGGTGTAGATGAAATGTTTGAAATTATACCAGAATATGGAGCAGAACCATTTACGGTTAATAAAGATCATATATTATGTCTCTATAATACTGAGACTATTGAAATTATTGAAATATCAGTTTTGGATTATTTAGCTTTATCAGATTATATGAAACAAAATCTAAAACTTTATCAAAAAGCCATTGAATTCGTTGAAAAACCTATATTAGAAGACCCATGGCTAGTTGGACACACATATAACCATATTCCTACTCTTTATAAAATTAATTCTAGAGCAATTCGATTAGAAGTACTCGCCGGATTAATTGATAAAAATAACGGTCCTATTATTGCTTTCTGTTACGATAACGCTAACGATACATGGTGTAATGACATTCTCTACTTAATCAGATCTCTAGGATTTACATGCTATATCATAAATAATTTAATACATATCATAGAATCTAGTGAATTCAATAATATCCCCACCAGATATACCAATATTAAAACAGATAATCATATGAAGTCTTTCTTTCTCAACTTTACCATAGTTCAAAAATTAACTGATGTTTACTACGGTTTCACATTAGACTCAAATCATCGATATGTTATGGGAAACTTTATTGTCACACATAATACCACTACCATCACTGCCAGAATTAAATACTTAATAAATGAAGGTATACCCGAAGACCAAATTATGCTAACTACATTTACTCGTGACTCTGCTAATGATATGAAACAAAAATTAATCGATATCCTAGGCTATCGCCCTGCTACCATTGTAGGAACAATTGATAGTATTTCTAAAATAGAAACCTACCATAATCAATCCCTACAAGAACTAAAAGACAAAGGCGAACATGCCCGAAATTATCTAAATTATATACGTGCACATCCATGTGTTATTTCAAAATATAAATATCTATTTATCGATGAATTTCAGGATATTAATGAACTTCAATTTCAAATCATCAAAGAATTCTCTAAACAAGGTGCATGGATATTTGCTGTAGGAGATGATTATCAAAATATTTATAGTTTTAGAGGCTCAAATATTGATTATATTCTTAACTTTCGTAACTACTTTCCTGAAAATTCTGATGTCTTTAAATTAACCTATAATTTTAGAAGCACACGTGAAATCATCAATTTTGCTAATGCTGTTATCGAAAATAATACGAATCAAGTGCCTAAAAAAATGATACCAGGAATACCTCAAGAAGCACCTAAACAAAAACCAATCATACAATATTTTGAAAATAGTAGCTTACAAAACAATTTTGTCGTATGTCAAGTTACTAAACTCATAGAACAAAACGTAAATCTAGATGAAATAGTAATCCTAAGTCCTCTGAATCAATCTCTATTTTTAATCGAAGAACTATTGGTAAAGCGCAATATTCGTACTGTCTTTTTAGATGGCAAAAGCGATGTCCGAACGATAAAGAAACCTGGATATGTATGTTTATGCACGTTTCATAAATCCAAGGGGTTAGAATGGGATCATGTATTCGTGACAAATGCTTCTGATGAACTTATACCGCGTATGAAATCTCCTAAAGCTATTGAAGAAGATCGTCGCTTATTTTATGTCGCTGTAACCCGTCCTAAAATGGAATTATATATTTATTATACAGCCAATCAATTAGCTCCTTATGTGTCTCGTTATGTTACAGAAGTTCCTCCTGAATTCTATGATTTTGTAGATTATGAAAGTAGATTTACAGAAGGTAAGGCAACGAATGATACTATGACGATAGAAGCATCTGTCACAAAATTAATAGACAATTTAGATGGTGATGATTATATCAAGCTTAAAGAAGATGGAATTATGCCTATTTTAGATATTCGCAATATTAAAAAGGTTCAACTATATGAACCCTTTAACTACATAAAAACAATTGAACAAGAAGAGTTATATACTGATTTCGGAACATTTATGGATGTGTTTATCTCACGTGAAATAACAAATGCTTTTGATATTCATAATTCACAAGATACATATGCACTTATGGCCTTAGCAAGTGTCATATTAGATAAACCAACCTATCAAGTATATCGATTATATAGAACTCATTTCAAAAATAATATTATGACTGCTGGAACTGGATCTTCTGAGACAGAAACAAAGCCTAAAATTATTAAAATATTATCTAAAGATGCACCTATATATAATAATCATATTGATACTGTATATGATATTTATCTAAAAATTAAAGAACGTGCTGAAAAGTATAAATTAGCACTCAATAAAATACCCGTCTTTAATGAATACTTTCTACCACCTGACTTCCTAGACTCTATGGAATTACATCTAAATGCAGTTTCTTCTAAACAATCTTATAAAGATGTACTCGATGATATGTGGGAAGTATCTAAATGTCATGCAATTGTGACTTCATATCGGCGAAGACTCCTATTTATGAATATAAGACCCAGTGTACATTTTAAACATTATGATGACTTATTTAAAAACATACAAACCCATTTTATAGACCATATTAAAAAACAATATCCTAATAAAAAAGTATATGTACATGAAGAATTATCAGTTGTAGATGATGTTACTGGAGAATCTATATGTGGTGAACTAGATTTACGCATTGGTGACACGATTCTCGAATATAAAAATACCATCTTAGATTATAACGATATTACAGCTTCTTGGATCTTACAACTTCTATGCTATAAATCAATGTTTGATAAAAATGAACTTGCTATGGATGGCACTGGGATGATTAAAGAAATTGCTATATTTAATCCACTAAAAGGATGGTATGCATCGATTGATGTCAGTAAATGGAATAAACAAAACGAGTTAATCACTTATTTAATGCAAAAAAGAGAAAAGATATTATCTGGGGGTGGGGCTGGGGCTGGGGCTAGCGGAGCGGCTTTGGCTTTAGATTCTGTGAGTACTGTGAGTAGCGGAACGGCTGGGCCCAGCAATGCTGGTAATACCGAGATTAACGGTGGTGCTGGCGCTGGTGCTTGGGTTGATGCTGCTTCCGCCGCTGCTGCCGAGCATTAAACGGTTAACTTTTTCAAATTGTAATTGAGCATAAGTATCATATTTATTTAAATTTTTAATACGTTGTTCCTCTTTCATCTCCTCTAAATATTTCTTTTGTTCATATTCTTTTTGTTCATCTTCAGTCATATGATATTTAACTGTAGACCGATCAGCTTCCACATCTCCCACTGTCTTATATATTTTACGATCATTGACTGTTTTTGGATCCACAATACGATTCGTTGTATGTGCTAACTTTAAATCCATAAAATTAAGATTTTTTCGACTTGTATTATCTCCACTAAAATCATCTAAATCTACACCCAATTCCGTATATTGAATCTTTTTACTAGTTAACATTGGTTCAGGCTCTTTATATTTAATCAAATGTTTACTTTCTATTTGAGGCGTATTCTTTTCAAACTGCTCATTAAAAGATGTATTCGTGAATTTACCTTTAAATTTGAGTTTTTTCTCAGCTTCGTCTTCTGCATTTTTGAGCCAATCTTCATAGCCAGTGTCACGTGTGCCATCTGGTATCTTATTTTTATCAAATACACTATTAAATTTATCAATATTAAACGATTTCTCAGGTTGTGAATGATATTTTGGTGGAGGTTCTTTCGAATACGCCTGTGATTCTGTTTTTAATTCATTAAATTGTCGATCAGATATACGACGATTATATTCTCGAGCTAATTGTTTATAACAGTCTGTTAATATGTTAAACATATATTGATTTCCACCCTCTTTATCTGGATGCATGGTTAAAGCAAGTTTTTTATAAGCAGCTTTAAGTTGATCGGGTGTAAAAGTTTTGGTAACACCTAAAAATTTATAAGGATCAATATCCATTTATTCTAAAGAAAGTTTAATTTTTTCTAAATTTGAACTATGATCTTTTGGTCAGAGTCTTTTTATTATCATCTGTCTAGCACGATTATCCCAGTTATTGCCATTAGTATCTATAATATAGTTAAAATTCATAAGCCATTCAGTATTTTGTTTAAGAACAAGTTTTACTCCGTCTTTATCTATTAAAGTTACTTCACATTCATCTGGTTTAGGATAAATAACCATTGATGTTAATGCTTTTAGTACCCATACATTAGGTGGTGTAGAATCATTATGATTAAATGTCATTGAATCTTTACCTGCAGGTAATATACATCTGCATGCCACGCCAGATTTCCAATCATGTTCCCATATATCAACAATAAGTGCTTTTTTAAATACATCATCATCATTGATTAATTTAATAGAATCAGTTATTTTCTGATCAGGATCTGATATGTAACTGATACTGCACTTTGGATTTGAAATATTTATGTCTGTATTAAAATACATGCCGCCTTGTCCCTTGTAATATACAATTGATACTGGATAATATGGATAAAATGAGTTTTCTAATTCCGGATTCGGATCGATTATTTGTACTTCCTGTTTTTGCACATTACCTGATTTTATTTTAGATATTGCTGAAATAATATCAGGAGCAGTGTTACTAAACTGTACAACAGCAGGCTGAATGGTAATATTTACTGTGATTTTGTCTCCTTTAACAACTGGACCAGATACTTTAATGTAACCCATCCAAACAACCGTAAGCGGTTCATAATTCCAATCTGTATGATTTGCAAATCCAACAAAAGCTGGAGACTTACCAGGAGCTACAACGGCATTCTGTGTTGCCCCATCAATTGTTGCCATATCCGTTGAAAATCCAGAAGATGTGTAATTTTTAACAAAATCAGCAATTGTATTTGGCTGATTCTGACCATATAAAGCAAAAAAACGTAAACCTTCAGTAAGTAATGACGCAGACATACCTGTTTTTTTACATTTTAAATCACCATTCGCATTCTCAATCGTTCCTTCAATACATCTCTTAGTACTAATTGTTGAGTAATTCATTTCTGTATTATTCTTTTTAACATCAATTTCTAATTTTCTACCATCGTAAATACCTGTATCTAAATCCGAAGTTTTCTTATATGGACCTTCTGGTAACAGCATATTATCTTGAATTACTGTTCCTGCTTTTAAATATGTTATAATACTCGGGCTATCCATTAAAATTAACGGACCACCTCGAGATTTACGCAAATCACAAGATGTCTTTGATGCATCAAATGTAAATACACCACACTCATCTCCAGCATCATCACACGCTTTCGCACAATTTTGTAAAGGCACGTCCGTAGATAATTGTGCTAAACTATAGTTATATTTTAATAATTCCGGATTATTTCGATCATATGATTTAGTAGATGTTAAAATACTATTTCCTACTTTCTTAGCATCTTTTTTAGTATAAGCTCCTAAATAATCTTTAGAACTAGTACTTACTATAGAAGGATCTACTTGTCCAGTAAAATAAACATCTAAATTACCAGGATCATCTTTATAAATTAATGGAGCATCTACCTTATCTTCATAATTTGTATAAGCTTCAATAACACCTATTGGATTGAAACTATACTCCTGTGCTCTTCTAACACGAATACTACGAATACGATCATTTAAATCCTTTTGTTGATTATCGACTATTATATTACCTAAATTATCTGTTCGAATTATATTTTGATTATATTTTTCATTCAATAGACAAGATATATCTATTTTATTTATATTCGTTTCATCTATCGAAGAAATAAAATCTTTATTACCACCTAAATAATTTAAATCATCAAATACTCTTACCTCCATACCAGGTGGTATTATAATAGAACTTGTACTCTTATCAAAACCATAAATATTTAAATTAGGAATATAACCATTAATCTTCTGTACTCTGCCTCTAGAATTTCCTAAATTACGTACTGTTGAAAAATTTCCTTGACCACAATCTGCTGTGATAATACAATGACGAATGTCTCTATTACATTTTACAACCATATTTTTAGCTTCTTGAATTGTTTTATTATTAGTAGCCTTTAAATTCTCTAGCTTAGTTGTATTAATAGCAATTGTATTTTTTATATTATTTATGTTTTTATTCGTAGTTACAACACCTTGTTCATAGCCTCTACATAATGCTTGCTGATTGGCTAACTTCGTCTGAGTATCTGATAGAAATTTAGTGGTATCTGCTATATTCTGATCTAGTATCCCACACTCTGCCTTTAAATGATTTAATATTTGAGTTAATCGAGCAATCTCGGCTTTATTCTCCTGATCTAATACATTTCCTGCATCTGTTATAAACGTTGCTGGATTTATTTGCGAATTTATATTATATAGACAACCATTTAAAGGATATATAGCTTTGCCATTTTGAAGTTGAAGCGTTTGTATATCTGTATCTGCGGATAAAACCCCAGGTTTTGTATTTATTAAATTATAATTATTTGCAATAGCACATGTAGAGTCTGTACCAAATGTTGCAAAGGCTTCAGATGGTAATACACACCCTTGATAAGAAAACATATTATTTAATAAATCCGCTTTAGCAGCACTCATTGATGCAGCTGCTTTAAGACTATTTTTATCAGATATATTTATACCATTATTTTTTAACAAGTTCATACATGTTGAATTTTGATCTACATAATTTAACATTTTATATTATATAATATATTTATTAGCATTTTTATTAGCATTAGCAAGAGCTTTTTGGTGCGTTAGGCCAAATTCCTGTGCAATTATCAGACCGTTTAATACTTCCTTTATTTCCTACTGTATCCTGACAAAAATGATCACCTGGCAGTCCATCTCCAAGGCAATCACCTTGCGAATATGTAGATCCTCGATGCGTACACCAACCAACTGGTCTTGGACATGCAGGAACCGATTTGCGTGCAGAATTGCGTTGTGGATCTATTGGTACTAAAATCCATTTACGAGGAGGACTATCAGTATTAATTAAAACATTTTTCCCATTGTAACCTAGATAAAATGCACTATTTCCAAAATAATTATTAATTACATATTGGCCAGGATTAGCCTGAGTAGTTAAAAATATCCATGAATATTCAAAGTTATAAGAAACATATCTGTGTCCATGAACTACATAACCAGAATGTCTTAAAAATGTATTGTCAGGTAATTCCAAACAATATATCTCTTCAAAGTTATGCGGATTATATAAGTCTGAAGTTTTTCTAAAAACAATTTGAATACCACTATCATTCGTTAAAATGCCATTATTATTAGCATCTAAATTTAAAAATTTATTAGTTTCTGCATCTTTAAGCATGCAAATAAGACCATCTGAACATTTGACAAATGAATTTAATGTTGATTCTTGTTTATTATTATAGAAATAACCATTTCCTAAGCTTATTCTATCTTTTCCAGGAGGTTTAAAAGACAATATCATATTATATTGGCCTCCGTTTTGACCATATACTACTCTGAAATCATAATATTGATCTTTCTCTAAATTAATTAAACCTGTTGATTCTACCATTGGATGTAGTCCTGGTGATTTAGCTAATGCATTGTCTATTGTTGCATTTGCAACTGAATCACCAATCCATAAATAGGATGCGTCGTCGGAATTTACCCAAAACTGATAAGACCCTGTTTCATTTGCTTTAAACAATCCTATCCATTCAATTGTAAAAATTGAATTAGGAATTTTTATATTATTTGTAAAAGTATTTATATTTGTTGCATTCAATACTCCAGATCCTGATTTAATAATCGGAGTATTTATATTTATAAATGAAATATTATCATTAAAATAACCATTATATATTTTAAATGATAAACCATCTGCGTATATAGATGTGCATTTTAATTCACCATCATTTATAATAGTGTTAGGTTTACATTTGGTTATATTCATTTTTGAAGTATTATTATTTTTTGTGGCAGAAATTTGCAATACTGTGCCATCATAAATTCCTGAATTTAAATCTGAAGTCTGTTGATATGGTCCGTCTGGTAATAAAATATTATCTTGAACAGGTACACCCTGTTTTATATATGTTGTTTGACCAGCTGCATTCATCAAAATAAATGATCCTCCTTGTGACTTGCGTAAATCACAAGATGTGGTTGATGGATTAAATGTAAATACTCCACAATTATCTCCTGCTTCATCACATGCTTTCGCACATTTTTCTAGAGGTATATCTTCTAACTGTTGCTGTGTTAAAACTTTTCGCAATTCCGGATTTTGATTCAAAACCGTTTGCAATTCCGGATTATTTCGATCATATGATTTAGTAGATGTTACAATACTATTTTGAACTTTCTTACCATCTTTTTTAGTATAAGCTGCCAAATATGTTTTATCACTTGTTTTAAATACAGATGCATTAACTGGATTATAAAAATATGGATCAATGCTACCTTGATTATCTTTATAAATTAATGGAGCATCTACCTTATCTTCATAATTTGTATAAGCTTCAATAACACCTGTTGGATTGAAACTATACTCCTGTGCTCTTCTAACACGAATACTACGAATGCGATCATTTAAATCCTTTTGTTCATTATCTACTTTTATATTACCTAAATTATCTGTTCGAATTATATTTTGATTATATTTTTCATTCACTAGACAAGATATATCTATTTTATTTATATTTGTTTCATCTATCGAAGAAATAAAATCTTTATTACCACCTAAATAATTTAAATCATCAAATACTCTTACCTCCATACCAGGTGGTATTATAATAGAACTTGTACTCTTATCAAAACCATAAATATTTAAATTAGGAATATAACCATTAATCTTCTGTACTCTGCCTCTAGAATTTCCTAAATTACGTACTGTTGAAAAATTTCCTTGACCACAGTGTTCTGTGATAATACAATGACGAATGTCTCTATTACATTTTACAACCATATTTTTAGCTTCCTGAATTGTTTTATTATTAGTAGCCTTTAAATTATCTAGCTTAGTTGTATTAATAGTGATTGTATTTTTAATATTATTTATGTTTGTATTCGTAGTTACAATACCTTGTGCATAACCTCTACATAATGCTTGCTGATTGGCTAACTTCGTCTGAGTATCTGATAGAAATTTAGTGGTATCTGCTATATTCTGATCTAGTATCCCACAATCTGTCTTTAACTGATTTAATATTTGAGTTAATCTAGCAATCTCAGCTTTATTCTCCTGATCTAATACATTTCCTGCATCTGTTATAAACGCTGCCGGATTTGTTTGCGAATTTATATTATATAAACAACCATTTAAAGGATATATAGCTTCGCCATTTTGAAGTTGAAGCGTTTGTATATCTGTATCTACGGATAAAACCCCAGGTTTTGTATTTATTAAATTATAATTATTTGCAATAGCACATGTAGAGTCTGTGCCAAATGTTGCAAAGGCTTCAGATGGTAATACACATCCTTTATAAGAAAACATATGATTTAATAAATCCGCTTTAGCAGCACTCATTGATGCAGCTGCTTTAAGACTATTTTTATCAGATATATTTATACCATTATTTTTTAACAAGTTCATACATGTTGAATTTTGATCTACATAATTTAACATTTTATATTATATAATATATTTATCATAGTCATTTTGTAGTTTAGTAAGTTGAATTTGATTTTGTTTTATCGCATTTTCATAATTTCCTATATTTGTAACTATTTTTTTATTTAAATCCTGCAAATTTGTATACTCATTCTTTAATCGATCAAACTCTACTCTATCTTTTTGACATTTTTCAGATGGATCTATTAATATCTGATATTGATTTTCAGTCCATGCTAATTGATTCTGAAGACCTTGTAATATATTTTGTTTATTTAATTTTGTCTGTTCCCATTTTTTAATCAATGCTTCTAATTCTTCCTTATTTTTAAAGAACTCTTCATCATAAAGTTCAGATGCTTTATTCAGAAATTTCTTAAATGATCGTGAATTATGTTTCTTTAAGTCAATAACATAACCTTCTGGACCTTCACCATTTAGATTTGTATATCTCATATAGCCTTTTGAATTAGGATCTGGTGTTGCATTATATAAATCCCAATCACCTGTATTATTTTGATCTTTATTATAAATTGGCAAATGTTCTTTAGGAATCACACACTTATCTGTCCATTCTGGATTCAAATTATTCTTATCACTATAATAAGATGCATTTAGAGCTTTCATAGTTAATAATACTTTCTTTTCTCTACTATCATAACCATTGATATTCCATTTAAAGACATTTGCAATACTTTGCCAACAACTATCTAAATTCGGACTCTCAACTAGATCAATCGTAAATGTTTCTTTATGAGTATAGTTAAAAAATATAACTGATATTGAAACAACTAGAACAATTATTAAAAATAATAGAACTTTAGTATATGTGTTCATTTATATTATAAAATATAAAATATAATTACAGAAAAATAAAGTAGAGACTTAAACACTGAGTTTTCTAGAAATAACTTGAACTTGATATTCTTTAATATTCAAATATTTATATATAACTTGTTTAACATCATTCATACATAATTCAAGATCTGAATTACATGAATGTATATCCATGGCAAAGCTATTATTCTCTGGCCATGTATGAATACTTAAATGCGACTCTGCCAATAAATAAATTATAGAAACTCCTTGAGGCTCGAATTGATGCGCGGCATCTTTTAATGGTGTTAGTTTTACTTTTTTGATTATAGAATCACACATCCCACGTAGATAATCCATATTATTTAAATGATCAAAAGATGTTGGATTTTTGTCTTGATCTTGGTCTCGGTTCAAAGAAACATTTATAATAGCAACACTCCAAGATTCATTGTTTATAAATATATATAATATAATTTATATGCGAAATGTTTCGATATTTATAGTACCTAACAATGTCGATATAATTAAAATAATTGCGCATAAAACTACTAATCCGGTGGTTTTACCTTTATTCATATTTAATATAAAGTGCGAAAATATATATAAAAAGATTATAATTCTATTATTATAAATGGAAGATCCTTATAATATATTGAATGTTTCTAAAGATGCTTCTCCAGATGATATTAAGAAAGCATTTCGCAAATTAGCTATTGAAAATCATCCTGATAAACACCAAGGATGCAAGGATAAAGAAGATAAATTTAAATCCATTAATGAAGCATATTCAATTCTATCTGATCCTCAAAAGAAACAAACTTACGATCAATTTGGAACTCTTGATCCTGGAATGGGAGGCGGTGGCGGTGCCCCACATGATATAAACGAAATGCTCAAAAATATGTTTGGTGGTGGTATGCCAGGTATGGGTGGCGGAGGGATGCATGGCATGCCAGGTGGTTTTCAATTCGTATATATGGATGGCGGAGGTGGTGGCGGTGGCGGAATGCCAATGGGTGGGTTTCCTGGTGAAGATATATTTGCGCAGATGTTTGGTGGTGGCGGAGGACATCGAAAACAGAATCCTCATCAGAACTGTGATCTTGTCAAAGTGAATGTGGATATTAATGATATCTATTATGGTAATAACAAACGTGCTGAATTCGAGTTATTAGAATTATGCCCAGGATGCCAAGGTAGTGGTGCATCTGATCCAAACAATATTATTAAATGTATGACATGTAAGGGAGCTGGTGAGCTCATTCAACAAATTGGTCCCTTTGTTAATAAAATGAAATGCCCTTCTTGCACTGGTAGTGGATCTATTATTAAAAAGGCTTGTCATGCTTGCAAAGGACAGAAGACTGTCTATGTTAAAAAGGCTTTTGACTTACGTTTACCCAAGGGTATTCCGAATAATCATGAGGTTCGTATGCCTGGTAGAGGTTCATATAATGCAACAACTAAGACAAATAAAGATATTGTCTTTAAATTTAAACATGATATTCAGGAGCCTTATCAACTTGATGAACATATGAATGTGACTATGAAAATCGGGATTACCATTGAGGAACTAATGGGGGGGTTTGTGAAGCCACTTAAGATATATAATGATGATATGACAATTACTAGCGATCGCTATTTTAATCCTATGAACCCGATTGTGGTTAAAGAAAAGGGTATTTTTAATTTAATTGATAATAAGACTATGGATCTATATTTAAAATTCGATGTAGAGTTCATTGATTCTGAGAAACTTAGCAAGTATAAGGATATATTTCATAAGATATTTAAGAATCCTGTGAAGAAAGAAGATGGAGGAGATGCTGGGGAATCTAGTATTATAAATATTAGTGAACTTACTGAAAAATAAATATGATTATAATTAAATAGAATGGCTGATGCGAAGCTAATATATCAAGACTTTTTTTCTAAAAATTATCAGTTTATGATGGCTTTGGGGAATAAAGATCAGGATGAGAGGATAAAGAGTTTTAGTGTTTTTAAATTTAATGAAAATAGTACAGGCAATTCTGCAAAAAACGACTATTATAGCAAAATATTAGGTGAAGAATTAATAGCCTCAATCTATATAGATATAGAAAATGGTTATCAAATTCAAAATAATGATAAAAATCGAAAATTAATAAAAATTTATTTATTATTAATTGAAGAATATTTGCTTTTATGTAACTATATTAATAATAAAAATAAAAGGTCATTGAAAATACCTGCGAATCTTAAAAAGATTTTACAACCAATATTTAATAAAGACAATAAAGAAATTCCTTTTATTTTAATGACATATATTGTGGATAATATATATAAATTTGAAAAAGATATAGTAAATACATTAATTGATTTTGAAAAAATTATATTAGTTAGTTTATTTAGTGATAACATTGGTATTAATGTTGTTTCTGGT